>Ga0335069_10000098_pt1 | contig 149306 bp, 148 predicted proteins | sample Lox_Sample_11_FD_206714 | JGI IMG/M metagenome (GOLD analysis project Ga0335069, IMG submission 206714) | Soil microbial communities from Loxahatchee National Wildlife Refuge, Florida, United States - Lox_Sample_1.1 | ecosystem: Environmental > Terrestrial > Soil > Wetlands | place: USA... | reverse complement strand
GAATCCTTCGCTGTAACTGCCACGAAACGTGGTCGCGATTTGGTCGACCGGAATCGCCACCGACCATGAAGGGCTCACTTCCTTGCCGAACTGGCTATTCCCATCCACGCGAAATCCCGCCGTTCCGAGCAGGTGGCCGTTGAAGAAACTGCCCTCCTGCTCCATGTAACCGGCATATTCCTGGCGGCGTGCCGTATATTCACTGGTGCCCACCCCATAAGGCGGATTGGGATCGCAAAAGCTGCAATAACTGCCGGAGCGGACCCACTGGTCGAGAAAATCGAATCCCGCAAGTGTGCGAAATCCCGGCGCCCAGGTGTAAACGACTTCGGAATTTCCGCCGCGATTTTCGTCCGGTACCGAGTCATTCTCGAAGTAGCTGCTGCCCTCAAAAGGCGTCGCGTTCACGCGCAGGTCTTGCCGTACATAGAATGCGCTGGCGCGGGCCATCAACTGATCGCTGAAATGATGCTCCATTTCGCCCTTGAACAGCATGAATTCATCGCGCTGATGAGCGGTCGGATCGAGCGGAATCGACGGAAAGCCAAAAACCAGATAATTGGGCAGGCTCACATTCGACCGGATGTAGCGCGCAAATCCGCGAATCGTTGTGTCATCGTCAAGGTGGTAGTCCAGGCGCATTGAGCCGGAGAGCGAATCGGAATTGTCGTTCACCGGGCGGTACCCTTCCGTCGAAAAATACGACAGCGCCGCCGAGTAGCCGAGGTTCTCGTAGGCGCCGGCGGCAGTGGCGACCTGACGCTGCGTGGCTCGGTTGCCTCCCTCCGACAGTAGCGAATAGTGCGGCGCTCCTTCGCCCTCCTCGGTAATCACGTTCACGACCCCGCCAATCGCCTGTGAGCCATAGAGCGATCCGCCCGCACCGCGCAGTACCTCGATGCGATCCAACGCGTCGGTCGTAAGTGTGGAGAAATCGAATTGTCCCGTCGCTCCGGTATTGACCTCAACGCCGTCGAGCAGCACCAGCGTTTGCGACGGTGTTCCGCCGCGAATCGAAACATCGGTGACAGCGCCGGGAGATCCGCTCTGGGTGACCTGAACGCCGGGAACTTCGCGCAGCACGTTTTCCACGCGCCCGATCTTTTGTGCCTCGATTTGGGAATCATCGACCACCGTGATTGTGGTGCCGATTTGGGAGAGCGGCTGCGGAATACGCGTCGCCGTCACGACGATCGGTTCGAGTTTCCGCGCCTCTTCCTTCTTTGGCTTCGATGCATTCGCGCCGGATTTGGCGGGTGAGGCGTTTTTTTTCGCGGGCGGTTTTGCCGCGGATACGGTGGCGGCGGGTTGCGCCGCGGAATTGTCCGTGGCGGCGGCCGCGGTGGAAATCAAACCTAACGCGCCGACAATAACGATCGTTCCAAATATCCGGCCCATGAACTCCCTCCGAGTTCCGTCGGCCAGCACGGGCGGGCGGGATCGAGCGCGATGCAAAAGGCCCGACCCTTCACGCATCGAAGGATCGGGCCTCAATTGAACGGCGCTTGAGGCCACCCTCCCCGCGGAAGGCAGACGATAAAATTACCCGACCGGTCTCCTGGCTTGGGGATCGTCCTCAGGCCCGCCTTCCCGCGCGATCGCGGTGGCATCGTGGGCCGTCGTCCCCCCGTACAGTTGCGGGGCAGCGCCGGATTTCAACCGGCTTCCCAGACATCGGGTTGGCGGTGATAGATACTCAAGGCGCCCCGCCGTGTCAACATCGTTTTGGCTGAATAAGAAATTTCGTACCGCGCGGCGGATTCGTGTACGCTGGAAAATCCAATGTCAAAAGTCACGCTGATAACCGGCGGAGCGCGCAGCGGCAAGAGCGCCATCGCTCTCCGGCTTGCCGCGCCGTACGCGAGAAAATACTTTATTGCGACGGCGCAGGCTGGCGACGATGAGATGGCGGCGCGAATCGCGCATCATCGCGCCGCCCGGCCTGCGGAATTCCACACCATCGAAGAGCCGATCGATATCGCCGACGCGATCGCGAAGCTGAGGGACAAGGCCGATGTCATCGTACTTGACTGCTTGACCCTGTGGATCTCGAATCTGATGCCGATTCACACCGCCGACGAAGCAATTCTGGAGCAAGCGCAACATCTTACGGATGCGGCCCGGGAAATGCCGCCTGCGATTATCGTGATAACCGACGAAGTCGGCGCCGGAGTGGTGCCGGATAATGAAATGGGACGCCGCTTTCGCGATCTCCTGGGATGGACCAATCAGAAGTTCGCACAGGCCGCCGACGAGGTGACGCTGATGGTCGCCGGCATTCCAGTCAAAGTGAAATGACTACGAGGCGAACGTGATCAGCACGGCGATTTCTGCGATCTCGCCGCATGCGCCAATCAAGTCGCCCGTCACTCCGCCCAGCCATCGGCGATAGAACGAGCGCATCATAAGGGCCGCCGCCATCGCGATAACTGTTGCGCCCAGCCCTCGGATCGACAGTGTCAGGCACAATACCGCCGCCACCGTTACGCATGCGCGCATCAAGCGGCGCGTTTCGTCGCCTCCGACCAACGCAGTGCCCGCTCCAGTGGTGCGCAGATACTCGATACTATCGGCGACGATAACCATGGACATCCGGGAAATTCCCGGCGCCATAAACAATGCCAGCATGCGATGGCGCCCAGCCAGTGTCGCGAGTGCGAGAACCTTAAGCGAAAGGTCGAAGAAGATTGCGGCTACGCCGAACGTTCCGACCCGGCTGTCGCGGAGTATTTCCAGCGCGCGCTCGCGGTTCCATCCCGCACCGAGCGCATCTGCCGTATCGGCAAGGCCGTCAAGGTGAATCGCGCCGGTAAGGATCGTGAGCGAAAGAACGATCAGGACGGAGCGGATCGTCTGGCCAAAGATGGATGCAAGCAATTTGTCTTCGGCACACAGCGCCGCGCCGATCATGAATCCGACGATCGGAAACCATGCGAACGATCGGGCGACCGCGGCCTCGGACGTGGGCTGCTCGTCAATTACCGGGACTATAGTGAGAAACGATATCGCGAGTCGAAGCTCGGTGAAAATTCCGCTCCGCCCGTCGCTCTCGATGTCGCTCATCGCACTTTGCCCGACACGCCCGCACTTTCGAACGTCGCCATCTCATGGAACAGCGCAAGTGCCGACTCGATTACGTTCATTGCGATTGCCGCACCAGTACCCTCGCCAAGCCTGAGGTCCAAGTCCAACACCGGCCGAACCTTGAACCGTTCGAGCGCCAGCGCATGGCCACCCTCCGCGGAGCGATGGCTGAAAAACATGTGATCGAACAGGCCCGGCTGGATGCGCTCGGCCACCGCCGCAGCCGAGGTCGCAATGAATCCGTCCACGACGACCGGGACGTTGAGCGCGGCAGCGCCGAGGCATACGCCCACCATCGCGGCAATTTCAAAGCCGCCGATCGCCGCAACAATCGAGACTCCGCCGGAAAGCGCGCTCTTGTGGAGTTCGAGCGCGCGCTCGACGACCTCGGTTTTGCGGCGCACACCGGCATCGTCCAGCCCGGTGCCGCGTCCGACGATCGCGGCAGGGGGGACTTCGCCGAGCGCAGATAGAATCGCAGCGGCCGACGTGCTGTTGGCGATTCCCATGTCGCCGATTCCGATCAGCGTCGCGCCGTCGCCGGCAAGTTCGCGGGCGGTCACGATCCCGGCCTCGATCGCGCGCACGGCGTCGCCGGGCGTCATCGCGGGCGCGCTTAAAAAGTTGCGCGTTCCAGCGGCGATTCGGCGATAGGTAACGCCGGCCAGCGGTTTCGCGCTCGTGTCGATTTTTACGCCGACATCGACCACTTTGAGCCGGTAACCGAACCGGCGCGCGAGCACGCTTATCGCGGCGCCGCCGCTGGCGATATTGCGCAACATCTCGGCGGTGACCGCCTGCGGAAACGCGCTGACGCCTTCTTCCGCGATACCATGGTCAGCAACGAAAACCGCAAGTGCGCCGCGGCCCAGCTTCGCGCCGTTGTCGCGGCGAATCGCGGCGTAACGGCGAATGATCTCTTCGAGGTAACCCAGGCTGCCGGGCGGCTTGGTCAACAGGTTAAGGCGCGCGTCGGCCGCCCACGCCGCTTCATTGTCGAGCGGACGGATATCTTTGAGAGTGGTTTCCAACAGGCCCATGGCGATTTTCTGAATCGACCGATGATCGCATCATGCTGCGCGGCCATTCGCAAGGCGCGGCGGTCATCGTCCGCAGTGCGCGATATACTCCAGCCGTTGACAAGCGCCCCCCCCCAAAGAGCTAGGTTTGCGGTGTTTCGGCCCCGTGTGCCGGTTATTCCGGTGCGTTTTTCAATATCCGCAACCAGTGGTGAGGTTCGCGATGGTTAGGTTGCTGCAATTTGCGATTTCTATCCCGTTACGTGCGGTGGTAGTATCGCTCGCGCTGATGTCGCTGCCGATCGGCTTGGCAGCGGTGCCAGCACAGGCTCAAATCTGTCCGTACGTTGTGCCGAATTCGATCGTGGCGAGAAACCCCATTAAGGGCAAGAATTCGAATCATCGGATGAATTCGAGCAGTTCTTCTGACAACTGCAGCGTAATCATCACGGTTACGGATTCCGGCGCTACGGTGGCCTCCACCGATGTATTGCCGTACGACAGCCTCTACTCGCCTTGCGCCGGCCCTGGCTGCCCGGGACCGACGATCCTCGAACAGATGGGCGACGATATTCTGGTGGGTGTCGTCAATAACAGCAGCCTGCCGGTTGGCGGACTGGGATTGGATACGAACGGTGGCAATGCGATCTTCTCGTTCAACGGCGATGGCGTTAATGGCTTTCAGGGAATTGCTAACAATTCCAAGGATAAAAGTAACGGCGGCTATGGCGGCCCAAATGCCTACTTCCCAAATATCAACAGTTCCACCACCGGAGGGGTGGCGTTTATCACTCCGATCCAGCCCCACGGCGGAACCGGCTATTTTTCCTTGGCCAGCCAGCTCAATACGGCAACTCCGTGCGGTCAGCTGATCCATCCGTTCAATTCCACTTTATCCGGTCCGTTCGCCAGCGGGTCAATGATAACGGCAAGTTTTACACCGCTGAGCAACGCCAGCACGCTAGGCATTTCTGGCACACCCTCCACTCTTCTAGACGCCGCGACGGTCTGTAGTTTCGATAACTTCGATTGGCAGCAGACGATCGAACATTGGCCATATCCAAGCTCCTTGCTTAGCGCCAGCTTTGCCCCGCTTTGGGCCGGGTTTTTCCCGCAGTTCTCTCCGCCCTTTCCCGATCCCCCACCAGGAGGTTATAATTAAGGGTGGAACACCTTTCCATTCTACTACGACCCCACCAACACGACCCCGGTCATTCGCGTCGGCGCGCTGATCGTGGATCCAAATCTAGCTCCGCAGGAACCCCCCGCGGGAGCCGCCACTACGCTCAATTTTTTTGACGCTCCTGCCGATCCCTGTTTGTTCCCGGGAGGAACTTCCAGCGCCGCGCAAAATGTAATCGCGAGTCGCTGCGGAGGCATACTGACGAATCCTTTCGACAGCTATCTGGCATTTATGACCTGCCTCGTCGGGGCCAGCGGTGGGTCACCAGAGAGCCTTGGGAAATGCTTTAGTTGGCGCAGCACCTTCAATGGGACCAGTGGGGGCACTTCGGTAACCGCAAGCGACCTTCCACCGGATCCGGGAAGCGGCACGGGCGGCATTACCGTGACAAGTGTGAACGACACGAGCGATTTCCAGGGAATCGCTGTCACGAGCGTTAACGGTCTGCCGGTCGGTGGCGCGCCGCCCACGGCGACGCAGATTTTGATCGCCGGGAACTCTTGTGACGGTGAATTCACCGGAACCTTCAACGGCAACATCACCGTGTCGGCGGGCCAGAATTGCACCTTCGCCAACGGCACGATTAACGGAAACATCACGGTGAAAGGCGGAAGCTTGGCGCTTTTCGAGGTCGCCGTCGACGGGAATGTGCAGATTCAGGGCGGCAACGGGTTCACGATAGCGTCCTACGCACGGATCGACGGAAACCTTCAAGTACAAAACCTTCCGGCGACCGGGACGCCAAACTACGTTTGCGACGCGTTCGTGAACGGAAATCTCCAAGTTCATATCAGCGGTGCCGATGTGCAGATTGGCTCCTTCAGCACGGCGCTATGTGGCGGAGATGGGATTGATGGAAACGTACGGGCGGATAATAACTCCGGCGCGATATCGGTTGTTGCCAATACTGTGAGCGGCAATTTGCAACTCAATAATAATGGCGCCGCGACGGCGGTTTTTAACAACACCGCAAACGGGAATCTGCAATGTCAGCACAACTCGTCGATTTCCGGTGGCGGCAATTCAGCGGCTAAGAAGCAGGAACAATGTGCGGGATTTTAGTTCAGGGATGTCATCTGTAACCGGAATCGCGCTGGCATTCGCCCTTCTATTCTCGATTTACGGCACGGCATGGGCGAAGGATGCGTCAACGAAAAGCAGCCCCCTCTTTAAGGTGGAGATTTCCGTAGATCCCGCTTCCTTGATAGGAGCGTTTCCCGGAAACAAAGCTGCTTCGTTTCGTCTCAATGCGAAGATCACGAACCTCAGTGACCGCGCCGAGTATGTATTTGGAGGGGAAGATGTGTTTTTATACAGCAGTGAGGAAGTATTCGAAGACCAAGTCCTGACGGGATACGGTTCAACAGCGAAAATAGCGATCCAACCAGGGCGGTCTGTTCCGATAGTGATCCCTTCGGCGACCTCGTCCAGCAAATCGCTGACTCTCAGGGTGGGGTTTCGCCACAAGGGTGAAATCTATTGGAGTAATTACGTCACGGTGCCGCCATTACTGTAATCTGGAATGCAGTGATGGGATTGCCGGGCAACGCAGGGTGCACTACACAATCACGGTGAGCAAGACGATCAATTGAGGAGCGGCTGTCCCACCCGGGGCAAGGACTGCTCCCTTCACTTTCGCGAAGGTGGTTTGTCGGGCGAATCCTCTGGAAAGATTTCTCGCCAAATTACGGGATCGTCGATAGCCGAATTGAGCGCGGCCGCATCGGGACCGCCTCCATTCCATGACTCGAAATGAATCAATTCGCGCGGCGGCAGCCGGCTGGCCCATTCCTTCGTCGCCAGGATCGGACGGTCGGGAAAATCCATGACGTATCCGATACATAGGTATGCCACCGGTATCGCCGATCCGGGGATGCCAAATAGCTCCGCGAGCACGTCATTGCGCAGGATGCTTACCCATCCCACGCCAAGCCCCTCCGCGCGCGCGGCAAGCCATAAATTTTCCACGGCAAGGCAGGACGAGTAGATCTCGACCTCGCGGATGGAAGTCTTGCCCAGCACGCCCGGGCCAAAGCGTTCCGGTGTGCAGGTGACAATCAGGTTGAGCGGCGCCTCGAGAATTCCTTCCAGCTTAAGCGACAAAAACTTTTCGCGGCGCGCGCCGGTGAACTGCGCGGCATTTTTTTCGCGCTCTTCCTCAAAGACCGCGCGAACGCGCCGGCGCCGCTCGATATCGCGCACCGCGACGAAGTCCCACGGCTGTGTGAAACCGACGCTGGGGGCATGGTGTGCGGCGGTCAGAACGCGCGCCAGCACCTCATCACTAATTGGATCGGACGTAAAGCCGCGGATGTCACGACGGCGAAAAATCGCCTCGTACAGACCGCGCTTGAGCGCGTCGGCAAAGGCGTGCGGATCGCGGCGCGCCGGTCCGCGAGCCATGCTTATGCCGCCGCAGCCTTTTTCACGGCCTCGAGCACGGCCTCGTAGTTGGGCTGGTTGGCGACTTCCTTCACGTACTCGGCGTAAACGACGTTGTCGTTCTTGTCCACGACGAACACCGCGCGCGCCAGCAGGTGCAGCTCCTTGATCAGCGTACCGTAGTTTTTTCCGAAGTCCGCCGCGCGCCAATCGCTAAGCATCGTGATTTTGTCCACGCCCGCCGCGCCGCACCATCGCCCCTGCGCGAACGGCAGGTCCATCGAGACGGTGAGGATTTGCACGTCGCCCGGCAGCTTCGCGGCCTCTTCGTTGAAGCGGCGCGTCTCCATATCGCAGACAGGCGTGTCCACCGACGGGATCGCCGAGATCAGCTTCACCTTGCCCTTGAAAGTGTCGAGCGTCGCCGGTGCCATCCCCTTGGCGACGACAGTGAAATTGGGCGCCTTCTGGCCAACTTTGAGTTCCGGGCCGACGAGAGTCATCGGATTGCCGCGCATCGTTACCGCGCCACTGCGTTCTTCAGCCATGGGTGAAAACTCCTTGATGATTTAGTTCGAGCGTAAGCCAAACGACTCTAGCCGCTTGGAACGCCGGGGTAAACCGCGAAAGCTTTACAATACCTTGATAATTAACGCGATTAAGCTGCCAAGGGTAAGAATCCCGTTGACCGCGAAGGTGACGATTGCCCCCGGCTCGCGCTTTGCCGGGTCTTTGATATAGCCGGAGGCGTAGATGCCACGGCCCGCAATGAACAGCAATCCCAATGCGACCGCGAAGGCGTTGCTCACGGTCGTTCCGAAGATCCATAGCGATGGAATGAACACGGCAAGCGACTCCAGTGTGTTCTGATGCACGCGAAAGTATCGCTCAAAATCCGGATTTCCGGTCGTCGCCGGGGCGGCGATGCCGAACTGCTGGCGCGCGCGCCCAACCATAAAGCCGAGCACGGAATACTCGATCAGCGCGAGAATCGTGACCAGCGCAAGTCCATGATATGCCATCGTCGTAGGCTCCTTTACCGCGGCATGCGGCCGCCGCTGCCTCGATGAACCTACTAGGATGCGACCCAAAGCGCGAGAGTTGCCGATGCTGGCAAACTGTGCGACTGCGGCGGGGTTGACGGCGATTGCGCTGCCGGATGACACTTCAGGCCGTACGTACGGTGATACTAGGAGGACCGCTCAGATGGCAGGCACTTATCGGATTTTTGGCGTGGAATTGTCACCTTATTCCGTCAAGGCGCGTTCATATTTTCGATACAAGAACATTCCCCACGAGTGGATCATTCGGAATGCGTCGAACGAAGAGGACTTCCGCAAACACGCCAAACTCCCGCTGGTTCCGCTGATTATCACACCCGATGGCGAGGGCATCCAGGATTCGACGCCGATCATCGAGCATTTCGAGCCGCTTTTCGCCGATCCGGCGATTCATCCCGCCGACCCGGCACTCAATTTCATCTCGGCGATGATCGAAGAGTACGGCGACGAGTGGGGCAACAAGTGGATGTTCCATTATCGATGGTGGTACGAGCCCGATCAGATCTCATGCGCGCGCCGTATCGCGGAGGGGATGATGCCCGGCGCCGGAGGCGACGTGCTCGACCAGATGACGAAAACGATTCAGCAGCGGATGGTGCCGCGGTTGAGCTTCGTCGGCTCCAGTGCCGCTACAAAGGAAATAATCGAGCGGTCGTTTCTGCGGGTGCTGGCAATTCTCGAACGCCACCTGGCGGGCAGGAACTATCTCCTCGGCGGCCGGCCGGCGTTTGCGGATTTCGGACTCTACTCGCAGATTTACCAAGCTTCGACCGATCCGACTCCGGGCGCGATTATCCGCAAGTCCGCGCCGCGCACGCTGGCATGGGCGGAGCGGATGCTGTCGCCGAAGGCCGAAGGCGGCTTTGAATCATGGGACAAACTTGCGCCAACCCTGATGCCGCTGCTCAAGGACGAAATCGGCGCACTGTTTTTCCCGTGGACCGCGGCGAATGCGAAGGCGGTCGCCACGGGCGCAAAGGAATTCTCGATTCCGCTGGAAGGCGGAACGTGGACGCAAGCTCCGCAGAAGTATCACGCCAAATCTTACGAAGTTTTACGCAAGCGCTACGCCGCAGTGGCGGATAAATCCAAGCTCGATCCGATCTTGGAGGATTCCGGCTGTCTCAAATGGCTTAAGTGAGCGAGCAGCCTACTGGCAGGCGCAACTGGGGCCCGAACCGGTGGTGCAGGTGCCGGAGTCGATCAGGCATGACTGGCCCGAGAAGCCCGGCTTGCTTTGCGTCGCGTCGCAGCTTCCATCCGATGCCGTGAAGCAATCGCCGTCGCCCGTGATTCCGGACACTCCGTATCCGGTCAGATTGATTGTCTGCGGGCTCGTCGTCGCGTTACCGGTCACTACTAGCGTCCCGGCGATCGATGCGCCCACATGCGACGCATCCGGTGTCAGTGCGATCGCGAGGATGCAACTCGACTGCGGCCCAAGTCCCGTCGGCTCGTTAGGACAACTCGAATCGCCCGGTACCAGCGCGAACTCATTGGCTCCCGTGTAGCCCGGTGTCGTGTCGGTCAAATTCAGCGTCTGCAGCACCAGCGGATTGGTGAAGCCGGTGTTGTTCACCGTGATGAACTGCTCGTTGGCCACTGTTACCGGGGAGCCGCCGAAGTCCAGCGGATTGGGCATGATCGTGTCCGTCGTGGATGGCGGCAGCGTTCCCGTCCCGGTTATCGTTACCATTTGCGGGCTGGAGGTCGCGTTGTCGAACACGTGCAGATGTGTCGTGTATGAGCCGGTGCTCTGCGGGTTGAACGATATGTTGATCGAACACGATGACTGTGCGGGGATTCCGCCCGGCGCCTGGCAATCGGTGAAGAACACGCCGAAGTCGGTCGTGTCGTCGATCGTGATGCTCCCGATGATCGCGTGATTGGTGAACCCGGTGTTGTTCACCGTGAACACGCACGTGGTCGAGGTGTTCCCTTCCACGACGCTGCCCTCGTCACACGACGCCGGTCCGACAGTGATCGTCGTGGTCGGTGTTCCGGCGGGCGTCGAGGTGGCCGTCGGCGTCGCGGAAGTCGTTAACGTAGCCGTTGCAGTGACCGTTGCGGTTGCTGTCGCCGTAGGAGAGATCGTCGCCGTTGAAGTTCGGGTCGCCGTACTCGTCGTGGTACGGGTCGCTGTGGAAGTAGCGGTTGGGGTGGCGCGCGCGGTCGCGAGCAATCCGTACACTGCGAGCTGCGTCTGCGTGTTGACGTAAACCTTGCCGTTGGCGACGGTGGGTACCGCAAACTTGTTTGCAGGGCCGGGCACGTCACTGGGAACTTGATTGCTGTTGTACAACTGCTTCGTGAGATCCGTCGCGTCAAACGCGCGCAGAATTGCAGGCCCCAGCGTTGCGTACGAAGCGGTATCGATCGCCCACAGGATTCCGTTAGTTGTGCCGTTGGCGGAAATCGACGGCGACGCGCCCGGGAACCCGAATGCAACGCCAGTTGCCTTTGACACGGGGGTCAGCGAGAGCATCCCGTTGGTGAGCGTAAACATCTTGGGAATGTCGCCGACTCCGACGAAGTACACCATATTCTGGAGCTGGGCGTTCACCATCCCTTGCCAATAGACCGGCGCGCTCCACTGCCCGCCAACTTGGCCGGAGAGCTCTTGAACAATCTGATCGCCCGTGGAGTTGAATCCACCCATATTGTCGCGGCTAACCAGATAAATCACTCCCTGTTTGCCAACTTCCGTAAACAAATGAGGATTGGGACCTGGTTGATCGGGCAGGAGCAGATTGCCGCCCGAACCCAAGTCGAGATCGTCCGCATCCAGAGTCGCCTGATTGGACGGGGTAAAAAAGTCGGCCACAGTTAGGGTGCCGCCACCGGGAGTCAGCCGAAGGAAACTGTCGCCCCAGTCCGATCGCGGCGGTGTGGAGTCGAACGTGCCATTGCCGGTTACTGTGTAGAGGTCTCCGTTCGAGTCCACCGCGAGACCGCAATCGCTCTGCCAGATTCCGCCGTCGCTGCCGTTGGGCGTGGAATTCCATACCACCGCCGGCGACAAATCCGACTCGTTATAGCCAAGAATCCAGCCGTGATACGGGTTTCGATCGCCCGGCGATGCGAACGCCAGATACACGATGCCGTTGGACAGGGTCAGCGCCGCGCGATCGTTTTCAGTAATGTTGTTGAATGGGATCGTTCCGCCGCTGCTGCCGGCTCCCGTCCCAAGATAGGTGGGCGAAATCGCGACGGGGCTGCCGGGTTTTTCCAGCCCGGTAGTGAGGTCGAGCGCGTGCAACTGCTGGACATATAGCGGACCGGGAATCTTTTGCCGGCTGGCCACGAATATCGTACCGGTGGCCGGATCGATCACCGGCGTCGCGGTGATTCCAACCCACGTGCCGATCGACAGTGCCCCGACGTCGCTGGCCGGCACCGCGGTGATACCGGCGCCCGGATTGGTGAAATTCGCATGCCATAGCGCTGGGCCAACGGTGTCGGCGTCGAAGGCATATACGCTGTCGAGTTCTGTCGCGACGATGATGATGTTATGCGTCCCCTGACCGGGGATCGCGACATTGGGGATATATAAGGGCTGGCCATAAATCTGGCCGTCGACGGCGTCCGTAAACAACAATGCGAAGTTATTCGAGTTGACATTCGCAGGAGTAAGGATTGTCTCACCCAGATTATCGCCGGTTCGCATATTGTCATTGTGATAGGTGAACACTCCGCTGAATGCCGGAGTCGGCGTGGAGGTCAACGTCGGCGTCGGTCCGGTCGGGGTCGCCGAAACTGTCGCAGTGGGCGATAGCGTCGCGGTCGGACTGATCGTGGCGGTTGGGGATGGCGTCGGGTGAGCGTAGCAGGCGCTATAGTGCGCCGACGCTTGCGCCGCAGTTAGCGCGCCCTGATAGACGGCGACCTTCTGCATCAATCCGAGATACTGGTTCGCGTTGGAGTTGTTTATCTCTCCCAGATTGAACGGATTGGTCCATGCGTATGCCGTCTGCGTGTCTCCGGTTGCCGTCGTCGCAAGAGCGCCGTCTTTGTACACAAGAATCGTGCGACTGCCGCCGAGGAACTCATAGACGATCTGGTACATGTGCCAATTCGTGTCCGGCACGTTCAATGCGGCCTTGGGGTCCGCGTTCCACCATTCTGAGAATCCAGCGCTGTAATTTCTGAGCACATTCTGTTGATTGGGGGCCGAATCGTAGATTCCAACCGGCGTGGTACTACTTGGCTTTATTGCAAATTCGACGGTAATGGGGATTGCGGCGGGCGATGGCAGCGGAATTGAAATCTTCCCGCTAGTCGCAAAGGACGCTGCTGTCGCGCCATCGCTGGCCCCTCCGGCTTGGCCCAATGTGATGTGCGTATTGGGCGTTCCCGCATGGCCGTTGCCGCTGGCGTCGCGCACGGTCGAACTTCCGGCGGCGTCATCAAGCGGCCAAAAACCGAGCGGGCCGTCTGAGAGGATCGTCGAATTGCACAGTGTGGGAGTCGGCGTCACCGTCGCCGTGAGGGTCAGAGTTGGCGATGCGGTTGTAGTCCAGGTTGGCGATATCGTCGCGGTCGGGCTTATCATGGCGGTCGGCGAGGGCGTCGCAGTTAGAGTCGGCGATATAGTCGCGGTCGGAGAAATAGTTGCAGTTGGCGTGGCGGTCGGCGTCGGCGGGATCAGCTTCGACACGAACGCGTTAAATGTTCCCGCAAGCGAACTCTGGTAGGCGTTCGCCGTGACGGGAAAGTTGGTTGATCTCGTGCCGCCGGCGACATAGGCGGCGCCCGCGGAATCGACCGCGATGCCCCGGCCATAGTCGTCACTCCCGCTCCCGCCAAGGTAGGTGGAATAGAGCAGCGAAGCGGCACCCGACGCCGCCGGATCGAGCTTCGCCACGAACGCGTCAAAGTCACCCGCGTGCGAACTCTGGTAGGCGTTCGCCGTGACGGGAAAGTTGGTTGAGTCCGTGTAACCGGTGACATAGGCGGCGCCGGAGGAATCGACCGCGATGCCATAGGCGGCGTCGGAGATACTGCCCCCCAAGTAGGTGGAATAGAGCAGGGAGGCCGCCCCCGATAACGCCGGATTGAGCTTCGACACGAACGCGTTAGATGTTCCCGCAATCCAACTCTGGTAGGCGTTCTGGGTAGGAAAATTGTAGGAGTTCGTCTCGCCGGCCACATATGCGTTGCCGGCGGAATCGACCGCGATGCCGTTGCCGTACTCGTAGTAAGTGCCGCCCAGATAGGTAGAGTAGAGCAGCGAGGCCGCCCCCGACACCGATGGATTGAGCTTCGCCACGAACGCGTCATTGTCGCCATAGTCGTGATAGTCATCCGCGAGCGTGCTCTGGTAGGCGTTCCGGGTGGGGAAATCGGTAGACTCCGTCGTCCCGGTCACGTATGCGTTGCCTGCGGAATCGACCGCGATGCCATAGGCGGCGTCGTAGTTGCCGCCGCCCAAGTAGGTGGAATAGAGCAGCGAGGCCACACCCGACGCCGACGGGTTGAGCTTGGCCACGAATGCATTGCCGTAGGAGGTGTCGTTGTTCGTGGTCTGGTAAGCATTAATCGTTGGAAAATTGCTCGAGTAGGTAGTCCCTGTGACATACGCGTTGCCCGATGAATCGACCGCAATGCCGTTGCCTTGATCGTTCGCGCTGCCACCCAAGTAGCTGGAATAGAGCAGCGCATTGCCGGCGGAATTGAGTTCCGTCACGAACGCATCGTTACCGCCGCTCAATGCGCTTTGGTACGCGCCGCCTGTAACCGGAAAGTTGCTCGATGCGGTCAGGCCTGCGACATAAGCGTCGCCCGCTGAATCGACCGCGATGCCGTTGCCTTGGTCAATGCCGCTGCCACCCAAGTAGGTCGAATAGATCAGGGACGCATCTCCGGCGGCATTCGGATTGAGCTTGGCGATGAAGACATCATCGCTGCCGCCAGCGTAAGTGGCCTGATATGCGCCTGCAGTGGTTGGAAAATTGCCCGACGCGGTGTATCCCGTGACGTAGGCGAAGCCTGCGGAATCGACCGCGATGCCGTTGGCTTGGTCATTGCCGCTGCCGCCGAGATAGGTCGCATAGAGCAGCACCGGATCGATATTCACCGCGCGATTGCGATCGTATCTTGCCAACTCGAAGCCGATCTCACTCTTGCCGCGCAGGATCGCGCGGCCATCAATCCTTTCGCGATGACCATTGCGTTCCTGATAGATCGCGGGGAGATGCTGGATGACTTGGCCACCATCGGGGAGCGTCGCAATCACGTCGCCGTCGCGGTTCAACGCCAATCGGCTTGCGCCGTCAAAACGCAGCGAGATTTGCTTTGGGTTGGCTCCCGGCGCGAGAATGAAGTCGTATTCGAGTTGATGCTGGCGTGCGCCGTAATAGACCAAATCGACACCCGGATAGACGTTGCGATAGCGGACTTTGGTATAATTCGGGACATTCGCGCGCCACTTCTTCGGGTCATTGCCGATGAAGTAGTTGGCCTTGCCAGGAAGCGGATCGGCCCCCTCGATTCGCGCATGCGGATTCCCGCCGACCAGTTTCATCCGGAGAACTTGCTGCGTCTCGTCCCTTCCGCCCGCCTTCCCGCCTTTTTTCGTGTCATGCCCGCGCGTGGCCGCCGCGCGAGGCATCCCTAATCCGGGGTCTGCGGACGGAGCCTGCGCTGACCCTTGCCGAAGGGCTCGGGATGACAGCGAAGAATTAAGGTGAGGGTTCTTTGAAGGCGATTGCAGCGCAAGGACAGCCTCATCCGAGGTCAGGAACAGCGTGTAGCCATTGCCACGCGAGAGGAACTTCACGCGCGAATCGGCCTGCCCGCGATTTCCCTCAAACCGCATCGGCAGCTTCGCCATCGATACGCGCGGTGCAACCGGCTTAGAGGACTTGCTCGCAGCGGCGGGGGCTGATGCCTTCGGATGGTCGGTAGCGCGGGCGGCTACCGCCAGTATCGCAAACGCAATCGCACCGATGATCGTAATCGTTGCAATTCTGATTTTCCGGGCAGGCTCAGCCACCGATCGCCCCCTAAGGAACCCGTCGAGCAATTCTATCGGGTCATGGCAATGCTAACAGCATCAAAACCTACCACACAGTAACCGCCCGAGCCATCGCTGGCCGTCCGGTTCAATTTGATCCGGTTTCAACTGCAGCTTGCGGCCCAATCAGATTAAGGCCTTCACCATGAATTAAAAGCCGGAAAATCAAATTATTTTCCGGCGGCGCAGTTCGGAGAGCTTCTCCGGATCGTATTGGAGCAACTCCTCTAAAACCGCGTCGGTGTCCGCGCCCAAATGCGGTGCGCTCGTAGATGGCGACGCTGTCGAACCGGCGGTCTTGAGCGGCGAGCCGGGCACGATCAGATCCGGGAAACTGGAGTGCTCGGCGCGTAGAATCATGTTGCGCGACGCCAAATGCGGATTGTGCGCGACATCCTCAACCGATGCGATCGGTGCGCATGGCACCTCCGCCGCGTGCAAAGCTTCCAGCCAATGCGCCCGCGGCCGCGTAGCGAAATGATCGGCGAGGATTCGTTCGATGGCCGGATGATTCGCCGTTCGATCGGCATTGGTCGAAAAACGCGCATCGTTCTTCAACTCGGGGAGCCCGATTGCGTCGCATAGCCGCGACCAAATCGCTTCGTTGCCGGCGCCCAGCACGAAGTAATCATCGGAAGCGCGGAATTGCTGGAACGGAGTAATCGACGGATGCCGCGTGCCGATCCGGCCGGGCACTTTGCCGTATACCGCGTAGCGCGCAAGCGCGTCTTCGAGCAGCGCCGCCTGGCAATCCAGCATGGCGATATCCAGATGGCATCCAATTCCGTCGCGGTCGCGCGTGCGCAATGCCGCAAGGATCGCTATGTCGCCGTAAAGTGCGGCCGCAAGATCACCGACGGAAACACCGCATCGCATCGGCGCTCCGCCCGGGTCTCCCGTTATGCTCATCGTGCCGCCCAGGGCCTGTGCCACAATGTCGTAGGCGGGCGCGCCGGCCATCGGGCCGGTCTGCCCGAACCCGGAAATCGAGCACAAAATGATTTTCGGATTTGCCGCCTTCAGGCGACCGTAGCCGATGCCGAAGCGATCCATCGTGCCGGGTGAAAAGTTCTCGACCACAATGTCGGATTTCGACACCAGTTCAAGGAAAATCGCCGCCGCCTCGGCAAGATGCAGATCCAGCGTGACGCTCCGCTTGCCGCGATTGGCGCTGTAGAAGTACGCCGAGTCACCCGACGGCATCATCGGAGCGAATCGGCGTGAGTCGTCGCCGCGGCCGGGCTGTTCGATCTTGATGACCTCGGCGCCCATGTCAGCCAGGTTCATCGTGCAGAATGGGCCGGCCAGCACACGGGTCAAATCGAGCACGCGGATGCCGCGCAATGGTTGGCGTTCGATCATCGTAAATCCTCTTTAGGTACTGCGCGTCAGCCGCGCCGGCTCCTGCGCTCGCGTTCGCGCTGCGCCGCGATCGCCTCGGCCGGGGTCATAATGAGCCGCGGCTCTTCCTCGCGCTTCTGCTGTTCGGCAGCGGCAAGCGTGCCGAGCTGCGCGCGGATGAACGCCTGGAAAAAAAGGCTGCGCGCCGCATCCGCATTGTCGCGCAGCCGCTTCGCAGCCCCTGCGGCCCATCCGGCCTGGGTGCGGCGCCCAACCCGAGCAAAGTAATACGCGATCTCTTCGAACCGCCGCCGGATGCGCATTCCGCTATCCCCCGATAGCAGCGACGCAATCGCGCGTTCAAGAACGATATTGGCGCGCTCTTGTTGCTGGATCGGGCTCAACACGATGGTGCCTTCGCCGGCCCGCCCTATTTCCTCGACGAACGGCGCAATCGCCGCCTTGGGCAATCGCCACTGCGAGATTTCCGGCTCCTTGAGGAGTTCCAGCGACGGTTCCACTGCGGCTTCCGCCTCGAGTTCACGGTACATAGGATGAACGAAATTGGTTGGCGGCGGTGAGCCGATCAACTCGGCGCGCATAAGGAGAAAATCGCCGATTTGCGCGCGCCGATCTTCAGGCGTGTATCGCCACGCTTCGCATACGATGAAATCGGCCAGCCGCCAGTCGGCATCGATGAATTTCATATGTGCGCGCGCCTGCAATTCCTCGCGCTCGGCCTTGAGTTCGCGGCGCGTCATGCCCGTGTTCCGCACGATGCCGAGTCCTTCGTCCTCAAAAACCAGCGCCTGCATCCGGAGCACACCACCCTGGCTGCGCGGCCTTACAATCCAGACGATTCGCGCACCCTCCGCATCGATCGGGGAAAGGACCGCCGAAAGTTCCTCCGCCGCGGGTGACACTGCGCCCGCATTTGGCGCAGCGGGCTCGGCGGAGTGCGGAATCTCGATACCACGGGCTTTGAGCCGGAACAACGCGCGGCGGATTTCGCGTCTGAGGGCGCCGGACGCTCCCGATTCCATCTCGGTGAGCATCGCAGCGGCACCGGCGTCGGCAACTCCACCCAGCGCGCGCGCGACCGCTAGATCGGATACACCGGCGTTGCCGCGCAGGTCGCGCAAAGTTTTGAGCGCATCCGCAGCAGTGCAAGCCGGGTCGAATCCCGCTTCGCGAAGCTTCAAATCTTCACTGTCGATTTTCTTCGGATGTGCCAATTGCGCGCTTCCTCAAGCCGCCCGAAGCTATGCGCGGGCTTACGCGTGTGTCAAGTTTTCGCGGAGCGAACGTGATGAGGAATCTCGAAGCTAAATTCCGCCTTAGCGACTTGGCCGGCGCCGTGTCGCGCGCGGCCAAGCTCGGATACACGCGGCGCGCCATCCTGAATCAGCGGGACACTTTCTTTCGCGTTTCAAATGGCAAGCTCAAGCTGCGCGAGGAGAATGGCGGAGGCGCCCTAATCCACTATCGCCGCGACGGCAGTGGTCCGCTGATGTTGAGCAATTACGAAATCGTTAACGTAAGCGATCCCGCGAAGATGGCAGCGACCTTGAAAGAGGCGCTCGGAGTCCTGGCAGTCGTCGAGAAGCAGCGGGTCTTGATGATGCGCGATAACGTTCGCTTCCATCTTGATACCGTTGCATCGCTGGGCGCGTTCGGCGAGATAGAGGCGGTAATCTCCGACGGTGACGATCCTGAGCGCAGCCGCGCGGCAGTTGACAGTCTGCTCACCGCACTCGGCATTGCTCCGCCGGACTTGATTGATGTTTCATATTTCGAATTGATGCTTGCCGCATCAACCTCCAAATGAAATCGCATGTCCGAGGTCATAGCCCGATGAAGAAGATTCTCGCCGCACTGCTGCTGGCATTATCGATATCGTTCGTAGGGACATCAATCGTATCAGCGCATGCATTCCGTTACGTGACCCATCAGCCGGGAGAGGTCGATTACTGGCCGCGATGGTCGCCCGACGGCAAAACGATCCTGTTCAGCCGTTGCGATATATCGACCGGGTGCGCCGGTGGTGCGGCGACAGGTGTGTGGACTCTCTTTACGGTTCCATCGCGCGGAGGCCGGGCGACCCAGTTCCTTGAAATCGAAGGAGTGTCGGGTACGCGATCGAATTGGTTATGGACTGCCGATCCGTCGATTACCAAACCGATCGCATTCACCGGCGTGCGTTCCGGCGACGACGGAATTGCCGGGGTGTACGTGGTCGACGCCGGCGGCACTTCGCCGATGCGGCTTCCAACCGACGATTCGATTCCCGACGGCTATCCGTCCTGGTTTCCAGACGGTTCCGCCCTCACTATCGAGGGACAGGCCGGCGGCGCAACGGAGCCATTTATTGACCTGATAAGCGTGCCCGATGGAACGCTACTGGAAGCTCAGACCTCGACCGATCAAATCTGGACCGGCCAATCGGCAATTTCACGCGACGGAACCATGCTGGCATTTGCCGGACAGTTGCCCGTAGCCGGCAGTGCCTACGACGACGATCGCAATCAGATTTGGCTGCAACAGCTCATCCCGGCCAATCCACCGGCGGACTTCGATACGGGATTACATCAGCTCGATCCGCTTCAGGGACGAACGCCGGACTGGTCGCCGAACGACCGCTTCCTGACCTTCGAATCCAAGCGCGGATGCCGAAATGGCAACTACGCAATTTTCATTGAGGCCGCATCGACCGGAAGAGCGGTGCAAGCGACCGATTGCGGGCTGAATGCGAATCACGCGGTATGGTCGCCCGACGGGCGGCGGTTCGCATTCTCGGCGGAGTTCTTCTTACCGTCGAATCAGTGTTCCGCCGGATGTCGCGGAATTGCGATCGCTCCGATTCCGCCACAAATATTGAAGTTCGGAACAGCGAACTAAGCTGCTCCAGCGAACTGTATCGACGGGATTAGATCGAAGCGGAAAAGATCGCGCCGGCGCCGGTGCCTTCAAGAAAGGAATCGACGAAATCACGATCCTGCGCCTTGAGCGCCGCATGCGCCTGGCGCAGCCACCCGAGGCATTTGCCCTGGTAAGGGAACGGCTGCTGGATCCATTCGCAGCCGTCAATTTCACAGCGGACTTCGGCCGCCTTCGAGCGAAGTGCGCGGGCATTTGCGATCAGAAACGGCGCGTAGACGCGGCCTATCTCGGCGAAGAAGGCGCGTAGCGTACCGCCGGCGCGGCTGCGGTCGATCCAATCGTCCGCACTGACTTCAATTGACGACGCGTCGTCGAGATTGGAAACCCACGATACGACTCGCGGTGCAGTCTTGGCGGCAATTGCCGCGGACGTCGGATCGAAATGCGCAAGCTGAGTCAACTGCCCGAACAACCCGAAGTCGCCCACGCCGGGGCGGCCGCCCATCAAGTAGCGATTTCCCGCCACAAGGTGCGAGTCGAGGATGCTTAGCAGGCGGCGATAGCTGGCCTCGATAATCGGCGTCGTGGTTGGATTCGAGCCGACAACGCGCAGCCGCCCGATTTGGCGCGCGCCGAATGCCTTCGACAATTCTGCGAGCATCTCCGGCGCTATAGCCGTGTCGCGATCCGAAACCAGGACGTGCGAAGCCTTGTCGATGTCATCCGCATAAGTCCATCGAAAATGAAACATCGGCTTGGTCAGCCATTCGTCGCCGTAGTCCTCGACCAGCTCCTGCAAAAACGCGAGCGCGGGATCGGACGGAATCAACGAGCGCTCGAAGTATATTTCTTCCAGCCGTTTGATCTGGAACGTCGAGTCGATCATTGCTGTATCCGACGCACGATCCCGCCCGGGAAAGACCAGGACCGGAATTAGCGCGACCGGGACGGCGGGAATGCTTACGTCATCAGACGAGCCGCGCAGGATCCATTGAAACGGGATGCGCCGGTATCGCATCACCGCGCGCATCTTGCGCGAGTACGGCGACCCTAATCCGCCAACGAGCTTAAGTTCGCTCACCGAGAGATCCTGCTGGTTACCGCGGCCGCGCGATCAAGCGGGCGCGTCGACCGTCAATTGCGGAACTCGCGCGGCGGGGAAATTATCGTACATATCCGCGATCAGATCCGACTTGAGCTTCGCGTACGCAGGATCGTTCCAGAGATTGCGCCACTGCTTCGGGTCTTCCTTCAGGTTGTACAATTCGCCTTCGGTGCCGTCGTAGCGGATATCCAGCACCGGCTGGTTTCCCGGAATAAGTCCGCCGATTTTACTGAGATCGAAGCCAACATCGCGGGTGGATTTCTCATAAACCGTCAGCGTGTAGCCATCACGGTGGATGCTCCGCAGATGCATCCCGACTTGCGCAAACTGGCTGTCCCATTCGGTCAGCACCCGCTGCCGTCCAGATCCAGGCGCCGTGGGCAGCGCCTTGCCCTGCATCCAATTCGCGGGTGGCACGCCCGCGATCTGGCAGAAGGTCGGCGCCAGATCGAGTTGACCGACCGGCTCCGAAATCTGCGCGGGTGCAACTTTGGCCGACGGCGCCGGCCGCCAGATGAGCGGAATCCGCATCAGCGCATCGACGTGATAGGGCCCCTTGTACAGCAGGCCGAAATCGCCCTGCAGTTCGCCGTGGTCGGTGGTGAAAAATACATCGGTGTTGGTTTCCCAGCCGCGGTCGGCGACACGCTTGAGCACACGCCCGCAGGCCTGGTCGATCAGCTCGTTTTCGATGTGGATCATCGCGTTGATTTCACGCAACTGATCCTCGGTCATTTGGCAGGGAACGAATGTCGTCGGTCCGCCCTCAAAGTTGCGGAACCGGCCCTCGTACCAATCGAGCCAATGGCGCGGCTTCTGCGCAAGAATCTTCTCGGTCTTTTCACGCGATCCGGGATAACCGGCCGGCAAATCCAGGTCCTTCCACTTGATTCGCCGCGCTTCGGCCTCCGGCGGATCCCATGGATGATGCGGATCGGGAAAGCTCATCCACACAAACCAATTTTCTTTGGGGTCGAGCGAGTCAAGGAATGCAATCGTCCGGTCTGCCACCCAGTCCGTGTGATAGTGCTCGCGCGGAATCGGATTGTACTTGACCTCAGGCGCTCCGGTGTCCCCGCCCGGCACGGCGGACAGAATCGGCGCAAAGCCGCCAATCTCGTCCGGATAATTTTTCTGCAGCCATAACGAGTAATGCCATCCGCCCAGCGGCACGTGCATCGCAAGTTCCATCCGTTCAAAGCCACGGAAGGGACCGGTGGAATGCTCCCGCGCCATCCGATTCTCAAACCATCGGCCTCTAAAATCCATGGCGGGCTCGAAATGCGCCTTGCCCAGCAGCGCGGTGCGATAGCCCGCCTTTTCATGCAGATAGGCCGCGACGCTGGGTGCGTCGGGCGGCAGCGGAACGCCGTTGGCAAACACGCCGTGCGTTCGCACGTATTGGCCGGTGATCATCGTGGAGCGCGCCGGCATGCATACGGTGTTCTGATTGTGCGCGCGATGGTAGTTGATGCCGGCGGCGGCGAGCCGGTCGGCAACCGGTGTCTTCGCGATTGTGCCGCCGTTGCATCCAAGCGCATCGTAGCGCTGCTGATCGGTCGTAATGAAAAGAATGTTTCTGCCCATCTGAAACCTCGCTATATCAGGACGGTTGATGCCGGCATCCCGGTCATCCCTCACCGCTATTTAGCATTTCCAGGAGATTGAGGGTTATCCGAAGCGTCAGGCCCCAAATCGTGCGCCCACCGTACAAAATCGCTGGAAATCTTGCGGTGCGACCGCCGCTGTCGAATTCGTGCTCGCCGCGATACCGCGAATCGCGCAAAGCCGCCAACGGCACATCGAAGATTTCGGCCACCTCCGAGGGATTCGCGCGCATCTGGACATCCGATTGGATCACACCGGCAAACGGCGCCACCACGATACCGCTGGTTAGCGTGTTCATCGTGGGAAACGCGCCCAGCACTGCGACGCTCGATGGATGGAGCCCGACTTCCTCATGCGCCTCGCGCAGCGCGGCGTCGAGCGTTGTAGCGTCGGCGGCGTCCACCCGCCCGCCCGGAAAGGCGATTTGCCCACGATGGCTGGCCACGTGCTCCGAGCGGCGAATATAAACGACGTGCATATCGCCATCACGCTCGAAGATCGGGACCAGGACGGCGGCCGCGTTGGAGTTACCCGCGAGCGCGTCCGGCGCGGGAGGTTTGACTCCTGCGAGCTTGCCGCGGAGGCGCTGGATGTGCCGCTCGAATTGCGATTGTGTGGACATCACTTCAATCCATCCAGCTAATCGCGCCGGGCATGCCCGATGCAAGCGAATCGGTATCGAGCCGCCCCGCGAGTGCGCTAACTTGGAGCGGGACAATCGGCTTCATTTAACCCGATGCGATACTTAATCGGCAGATACCACGAAATCGCGCTCAAGGGACGCAATCAGTGGCGATTCGTAAACCAACTCAAGGGCAACGTGCGTGCGACGTTCGCGGATTTTCGGCTTGGGGCAATTCGCAGCTTGGGGCCGCGGATGCTCGTGCAGTTGCCGGACGAAATCAGCGCGGAGACCGTCGCTGCGCGCGCAGCGCTACTGTTCGGAATCCAGAATTTTTCGATCAGTTACCCCGCTGCGCGCGATGTCGAATCGATTTCGCGCGAGGCGATCGCGCGTGCATCGGGCCATCCCGCAAAGACCTTTGCCGTCCGCACCCGGCGCGATGACAAGCGCTTTCCGATGAACTCGATGGAAATCGATCGCGCGGTTGGAGCCGCAGTTAAGGAGGCGCTGGGCCTGGAAGTCGACCTCGGCGATCCCGAGTTGACGATATCGATCGAACTCATGAGGGATGCGGCCTACGTCTCGGCCGGAAAGTTTCGAGGCGCGGGCGGCCTGCCGGTCGGAATCGCGGGGCGCGGCCTTGCGCTTTTATCGGGCGGGATCGACTCACCGGTGGCCGCATATCGAATGATGAAGCGCGGCCTTCGGCTCGATTTCGTCCACTTTCACTCCCACCCCATTGTTTCCACCGCCAGCCGCGAGAAGGCGGCTGAGCTGGCAGCGCATCTGACCCGTTATCAGGCGCGCTCGGCGCTGACGCTGGTGCCATTCGGAAATTTGCAGCGCGAAATCGTCGCCCATTCAGCGCGTCCGCTGCGCGTGGTGCTCTATCGCCGCTTCATGATGCGAATTGCAAGCGCGATTGCGGTGCGCGGACGCGCCTCGGCGCTGGTCACAGGTGAAAGCCTTGGCCAGGTGGCATCGCAGACGCTGGACAATATGACGGTAATCGAGAGGGCCGCATCGTTTCCGATCCTCCGCCCGCTGGTCGGGATGGACAAGAACGAAATCGTCGAGGAGGCGCGGGCGCTTGGAACCTTTGAGACCTCGGTTCAGCCCGACGAGGACTGCTGCACTCTGTTTGTGCCGGCTCATCCTGAGACCCACGCCAATCTCGAGGAGGTTCAGGCGGCCGAGGCGAATTTCGACATCGAGCGGATGGTGACCGACGCCGTGCGCGCCACCGAGATAGAGCGCTTTACCTTTCCGTCCCATGTAGAGGCCCCTCAAAGGCCGGAGGCGGCAGCCCCGTCGCGCGGCAGGCCACTTTTCTGATAATCAGAGCTTGTCTTTGGCGCGGACCGCATTAGAATCGGGGTTTTGCAGCCGCCACCACGAGGGACTTTGACGATGACCAGAACCGCAACTTTTTCGGGCCGGAACCTCCTAATCGCTTGCGCCGCGATCTTCGCGGTCGTCGCCGGCGGATGCGGCAGCCATTCGTCCGAAGGCGCAGCCAATGAATACCTGAAAAACCTCAAGCTTTATAACTATCGGTTTTGCTACGAGGCGCTCAGCCACCAGGATCAACTCGATCGCACCCTCGACCAGTTCCTGAGCGAGATTCCGATGGCGCCTGATGTCAGCAAAGACTGGTTCAAGGGCGTTTTGCGCGGCTACAACTATAAGATCGGCGACTCTCACGAAGAGGGCGACAAGACCATCGTAAAGGTCACAATCACGCAGCCGGACCTCGCACTCTGGGAACGAACAATTGACGCCAAGGCGGCCGGCGACCCCAATCCCAACAATACCCCGGATCAACTCGCGCAGAAGTCGCTGACCGCCGGCGATTACCCCACCGTCGAATACGACGATAACATGGTATTTCTGAAGCAGGGCGGCGAATACCGCCTGTTCGCCGACTTCGCATTCAAAGAGAACATCACCAAAGAACACAACGACGCTGTCGAGTCCTACCACAAGGGCGACTACGACAAGGCGATCGATGCGTATAAGAAATTATTGAGCGAACTCGCAAACGAAGAGGCCACGGGAGTCGACGGCCTTAAGTTTCAATACCAGCGCGAGTTGGACGAAATCCAGAAAATCAAAAGCCAGATTACGGAAGCGGCGGCCTATATTCAGGTCCCCCCCCTCCCAGCGCACCCGAAGCTCACGGTCAGCGATCCAGTTGAGAAGATGGCGGCGTCGCGCGTGCCCGGAATGTTTGGCAAAATCACCAATGGCGGCGATCGCGCGATCGATCAAGTGACCTTCACGGTCGATTATTACCTAGGCAAGGGCAAGACCAAGGCGAAAGTTTATTCCGAGTCGCACACCGCGATTTCAACTCCGGTCGAGTTCACCAATTTTACCCGTCCAGTCCTGCCGTTCGTTCCCGGTGAGACGCGCGACTTCGGTTTCAAGCTGAACGCGCCAATCGAAGTCCAGCAGAACCAGAAGGTAGCGCTCGACCTGAACGTAACGGGGATCGCGTTCACTCAATCCAAAGCGCCGCTGCCCAAGCCCCCCGCGCCGGCCACCCCGGTTCCGTCCCCGGGAGCACCCGCAGCGGGCGGAGCGCAGGCGCCGCCGCAGACGCATTGATTGGCGACCAAGCTCACCGTCGCGATTCCCACCCATAACCGCGCAGCCACGCTGCGCGAAACGCTGGCCAGCATCGATGCCCTGAAACTGCCAGCGGGCACCGGCGCGGAATGCATGGTGATCGACAACGGTTCGACTGACAATACTGCCGCCATCGTCGCCGATTTCGCGCGCACCTCGACAATCCCGGTGCGGCGCGTCTACGAACCGCACCTGGGCTCCAGCTTCGCACGCAACCGCGCGGCAGACGAAACCGCCGCCGATTTCCTTTTCTTCATCGACGACGATGCGGTCGCCGAACCGAACTGGGCGGCTGAATTGCTTGACGAAATGAAACGGCGCCAACTCGACTGTGCATGCGGAATGGTCGTACCCAGATGGTCGCAACTTCCGCCGCAATGGCTGGGGCCAAGCCTGTGGGTCAAACTCGCCGTACACGACGCACAAGCCATCGCAGCCGAGCCGGCGGAGCGGGCCGAGCGGATGGCGAATTATTTCAGCGCGAACGTCGGCTTTCGGCGCGGCACGTTCGAGCGGTTCGGCAAATTCCGCGAGGACTTGGGTGTGACCGGCGGCAATCCAATCTCGGGCGAAGATACCGAGCTGTTCGCCAGAATCGTCGCTCGCGGCGGCAAAATGGGATTTGCGCCACGAGCGGTCGTGCATCACCTGATTCCAGCGGAGCGAATGACGCGCGCGTACCTAATCCGAAAAAGCTTTGCCTATGGAATCGGCAGCGCGATTACCGGGGGACGCAGCCATAACGGCATCGATAAACTCGTGCGCAACGCATTCCGGATGGCCGCGGCGGCAGCACGCGGGGACACCGAACGCGCGATATACCATGAACTCGAATGCGCCAACTTTTTCGGCTATTGGCGCGGCAGGCTGATACCACGATGAATTCAAAAAAGTTGGCGCAACCCGGATTCAGCTCACGTGGAGCGATAGACCTGCAGTTGATCGGCGAGGTCGCCATCGCCCTGCTGCTCATCGTTTTTGTAGTTTTGCCATGGCCGGTAGGCATGAAGGCCGAAGCCATTTTCCGTCAGCGCATCGCCGATCTGCACGAACGCGCCCAGACAAGCGGATACGATGTTGAGATCAAATCATACGATCGCGGGTGGTTTGGCGCGGATACCGTGACCACGGTGGACTACCACGGCCATAGTGTGGCGCTGGTCAGCCGGATCATGCACGGCCCCTTCGTATTATCGGGCGAAAATGCGTCGATGCGCCCGGTTGCCGCGGTAATATCGACCAATATCGAACTGCCGCCCGAGCTGAAAAGCGCTTTGAGCAATGTGAGCACGGCTAGCTCGGAGCCGGCGGCCGATATCCGGGCGATCATTAAATTCAGTGGAATAATCGACGTTCACGCCCACGTAGCCCCATTCACGCTGCATATCGGACCGGGGCTGCCGGCGGTGAATTCGAGCGGCGCGATGATGGATTTGCTGGTTTCCAACAATTACCTGCGTGGCGCCGGTACACTTGACGAAGTGAAAATCGAGACTGATGGCGGCACCGCCAATTTCGGCAAGACCGAATTCGAAACCGACTCCGCGCGCGATGAATCGGGCCTGTGGCTTGGCACGACCGAGATTAAGAATCCGGAAATTTCATCCGCGCAAACAATCAACGTTCCAAATCGAGGGAGTTTCCCGCTTAATTTCGACCTCCACGATGTCCAAATTACAACGCGCGCGTGGCGCGAAGGCGCAACAATTCAGAGCGACCACAAACTTTCGATTGCGCGCGCCCAGGGTTTCGCCGGCATCGCATTGGCGATCAATGCTTCGGTAGGATTCGCGAATCTCGACCCCGACGTGCTGGTTGGTTGGAGTAACGACGTAAGGGAGACGATGGCGACGGTTAACAATCGCGATCAGCAGATGCACATGATGGCTGACAGAGCGCTTGCGCTTTTGGTCGCGCTATCGAAGAACGATCCGCGTGTGACTGCCAACATAAATGTAACCGGAGACTTCAACGCTTCTGGAAACATCGATATCACACTTAAGTCCGCGATGGCTTCTGATTCTTCGCTCGCGCAGGCGCCGGCCACGCAGGAAAATTGGACTCGTATCGCCCTGAATTACCTGACCGGTTCCGGCGACGTAAAGCTTCCCGCGACACTCACTCCGTTTCTTGCCGATCCGATGACGAAGGCGAATTTGGTTGATGAAGGTTTCTTCGCAGTGCAGGGCGATTCAGTCGTTAGTTCCGCGAATTATGCGGACGGTCACCTGTCGGTCCGCGGCCGCCAGATTTTCTAAGCGTGGTTACTGCTTCACATATTTGAGCATCCCACGTTTCAAAATCGCATCCAGATAAGGGATGAGTTCCATGCGATGCAGTTCGTCGATCGTGGCCCATTGATGCTCGACATGCTCCAGCGGCTGGAGCTGAACTTTTTGAAAGACGGCCAGCCGGCACGCATAAAATGCCTGCACGTATGGCTCCGCGACCATCGGGTTTAGGCCCAACAAATGCTCGATCGCGGCGTCGAGCGCAGTTTCTTCCTTGATTTCGCGCAACAGGCATTGCTCGAACGACTCTCCGGCGGCCAAATGGCCTCCAGGCAGGTCCCAGCTTCCGGGCCGGTATGGCATCCGCGGTGCGCGCTTGAGTACGAGGATCCGTCCGCGATTGGCAATCACGCCATGCACGCCGACATAAAACTGCTGCTCCGCCATCGCGATAAACCTATCCGGCCATTCAGTCCTGCGCTACCGCGCAGTTCTTGTCGGCTTTCCGAAGCCGCCGCCGCCGGGCGTCTCAATTCGGATTCGCTCGCCGGGGCGCAGGTTCAGGTTGCTCTTGCCGGGCAGCTTCATCCGGCGTCCGCCGCCCACGATGAAGTTTGCTCCTTTCGCGCCATCCCCTCCTCCAGCCAATCCCCACGGAGAAAGCTTGCGCCGCTCGGTAAGAATGCTGACGTTGGAATCGCACAGGCACTCGATCTCGCGAATGATCCCGTCGCCGCCGCATGAACGTCCGCGCCCGCCGGAGCCGCGCCTGATTCCGTACTCCGTCACTCGCATCGGATAGTAGGCCTCCAGCGCCTCAATCGGCGTGTTTAGCGTGTTGGTCATGTGAGTGTGAATTGCCGATGCGCCCGATTTGCTTTTCGACGCGCCGGCGCCTCCCGCGATTGTCTCGTAGTAGGAAAAATGGCGGCCACGGGCCGCATCGAACCCGCCGATGGTAAGGTTCGACATTGAGCCGGAGCTGGCCGCGGGAATGCGGTCGGGTGCGGCTTTCGCAAGTGCGCGCATGAGGACATCGACGATTCGCTGCGAAGTTTCGACGTTTCCGCCCGCAACCGCGGCCGGCGCCAGTGCATTAACGATCGATCCGGGCGGCGCAATCACCCTAACCGGCCGCATCAGTCCTTCGTTGGCCGGCGCGTCATGCACGGCAAGGCATTTCATCACGTAGAACACCGCCGACAGCGTAACCGCGTAATTCGCATTGACGGAGCCGCGTACCTGCACGGCCGACCCGGTGAAATCCACCGTCGCCCGTCCGTCGCGAATCGTAACCGCCACGCGAATCGGAATCGGTCCCGCGCCAAACCCGTCATCGTCGAGGAAATCCTCTGCTCGGTAAGTCCCCGGCGGAAGTCCGCGCAAAGCCGCGCCCATTAGACGTTCCGCATAATCCTTCAGCGCGTCCATGGAGCTGGCGACGGCTACGCGCCCCGAGGACTTCACTAACGCCAGCAGCCGTTCAGATCCAACATTGAGTGCCGCGATCTGTGCGCGTAAATCGCCCTCGCGCTCCTCGCCGACCCGAGTGTTCGCAAGAAACAGAGTCATCACATCACGCGCGATGCGGCCGCGCTCGGCAATCCTGACAGGCGGCAGCCGGAAGCCTTCCTGGTAAATCTCGGTCGCCAGCGCCATCGAGCCGGGTGCGATGCCACCGATGTCCGCGTGATGCGCACGATTGGCGGCATACGCAAACGGCCGCCGGTTGCGTCCGATGAAGATCGGCGCAACCAGCGTCAAATCGGGAAGATGGGTCCCACCCACGAAAGGATCGTTCAGCGCCGCGATATCGCCGCGCTGAAGATCGAGCCGCTCGATCGCGGCCCGCACCGACAGCGGTGTGGACCCGAGGTGAACCGGAATATGCGCCGCCTGCGCGATTAATTCGCCATGACCGTCGAAAATCGCGCAGGAAAAATCGTGACGCTCCTTGATATTGGGCGAGTAGCCGGTTTGCCCGAGCACCACTCCCATCTCCTCGGCGATAGCGGCGAGCCGATTGTTCATCACGGCAAGCGCGACGGCATCCAGCTTCATCGCCCAACCTCCAGATGCAAATTGCCGAAATCGTCGACGCGCATCGTGAACTCGGGCGACACATATGCGGTCGAACTGAGTTCAACAATGATCGCCGGACCGCGCAGCCGCGCGCCCGCGCCCAACAAATCGCGCTCGAAGATTGGGACGGAGCGTTCTCGTCCGTCAACTGCCGCTCGCATACGCGAGATTGGCGTGAGCTGTCCTCGTTGCCTTGCAATCCGATGCGGTGCGACCGTTTGCCGTTCGGCATTCGCACGCACGCGGACATTCACGACCTCGACGGCCGCAGCCGGCGAGCAATGGCCAAATGTTCGCTGGTGGAGCGCGTGAAAGTCTTGCGCGAAGCCCGGACTTAGCTCGACTTCAAGTTCGTACGACTGGCCCCGGTAGCGAATGTCGGCCCAAAGTCCGGCTCGAATCGAGCGAACCCCTTCGGCGATCAATTCAGAGCGGGCGCGGCGTACGATGGACGCGGCGCGCCGAATCAAGTGCGCATAGCTGGGATTCGTCTCACGAACGGTCGAAGAATATTCGCGGCCTGCAACCGCATTCGCGGCCCCCCACGCGCACAGCAGACCGGGATTTCGAGGCATCACGATGTGGCGAATACCGAGTGCCAGCGCCAGTTCCGAAGCGTGCATCGGACCGGCCCCGCCAAACGCCATCAGCGCGAACTCCCGCGGATCGAACCCGCGCTCGACCGTTATCGTACGAATCGCTCGCTCCATATTCGCATTGACAACGCGAATAACACCGTGTGCCGCCGCGATCGGAGTGGTTCCCGTTTCACAGGCAAGAGAACCGATCGCACGTGCCGCGCGACTGGGCCACAGTTTCATCCCGCCGCCCAAAAAGTTATCCGCGACAATCCGGCCCGCAACCAGATTTGCATCGGTGACCGTCGGCAATTCGCCGCGCCCATAGCATGCGGGACCCGGATCGGCGCCCGCGCTCTCCGGGCCCACGCGAAGCGCTCCACCCGCGTCGATTCGCGCGATCGATCCGCCGCCTGCCCCGACCGTGTGAATGTCGATCGCTGGCGAGCGGACCGCATAGCCCTCCGGATGGCTGAGCGACCGAATGCGCGCGCGGCCGTCGAAAAGCGAAACGTCGGTCGAGGTGCCACCCATGTCAAACGTAATGAATCGACTCACGCCGGTAGAGCGCGCAAGCTCGGCTGCACCAACCACCCCGGCGGCCGGCCCGGACAGAATTGTGCGGACCGGATTCTCGCGAGCAACGACCGCTCCAATCGCGGCACCGCTGGATTGCATTACTCGCAGCCGTGCGCCTGCAAGCCGCCGTTCCAGAACTGCCAGATGCGATGACATCCGCGGCGCCACGTATGCATTCACAACCGCTGTCGAAAATCGTTCGAATTCCCGATACTCGGCGACGATTCGATGCGACACCGATATCGGAAGGCCGATTGGCGCAAGAGCACGCGCGATCGCGTTCTCGCTTGTGGGATTGGCATACGAATGCAACAGGCAGATCGCGATGCTGTCCGCGCCGCTGCGCGCGGCAAGGCGATGAATCCGGGCAATCTCACGGCGAGTCATTCGCCTTGCAATCTTACGGTCGAAGTAGGTCCGCTCGGCCACACCGAATCGCATCGCGCGTGCGACCAGCGGCTCCGGCCGCGAAGGGGCAAGCGCGTAAAGATCGTCGCGGTTCTGGCGGCCAATCTCGATCAAATCCTCGAACCCGGCGTTTGTGAAAAGCGCTACGCGTCCACCTTTCTTTTCCAGCAGCGCGTTGGTGGCAACTGTTGAGCTGTAGGTGACCGCAACCGCCGGCGCGCTATGCAGCAGCTCGGTGATTCCCCGGATTACTGCGTCGGCGGGATCGGAAGGTGTCGACGGCACCTTGTGCACGCGCAGTTCGCCGCTGACGATCGCGACGAGATCGGTAAACGTTCCACCGGTATCGACACCGATAATCACGGCACGGCTAGTGCCTTTGGATGGCTTGCCGGACGTGCGCATCACTCGGGTTTAAGAAGAACCTTGAAGTTGGGCGGACGCGCGGCGGCGGCGAATGCTTCCAAGCCATCTTCCAGCGCATAAGTCCCGGAAATGAGCGGGCGCGGATCGATTTTGCCCGCCGCAAGCGCCTCCACAGCAGGCTGAAAGCGCCCGCATCGCGAACCCACGATCGTGATTTCGTTAATCACTGCGGGCGCAAGGTTCAGATTCGCAGCGGCTGCCGCGGTGCTCTTCAGAACGATCGTTCCGCGGGGACGGACCAATTCGAGTGCACGGCCAAGCCCGGATGCGTTCCCGGTGCAGTCGATCACTAACCCGAATTTCGCACTTACGGTGGAGTCCATTGAGGTGGCGATTCCGAGCGCCTCGATTCGCGCGAGCTTCTCCGCATGATGGCCCGCAACGAGCGGCTTATATCCTTCGCCCTTCAGCACCAGTGCTGCAATCGCGCCCAACCGCCCATCGCCCATCACGACGATCGATTCGCCGCGGGAAATTTTTGTTTGCTCGATAATTTCGTACGCGGCCGCTATCGGCTCGGTGAAAACGGCCGCCTCGTCAGGAATCGAATCGGCTACCGGAATCAGATTTTCGTCAGGAAGCCGAAGACGCTCCGCAAACGCACCGTCACGATTCAAAATCCCCAGCACGGTTCGCAACGGGCAATGACGGCCCAATTCCGCCGCGCACATCGCGCATCGTCCGCACGCCGCATTGATTTCGCCGACGACACGCCGGCCACGCAGTTCGGGATTTGAGGACTCCGTCACGCGTCCTATGAACTCATGGCCCGGCACGCCGCGAAACGCCATATATCCGCGGGAAATCTCCAAATCGGTTCCGCAGATTCCCGCGAGCGTGACCTGCACGATACTCTCGCCGGGCGCATGCGCCGGATCTGGATAGTCGGTGCGGAATTCAAGCTTGCTGTCGAAGACTAAGGCGCGCATCGATTACGATTCTCCGGTCGTTGCGCCAATTCAAACAGAAGAACCGCAGGCTGGGCTACCCTGCAGCTTTGGCCATGGCTGGCTGCGTGGAGCTAATCCGACGACTTCGGCGCGGAAGATTTGCTCGATTTGGGCTTGCTTGTGGCTGGTTTGGACTCCGGAACGGGCTTGGGCACGGGATTTTCGGGTGCGGTCGTCTTTCCGTTGGCATCCGACGCCGTCTCGGCCGGTTTGGTGCTCTCAGAGTCGCCCTTTTTGCCGTAATCGGTTGCGTACCATCCGGAGCCCTTCAGGACAAATGAAGTGCGCGACACAATCCGCTCAGCCTTGCCCTTACAGGTGGGACATTTCTTAAGCGGTGGCTCTGTGATGCGCTGCATCACCTCAAACACGCCGCATTTATTGCATTTGTACTCGTAAATCGGCATCGAACGAATTTCCTGCCCGCCAGCGGTAAATCAGCAGGTCCTCTACTTTACGTAACCACCGCCATCATACATGTCAACGAGGCCCGCTGGTTTTCGCCGGTCTTTCGCCGACAATATCGATATTTATGTTGCCAAGCGCCAGCAGGCGCGCCGCAGCTGCGCGGGGCTGAGCCGTCGTAATTCGAATCGTCTTCTTGCGCGACGACGCGCCCCGAACGATCGTGACGGCCGAGCGCGGAACCTCCACTGCTTCAGCGAGCGTCTCGATCAACTCGTCGTTGGCTTTCCCCTTGTCGGGCGCCGCATGGACGGCAACGGTCAAGCCGCCTTGCCCGGCGCGTACGATCCCGCGGCGCGAGGAACCGGGCCGCGCGGCGATTTCGATCGTCAATTCGCTGCCGCTAATTCGGAACCACGGCGGATCGCCGGACGAAGTCACCCGTATCCGCCGTACCCGCCAAGCAATGCCTGGACGGCACTCCTGATGACGACCTGCTGAATGAATTGAATCGCGATAATGACGACGATTGGAGAAAAATCGATTCCGCCGAATGCCACCGGGATATGGTTGCGAACCCAATCGAAAACCGGCTCGGTGACCGAATAAATGAATTGGACGATCTGGTTATATGGATTTGGCTCAATCCAGGTCATCAAGGCCGCGATGATTACAACCCAAAAGTAGAGCGAAAGCATCCCGTTCAGGACGCTGGCGACGAAAAGGATGGTATTGACGTACACAGAATAGCATTCCTGTTAATGGTTTCCGCGGCCGAGTTCGCGTGACCGTTCGGCCGCGGCGCGAATTGCGGCGGCAACAATATCAGAAAACCCGTGCTCGGCGAACCGGCGCAGCGCCGCCTCGGTGGTGCCGCCGGGGGATGCAACCGCACGAATCAACTCGTCCGCATCACGTTCCGATTCGCGCATCAGATGTTCGGCGCCGCGAATCGTCTTAAGCGCCATTCGCAGTGCCAGTTCACGCGGGATCCCCTCTCCCACCGCCGCATCCGCCATCGCTTTGGCAAACAGATAAACGTATGCCGGCCCACTGCCCGAAAGTGCCGTCACGGGATCGAGCAGACTCTCGTCCTTGAGCGCGATTGCGTCACCGACCGAGCGGAAAATTTTCATCGCGAATGCTTCATCCGCCGGTTTGGCGCCGCGCCCACGAACCATCGCGGCCATCCCATGCCCGACCATCGCAGGAGCATTTGGCATCACTCGGATCACACGGGCGCGCGGTCCCAGGCCCGCGGCGAGCCTGGCGAGCGTCACACCTGCCGCGATCGAGATAAACAACCGGCCCAAGCCGCCCAGCCGCGCAAGCTCCGCCGCGAGCTCGGCCATCACCGCGTCGATCTGCTGCGGCTTGACGGCAAGCACGACGGCCGGCGCTGAGCGAATCACGTCGAGATTGCTCGCGGTGACACTGACCTTAAGCGCGCGAGCGAGTTTGCGCCTCCGTTCCGGAGCGACATCGGAGACGATAATTTCGGCCGGTTTCAGAAGCTTATGCTCGATAAGGCCGCGCACAAGCGCCTCGGCCATATTTCCGCCGCCAATAAATCCAAGCTTCCGTCGATGGACGGAGATTATATTCTTCATCTGATTCGTTCGCCGAAGATCGCGCGGCCCACTCGCACGATCGTCGCACCCTCCTCGATTGCGAGTTCGTAATCGTCCGACATTCCCATCGAAAGCTCGCTCAGCGCAAGCCCGCTGTCCACGGCAAGCCGGTCCCGCAGCACGCGGAGCTGCGTGAAGTAGGCCCGTGTGCGGACTGCGTCGTCTGAGGGAGGCGGGATTGTCATAAGGCCTGCGACTTCGACTTTGCCGCGTGAAGCGTCAATAAGCTCCGCAACGTCAGCCGGCGAAATACCTGTCTTGCTGGTTTCGCCGCCCAGATTCACCTCGACCAGAACCCGCACCGGCGGCTTCGATTGCGCTCGATTGAGCGCGATCGCCAGACGCGCCGAATCGAGACTATGAATCAACTCAAATGCGCCCGCGGCAAGCTTTGCCTTGTTGGCCTGAAGATGGCCGATAAGGTGCCATCGGATACCCGGCAAGTCCGCCAGCGCTGAGCGTTTTGTGAGCGCCTCCTGCACGTAATTTTCGCCGAAGTCACGCGCTCCGGCGATGTAAGCCGCGCGAATCGCTTCCGGCGGCTGCGTCTTGGAGGCCAACACGATGCGGATAGCGCTTGGGTCGCGGCCAGCGCGGCGGGCGGCCGAAGCGGCTTTGGTTCGCGCCGATTCGAGCCGCGCCAAAATTTCATCGCCCGCCAGCATTACGATGTCTCACTTTTGCCGACGCGATATCGTCCAAGTGCCGCTACGACTTTTTCGGTTGGCAAGCCCATCACGTTATCGCGCGGTCCCTCGACCCGCACGATGAATCCGGCGGCTTGCCCCTGGATGCCGTAGGCGCCCGCCTTGTCGAACGGCTCGCCGGTCGCGATGTAGGCGTCGATCTCTTGGTTGCTTAGGACACGAAACGAAACCCGGCTTTCGACCGGCTCGCTCTCGAGAATCATGCCGCCCCGCGCGATTGCAAATGCGGTCACGACTTCATGCGTTAACCCCGACAGGAGCATCAGCATTCCGCGTGCCTCGGCTGGCGATTCCGGCTTCTCAAGCACTTGGCCGCCGCAAACAACGATCGTGTCGGCGCCGACGACCAGCGCATCGGGATAGTGCCTTGAAACCGCCAGCGCTTTCTCCCGAGCCATCCTCACGGCGTATTTTCGCGGTTTCTCCGTCCCGGTATGGCCTTCTGGGATGCCGCTTTCGACCGCATCAAAGGCGACCCCTGCGGCAGCGAGCAGTTGGCGTCGGCGCGGCGAGCGCGAAGCAAGAATCAATTTTACGGAATCGGCCATCGAATTTATGCGTAGAATGGAGCCTCGGGCCCGAGTCGGATCAAGGCTGGTACGGATTCACCCATAGGCTGGCGAAAGCAACTGCCACGCTAAAGAAGTTCGCAACGCTAAGCCAACCAAAAATTCTCCGGTTAAACGGGTACTTGAAGATAAGCTTCAGGCTGTATCCTTCGACCGCCGCGTTAATCGTGGCCGAAAGCAGCACGGTTGCTACCCAAGTGACGGGGTTAAATGTTCCCCAGTGTATCGCTGACGCAACAATCCTCCCGACGGAAAATTCCCACAATATGCCTGCGAGCGGAATCAGAACGATACCGAGCCCTGCCGAGATAGCATTCGCAACGATATCAGCAATTAACGCCTTGCCGGGCGTAATCTCATATATTTTCCAGTAAAAGAAAAATTCGATTGCCAGACCGATCGCTATTGGCCAGACAGACCACATCCTAATTTCGAGAACCAGTGCGGGCCAAATGATGTCCGCAAACGCGAGCGAGGGGTACGCAAGGAGCGCAACGGCGAGAAGGCACGCTATCGCAGCTATCCGACGCGGCGCGCTTGCTCGACCTGTGGCGCACTCGCCTTCCGTCAGCGAAGCCTTCATGGTGGCAGATTATAATCGCCCCGTGGAGACATTTGCACAACTGGCGAGCCGCGTATTGTGTTCCCACTCCCACCGGGAGAGGGAACAGGACAGATGGCGGGTGCGGGCAAGGCTCTCGCACCCGGTCAAAATCAGGATAATATAGGCGTCAATTTTAAGTCCGATTGGACCGGCAAGGTATTACTTGAACCTGACGAAAATCTTCGGCTCGAAGAACGACCGCGAACTTAAACGGCTAAAGCCCGACGTTGGCGAGATCAACCGGCTCGAACCCGAATTCTCCGCAAAGAGCGACGCCGAGTTGCGCCAGCAAATAGCGGAATGGAAGGCGCGCATCAGCGCGATCGAGGATCGCGAAGAGCGCGAGGGCGCCCTGCAGGACATCCTGCCGAGCGTGTTCGCCGTGGTGCGCGAGGCGGCGCGGCGCACGCTTGGCCAGCGTCATTTCGACGTCCAATTGATCGGCGGGATGGTCCTGCATCACGGGAAAATCGCCGAAATGAAAACCGGCGAGGGAAAAACCCTCGTCGCGACGCTACCCGCGGTGCTCAACGCACTGACCGGCCGCGGCGTTCATGTCGTAACCGTCAACGACTACCTGGCGCGGCGCGACTCCGAATGGATGGGCCGGGTCTACACATTCCTGGGATTGACAGTGGGCGTAATCGTCCACGGGCTGACCGACCAGGAGCGCCAAGCCGCGTATGGCGCCGACATCACCTACGGGCAGAACAACGAGTTCGGGTTCGACTACCTGCGCGACAACATGAAGTTCAATCTCGAAGATTACGTCCAGCGCGAGCACAACTTCGCGATCGTGGACGAGGTCGACTCGATCCTGATCGACGAAGCGCGCACGCCGCTGATTATTTCGGGCGCGTCCGAGGAATCGACCGACACTTACTACGTCGTCGATCGCGTGATTCCGCGGCTCAAAGCCGAGGAACATTATACCATCGACGAAAAGATGCGCACGGTCACTCTGACGGAAGACGGCGTCGCACGCGTCGAGCAGTTGTTGGGCGTCGAAAATCTTTACGACCCGCGCAATATCCTGATGCTGCACCACACTAATCAGGGGCTGCGGGCACATACGCTCTTCAAACGCGACGTCGATTACGTCGTCAAGGACGGCGAGGTGATCATCGTCGATGAATTTACCGGACGCCTGATGCCCGGGCGGCGATGGAGCGACGGGCTGCATCAGGCGGTCGAAGCCAAAGAAAACGTCAAGATCGAATCCGAAAACCAGACGCTTGCCACGATCACATTCCAGAACTACTTCCGCATGTACAAGAAGCTGGCCGGCATGACCGGCACCGCCGATACGGAATCGGTTGAATTCAAGGAGATCTACAAGCTCGACGTGATGGTCATCCCGACCAACAAGGAGATGATCCGCATCGACCATCACGACGTCGTTTACAAGACCGAGGGCGAGAAATTCGACGCCGTGATTCAGGACATTCAGGATTGCCACGAACGCGGACAACCGGTGCTCGTCGGTACCGTGTCGATCGAGAAGTCCGAGCGGGTTTCCGAAAAGCTCAAGAAGACCGGCATCAAGCATCACGTGCTCAACGCCAAGAACCACGAACGCGAAGCGGAAATCGTGGCGCAGGCCGGCCGCTTTGAATCCGTAACGATTTCCACCAACATGGCGGGCCGCGGCACCGACATCGTGCTGGGCGGTAATGCCGAGTTCATGGCGGCGGCGGAGGCCGGGACGCGCGATCCCAACGATCCCAACTTCAAGGCGGCGCTCGAAAAATACCGGGCGCAATGCCAAGCCGAGCGCGAGAGGGTGCTCGAAGCCGGCGGACTGCACATTCTGGGCACTGAGCGCCATGAATCGCGCCGGATCGACAATCAGTTGCGCGGCCGGTCGGGACGCCAGGGCGACCCCGGTTCATCGCGCTTTTTCATGTCGCTGGAGGACGATCTGCTCCGCATCTTCGGCGCCGATCGCCTGAAGAACACGATGAACTGGATCGGGATGGAGGATAACGAACCGATCGAGCATCGCTGGATTTCCAAGGCGATCGAAAACGCGCAGAAAAAGGTTGAATCTCACAACTTCGACATCCGCAAGCATCTGCTTGAATACGACGACGTGATGAACAAACAGCGCGAGGTTGTGTACCATCGCCGGCGCGAGGTTCTTGGCGGTGCGGCGCTGAAAGATGAGATCCTAGCCATGTGCGACGGCCTGATCGAAGAAATCGCGGAGGCCCATGCCAGCGCGGAGTCGGAACCGGCCGAGTGGGACTGGAAACAGATCGATGACGCCTTTTTTGGCCAGTTCAAGTTCCGGCCCGGTTTTAGCGCGGAGAGTCAGATCGACGGACGCGCAATTCAAAGTCCCAATGACCTGATCGAGTTGGGCATCGAGCGGGTGCATCGGCTGTACGACGAGCGTGAGGCCGAATTTAACCCCACCGTAATGCGCCAAATCGAGAAGATCGTGACGCTGCAAACGCTGGATGCGCTATGGAAGGACCATCTGCTAGCGATGGACCATCTCAAGGAAGGCATCGGATTGCGCGGCTACGCGCAGCAGAATCCGCTGGTCGAATACCAGAAGGAAGGGTTCACGATGTTCGAAACGATGATGGCCACGATGCAGGAGGACGTCGTCGAGAAGGTATTTTCCGTTCAAGTGCAGCGCCAGCAGGACGTCGAGCAGATTCAACAGCAGCCCAAGCAGCAGAAGGTTGTCATGAGCCACGGCGATCAGACCGAGGCGGCGGCGCAGCCGCCCGCCAAGCGCGAAGCGGATCGCGTCGGCCGTAACGATCCGTGCCCGTGCGGCTCGGGCAAGAAATACAAGCGATGCCACGGTAAATGACACCGATGAACGTTGAGCTCGCACCCACCGCTGTGCCCGGCTTCCGGTTTGCCGGAGTTAGTGCGGGATTCAAGACCACGCTCGGAGCGCCGGATTTGGGATTGATTGTTGCGGATCGGCCGGCGACTGCCGCGGCGGCGTTCACTGCCAATAGCGTCAAAGCAGCCCCGGTGCTGATTTCCGCCGAGCGAATAAAAACGGGACGACTGCAAGTCATCGCGGCGAATTCCGGATGCGCAAACAGCTTCACCGGCGCGGCAGGGATGAAACTCGCGCGCGAATCCTGCGCGCACCTGGCAAAGCTAATCGGTTGCGAGTCAGCGCTCGTGGCGCCCTGCTCCACCGGCGTTATCGGCCATCTCTACAGTCTTGAAAAATTCCAGGCCGGTGCGGAAGCGGCCGTGCGAGAGTTGCGTGAAGACCGTATGGGCGATTTTGCGCGGGCAATCATGACCACCGATACGCGACCAAAGGTTGCTCACACAACGCTGAGTGCCGGCGGTGCGAAGATCACGATCGCCGGTGCGGCCAAGGGCGTCGGCATGATCTCGCCCAAGATGGCGACGATGTTCGCGTTCCTCATCACCGACGCGGCAATCGCGCCGGCCACCCTGCGCCGATCGCTCAAGGCCGCGCTGCCACGCACGTTCAATGCGATCACGGTGGACGGCGATATGTCCACCAACGATACGGTGATATTCATGGCCGGCGGCGCCGCCAAAAACCGCTCGTTGAGCGCGCGCGAGCAGACGGCGTTCGATCATGCGGCTGAGGAAATTGCCGCCACGCTGGCACGAGAACTGGTTGCCGACGGTGAAGGTGCGACCAAGCTGGTTACGATAGACGTTCGCGGCGCCCGCACCGCCATCGACGCCGAGCGGGTTGCGCGCCAAGTCGCGAATTCCCCGCTGGTCAAGACGGCGTTTTTTGGTCATGACCCCAATGTCGGTAGAATCCTGATGGCGGCAGGGGCGTCCGGCGCACACGTGGTACCCGAGCGCCTGACGTTATGGATTGGCGGAGTAAAGGTCGCCGGACGCGGCGCATTGATCGCGGATGCACTTCCCGAAGCGGCGTCGCGCATGCGCGAGCGCGAATTTACCGTGCGATTGGATTTGGGCGTCGGGAAGGCATCGTCTTCGATCCTGACCTGCGATCTCAGCTACGAGTACGTCCGTATCAATGCGGAATACACAACCTGAGCTTCGGTTGCACGTGCGGGCCGATGCTCCATAAGATTGCGGTGAAACAAGGGAGGTAACCACCAAGTGGCAAGCTTCACCAAAGTCGCAACCGTAACCGATATCCCCGACGGCAGCGGCAAAACTGTCGAGGCCGGGGGAAAGAAAATCGCAGTGTTCAATGCCGGTGGTAAATTCTATGCGATCGACAACACCTGCAAGCATCGCGGCGGCCCGCTGGGCGAAGGCGAGCTGCAAGGTACGGTTGTCGTATGCCCGTGGCATGGATGGGAATATGACATCGTGACCGGCGCGAACCTGGACGAACCAAACATCAAACTCGGCTGTTACCCGGTCAAAGTCGAAGGCAACGACGTCTTGGTCGAGGCGTAGCGAATGGCCGATCAGCCGGCGTCCCGAGGCTCGGAGCCTGTCCTGAGCGAAGCCGAAGGAAGGGACCTCGCTGCGACTTCATTTTGGAATTCCTGAACGGTAGAACGGTAGAGATGAGAGCGGAGGCTTGTCATGAAAGTCTTCAAGTTCATGTCCGGGAAAAATGATGAAATCTGGGGCGTCACCCAGGATCAGACCGCCAAAAACCTACCGCAAGAACTGGCTCCTTGGCATGCACTTGGATGGCTCGAGGTAAGCCCGGGGCAGGATGGACTCGTCGGCGCCAACAGTGAAGAAATTCTTACCGCCATCAATCAAAAGGGATTTTTCCTGTCAAACGTGAAATAGCCGCGGCTGACTCGATTTTCCCGGCCATCCTTGCCTCTTGCCGCTTTCGCCGGTATAGTTTCGGGCGACTAACCAAGCGGACAGGCCCGCACCTTAAGGGGAAAATATGGACGTAATGAAGACCCTTTTCCTGAATCCACCGTCTTACGACGACTTCGACGGTGGCGCCGGATCACGGTATCAAGCGACGCGAGAAGTATGGTCCTTCTGGTATCCCACCTGGCTCGCTTACCCCGCCGGGATGATTCCCGGGGCGCGCCTGCTGGACGCCCCCCCGCATGATTACACCGTCGACATGACGATCAATGAAGCGAAAAATTACGATTTCGTGGTGATTCACACCTCCACGCCGTCGCTGCGGATGGATCTGCGCACGGCAGAGGCGATCAAGGCGGCAAATCCCAAGGCTATAATCGCGATGGTGGGAGGGCATCCTACCGCCCGGCCAGAAGAGGTGCTGAAGCTATCGACCGCAGTCGATATTGCAGGACGCAAGGAATTCGACCATCCGATGCTTGAAGTGGCGCAGGGCCATGATTGGAGCAAGATTGGCGGAATCAGTTACCGGATGAACGGTGCGCTCCATCACAATCCCGACCGGGCGGCCCTCACCGATGAAGAGCTCGACAAGCTGCCGTTTGTGACCGAGGTCTATGAAAAAAACCTCGACTACCTGAAATACAACAGCCCCTACTGCCAGTACCCGTACGTCTCGATGTACACGGGACGCGGATGCCCTGCACGATGCACCTTCTGCCTGTGGCCGCAGGTCACGCAGGGGCATCAGTATCGCGTGCGCAGGCCTGAGAACGTGTACGAAGAAGTCGCCGCGATGAAGGCCAAGTTCCCCAAAATGAAGGAGTTGTTCTTCGACGACGACACCTTCACCGCCGATCCGATGCGGGCGCGCAAAATCGCGCAATTGCTCAAGCCGCTCGGAATCACCTGGTCAACGAACTCGCGCGCCAACGTTGATTACGAAACTCTCAAGATCATGAAGGAGGGCGGCCTGCGCCTGTTCGTGATCGGCTATGAATCGGGCAACGCCGAAATTCTAAAGAACATCAAGAAGGGCGTTCGGATCGATCGCGCGCGCCGCTTCACCAAGGATTGCCATGAATTGGGTATCCTGATTCACGGCACCTTCATCCTGGGGCTGCCAGGCGAAACCAAGGACACGATCGAGGAATCGATGAAATTCGCGCGCGAGATGGACTGCGAGACAATCCAAGTTTCGCTCGCGTCGCCCTACCCCGGAACCGAGCTGTTCGAGTACGTCACGAAGAACGGCTATCTCGCGGTCGATCCGCTACTCGACGGAGACGGCTACCAGAAGTGCACAATCACCTATCCGGGCCTCACCAACGACGAAATTTACGGCTCGGTCGAGCGCTTTTACAAGAACTTCTACTTCCGCCCGCGCTACATCTTTAAGTCGGTCAAGAAGATGGTGTCGTCGCCGGAAGAGTGCAAGCGCCTGCTGAAGGAAGGGATGCAGTTCCTGTCGACGATGCGCGCGCGCCGAAACCAAATGAGTCAGAAGGCGGCGGCCTGACGAAAGCGTCCACTTCGTTTATCCGGCGCAGAGGCGCCCATCGATGACCGCGTTGATCGTACTTTCGAGCGTTGGCGTCGCCGTTTCGCTCGGCTATTACGCGGCGGCGACCGTGGCGGCGCTTCAGTTCGCTCGGCGCGCGGCGGAACCCGCGCCGCCGCTTCCCAAAGTCGCGCCGAAGGTTGCGGTGCTCAAACCGTTGCATGGCGTTCACGAGCGGTTGGCCGCAAATCTCGTCAGCATCCTGGAAGCTCCATACCCACGTGCTGAGTACTATTTCGGAGTTTCCGGCTACGACGACCCCGCTGCGGAGGTTCCCGCCGCTCTTCGCCCGCGCTATCAGTTCGCGAACATGACGATGATGGTCGGCGAGCATCCCGGCTGCGCCAATCGCAAGGTCGCCAAGCTGATCGACATGCAGGCGCGCGCTGATAAGGCCGACATCTTCGTCCTGAGCGACGCCGATGTATCGGTGGAGCATGACTATCTTCGTCGCGTGATAGGTGAACTCGTGGCCGATGACGATGTTGGAATCGTCACGTGCGCATACCGAGCGCGGCCACTCAGCACGCTTGCCTCGCGGCTGGAAGCCCTTTACGTCAATACTGATTTCGCGCCGCAAGTATTTCTTGCCGCCGCCATCGAGCCGATGCATTACGCACTAGGCGCAACCATCGCAATCAAGCGTACCGCGCTCGATGCGATCGGGGGATTCCGCGCCATCAAAGATGTGCTCGCGGACGACTATTATCTGGGCAAACTCGTCTCAGAACGCGGCGATGGGATCAAACTTTCCAGCGAAATCGTTACATTGTCCTGCGAAGAGCAACATTTCTCGGACTTTTGGGATCACCAACTGCGATGGGCTCGCACCTACCGAACGGTGCGCCCGGAAAGCGTCGCGACGATATTCACGCATGGCCTGTTCTGGGCGCTGTTGCTGGTTGCCGCGACCCGCGGCAGTACGGCAGCAATGGCGGTAGTTGCAGTGGTGATCGCGGCGCGGCTTTCGATGTCCGCGGCGATCATATCGCGAGTGCTCAAGCTGCCCGAGCTGATAAGCGATGTCTGGCTGGTGCCGATCAAAGACCTGGCAATGACCGGGATCTGGTTCGCCAGCCTGATGAGCAATCAGGTGACGTGGGCTGGACGCCGATTCGAAGTCATGCGCGGCGGAGTGATGCGCGAACTCAAGGATTCCTAGGTTTCGCGAATCACCAGTTCGTCGGACCGGTTGCAGCTGGCTCCGGCGGCCGGCTCGCGGCGCCCTCATTTCTGAGCTTGCGATGGCATAGATAGATCAGCACTGGCTGCAGAATGCGGGTCAGGACCATGATGGCCAGCGCCCCGCCAATAACCACAATCGCAAGCGGCCGCTGAGTCTGCGCGCCAATTCGTGTTGATAACGCCATCGGCAGCAGACCAAACGCGTCCACAAGATCGGTCATCATTGTGGCACGCAAGCGCCGATCCGATCCCATTACGATCGCATCCACGAACGAGTGGCCTTCCTGCCACAACTGGCGGATGTAGAAGCTCAGCAGCGTTCCGTCCATCGTGGCGATGCCGAAAATTGAAATGAAGCCGACCGCCGCCGAGATGCTGAATGGAATGCCGGTGATAATCAGCGCCAATATTCCGCCCAGGCAGGCGATTGGGATCTGCGCCATGATAATGAACGTGTCGATAAGTGAAGTGGTTGCGCCGTAAAGCACGCCGGCAATCAGCAGCAGTGCGAAGGGAACCACCACCATCAGCCGGCGATTGGCCGCTTGAAGTTCGCCGTATTCGCCGGTCCATTCCATTTCGACGCCGTTGGCGGAGGAATCTGGAATTGCCGCGCTAACTTTTCGCTTGGCTTCCGCGACCGCACTCTGCAGATCGCGTCCTACCACAGAAAACCGGACCGGCACGTAGCGCCGAAGGCCACCGCGGTAAATGAACGAAGCCCCTTCGGAGGTTTTTACATCCGCGATTTGGCCGAGCGGAACGTTTCCACCGGTCGGCACGTTTACGCGGATATTGCGCATCGCCTCGAGATCCTTGCGATATTCGGGCTTCCATCGCACCACCAGGCCGAAACGTTCGTCCCCCTCAAGAACCTGGGTAACCGCCTGGCCGCCGATCGCAGCCTGCACGATCGCGGCAACGTCACCCGAGTTGAGTCCGTACCGCGCCGCTTCCGCCCGCTTCGGCTCTATGACGATGTTCGGCTGGCCGAGCGAGCGGAAGACGAACACGTCGGTAATTCCGGCGATGCTTTTGAGCACGCCCGCAACGCGATTTGCGATCGATTCGTCAATCGCGAGATTGTAACCGACGATTTTGACTGCGTTTTCTCCCGACTTGACGCTCGAAAGCGCCTCATCGATGTTGTCCTCCACGTTCTGAGAATAGGAAAAATCGACCCCCGGAAAGCGGCGGCGCAGTTTCGAATCGATTTCGTCGACCAATTTCTCCTTGGTCACTCCTTCCGGCCACTGATAATCGGGTTTTAAATCGACCGAAAACTCGCAGCTGAAGAATGATGTCGTCTCGGTCCCGTCATCGGGGCGGCCGAGTTGCGACAAGACGTTTTTGACCTCCGGGTACGACAGGAATACGCTCCGCATCTCGCGCACCAATTTGGCGCCATGATCGAGCGATACCGTGGTCGGCATGATCGCATGCGCCCAGATGTTTCCCTCTTCGAGATGCGGCAGGAATTCCCCCCCCAGCTTGGGGAACATCGAAAGCACCAGCACCACCAAAGCCACAATCGCCGTAAGCGTGACCCGTGGCCATGCCAGCACCAGGACGAACAACCGATGATAAAAGCGCGCGATGAGCGCCCAAATGGGGTTGCGCCTAGCTTTCAGGCCACGCCCAAAGAAGTAGGTACTCAAGACCGGTGAAAGCGTTACCGCCAGGAGAATCGCGGTACCGAGCGCAAAGGCGTAGGTGTGAGACATCGGCGAAAAGATCGCACCCTCCACACCGCGCATCGTGAACAGCGGCAGGAACGCGATCACGAAAACGACCGTCGAAAACAGCATCGGCTCGCCGACTTCCTGCGCTGCACGCAGGATTCGCGTCCGAAAGCTTTCGTGCGAAAGTTCAGACGCGGCCAGATGGCGCTCGATGTTCTCGATCACGATGACGGTGGTATCGATAATGATGCCGAAGTCGATTGCGCCCAGCGAAATCAGATTGGCCGGCGTATTGGTCAGGTGCATCAGTATGAAAGCGCCACACAGCGCCAACGGGATGTTGATCGCGGCGATTATCGCCGCGCGCAGATTGCCCAAAAAGAAGACGAGCACCATGAAAACCAGCGCGATCCCAAGCGTGACATTCTCCATGACCGTTCGCAGGGTCGTATGAACCAGATCGGTCCGGTCGTAGTAGGGAACTATCTGGTAGCCTGTGGGTAAAATTCCCTTCGTGTTGAGCTCGTGGACTTTCGCTTCCACCCCTTTGAGTGTTTTGAGCGTGTCGCCGCCCTTGCGCATCAGGACGATGCCCTCCACCACTTCGTCCTGATTATTCACCCCAACAATTCCCAAGCGCGGCGCCCACCCGACCGACACATCCGCTACGTTCGATACTTTGATCGGCGTTGACTTGTTCGTCGCCAGCACAATGTTGTTGATGTCATCCAACGAATGAATCAGGCCAACGCTGCGCACATCGAACGCCTGCTCGCCCATCGCCAGGTAATTTCCGCCCGAATTGGTGTTGGAATTCTGGATTGCGGCAATCGTCTGCGAAAGCGGAATCCCATAGTAGTTCAACTTCTGCGGATCGATATCGACGTGATATTCCTTGGTCAGGCCGCCAAATCCCGTAACCTCAATCACTCCCGGTACGGTCTTCAACTGCTTTTCGGCAATCCAGTCTTCGACCGTCTTTTCCGTCATCAGATCGTGATTCGGACTTTCGACCAAGTAGCGGTAAATCTCGCCGATCGGATTTTCGGGCGAGAGGCCGGCTTGAATGCCCTGCGGTAGCGTAACGAACGCAAGCTGATTGATGGTTTGAATGCGGTCCTGCTCGTAATCGCTGTCCCAATCGAAATACAGGCGGATGTCCGACAGCCCGTAAAGGGAGATCGATTCCATCGATTGGAGATGGAGTGTCCCGCCCAGTCCGTATTCGATCGGAACAGTAACCAGCTTCTCCACTTCCTCCGCGCTGAGGCCGTTGGGCAGCGTCAGCACTTCGGTCATCGGTTGAACGGGATCGGGATAGGCTTCTATATCCAACTGCCAGAATGAGTACGCGCCGGCCAGCGCGAGGATCATCGCGATGCCGATTACGACGATGCGCTCGCGAAGCGCCAGTGCCATCAGGGAACGAATCATCGGCTATCCACAATTCCCGCCATGCCAGCGTGGGCCCAATCTGCTCGCGCTATTGGATGTCGCCCGAGCTTTCGCCGTGCGCCATGTGCCAGAGGGCGTTAACTTGGAGGGTCTCGCCGGTAATGACCCGATCTCCGGCTCTCAGCCCGGAGCCTACACGCACGTAGCCAGCGTGCTCCCAAGGTGCAACCGATACCTTGCGATGTTCAAAGACGTTGGGGCTAACTTCGACAAATGCAAAATAGCTGTCAACATCGAACACCAATGCATCCTGAGGTACCACGGTAGCCTCGCCCGGATGGATTACTATTTTGACCCGCGCGAGCATTTGCGGCTTTAGCGATCCGTCCGGGTTCTTAACCTCGCACCGGATTTGCGCCGTGTGAGTAGTCGGATCGATACCCGGGCTGATTCGTGCGACCATCCCCTTGAAAATTCGATCGGGAAACGCGGCCGTCACTGCCTCCAACTCCTGCCCTACGCTCACCCGCGAAATGTCGTCCTCATAAATATCGGCTGTGATCCAGACATCGTCCAGGGTCCCCAGCGAGTACAACACATCGCCCGGGTTTACGGCCGCCCCCCGCACCGCCTTGTTGTCCACCACAAGCCCGCTGATCGGCGCCCGCATCCAGACCGTCGGATTGGGCGCGCTAATGGCGCGAATATCCGCATCCTCCATGCCCAAGAGCTCAAGCTTTCTTCTGGCTGCGGCCAACAGCGATGCTGAAATGTCATTCGCCCCACTCAGGCCGCCATTTTGGCCCCGCTTTGCGGCGTCGCGGGCTTGGATGAATTCAGCCTCCGCAGTCATGAAATCCGGGCTGTACAATGCGGCGATCTTCTCCCCGCGTTTCACGTTGTCCCACAATGACAATCGCGTCTGCTCGATTCTGCCCTGCACGCGCGAGACAATCGTAGAAACGCGCCGATCGTCGAAAGTGATTTGGCCGCTAGTCTCGAGCACGCCCGGCAATTCAGCATTTTCAACCGAAACGATTTTTGCTCCCAGAACCGCGTCGGGCTTCATCTCCAGCAGCTCAAGACCACCTTGCTTGACCAGAATTGGAACCCATGGAGTCGGCTCGGGTGCGGCGGCATCGCTGGCGGGCTCGCTGCGGCATCCGCCGAAGAAAATCGCGGCGATCAAAACCACCATCACAGCGGAATTATGTAAGCACCGACTCATTGCGGCAGCGGCGCTCCGATCGCCTGCTCCAGCGCCACCTTTCCCGCGAGAAACTGGTTGGCAAACTGAAGATAGCTGATCCGCGCGTTGTAGTCGCGTTGGAGCGCGGCGGACAGCGCGGTGAAATCGATCTTGCCCGATTGGTAGGCGACGAGCGCCACCTCGAAGTCCTGCCGCGCCAGTGGAATCAGTGAATCGCGATAGAGGAGCGCCGACTCGTAAGCCAGCTGCGCGGAACGAAACAGCGTCGTGACCGACGCCGCGGTTTGGCTCGTGACCGAGGCCAGATCGTTGCGCGCCGCCTCAAGATCGGACTTCGCCTTGACGACATCTTCGTTCTGCTTCATCCAGAAGAATACCGGTACGTTGAAGCCGATCATCAGACCTTGCGCTTCGGTCCGATTCGGAGCCGGCGCGGCGCTGTTCATTAGGTAATGGTCGAAAATGTAGCCGGCGGTGAAATCCGGCAGATATTCCATTTTGGCCAGATAAAGGGCCGTGTCAGAGTTTTGTTCCGCCAATGCCGCCTGTAAAATCTCCTGCCGCACTGAATTTGCACGATCAATCAGCATGTCCACCGGAACGGAAAAGTGATCGATCTTAAGCGTCCGATCCACCGCAAGCGGCTCGCCAGGCCGCCGATACAGCAACTGATTTAGCGCGGTTTCATCGTTCGCCACCGCAGTCCGATACTGAATCCGCAACTGGCGCGCCGCGGACAGATCGAACTGCGCGCCGATCACGTCGGTCTGTGTCACCCGGCCGCCAGCGTAGCCAATCTCGGCAACCTTCTCGACACGCTCGAGGTTCGCGGCGTTCTCGTCGTTCACCAAACCCAGCGCGCTATCGAGCAGCAACTGATAATAACCGGCGCCGGCCGCGGCGCGAAGGTCACGGATCGCCGCTTCCAGCGCGAGCCGTGCGATTTCCGCGTTGCGGATTGCCTGATCGCGCTGGTGAAATGCTTTGCCTGGAAATTGGAACGCTTCAGTCACTTGCAGTGTATGGTACGAATTATTGTTCAACCAAGGATGATTGCTGTCGCCGCTGGTATAGCTAAAGATCGGATCGTTGGGCGCCACCGTTTGGGCGATCTGATGCATCGCGGACTCCCATCTCGCGCGCGCGGCCTTGATCTGCGGATTGGCGGCGATCGCCATATCCGCCACCCGTGGCTCGGTCAGCAATTGCTCAGCCTGCGCGATGCCACAAACCAACGCGACAAATGCGACCACAGGCGCGGCCATGGATATCATCATCCGCATCAGCGTCCAATTAAATCGATTTGAGTCCGGAACTTAAAGGCCTGTCCATCGCGGCCAATAGGAAATCGCCATCTAGAGATATACGCCGTCCGATGGCGTTGGTTACAATTATTGTGGTACCGGGCTCGTTTCTATTTTGCCGCGACGCCGGGCTTCGCCGTGTCGGGCTGCTGCAGTGACTTCAGGTACATGACGGCTTGCCAGCGCTGGTCGGCGGGCAGCTCACCCGCATATGACGGCATTGCTCGCACACCGTCACGAATCACGCCGTAGATGTATCCTTCGGAGCGGCCTTTGGCCGTGCCGTCAATCAAATTGGAAGGCGCAACGCGCAGGATGTGAGCCGCGGGCCCATCACCACGGCCGGTTTCCCCGTGGCAGGGCGCGCAGAAGGTATTGAACTGGTTCTTACCCGCGGCAAGATTCTCTTGGGTCGGCGCGAGCGGATTGTGCAGGTTCGCAGCGTCGTCTGCCGTCATCGGCGGCTCCCCGCCATGCACCGGCATCGTATCGGCGGGGCTAACTCTTGGTGCCTCTGCAAACGGCTGGACCTCGAGGCCACGATACATATCGATGCTCCATGGAAAGCAATTCGCCGGCGCGGGTGACATCGCGATCAAGACAACCGTCAAAATTGCGCTGGCCGAACTAGCGAGGTGCACATGCGGAGCGATCTTGCCAGTTTGAAACACAGCAACGAGTCCCTATCGCCTGACAGTAATTACGCCGACCATTCCCGGTTTCTCAAACGGCACACCATAGTATCGGTAGGTGCCCGGAGCCGTAAATTTAAATGTGTAGCTGGCGCCCGGCGGAAGAAACCCGGAATCGAACACTCTGGCCGATGACTTCGTTTTCGAAGCGCTCTTGCGCTCCTGAACCAGCGATGCGTCGTTGGTAACGGAATAGACCGACTGGCTTTCGTTCACCCACTGGACCGGTTCGCCAACTCTGACCGTCGCTTTCGCAGGCGAAAAGTACGGCTCGGTATCACTTATTTTGATAACAACGGCGCCTTCCTCTGCATACGATGGACGAACGAATGCGGAGGAGATTACGACCGCCAGTACCGCGATGCGGACCAGGAATGTCGAACGAATCATCGATGTAAATCTACATCGATCAGGCGGCGCTGGCGAGCGCCCGGCTCGTGAATTCCAGCCCCTTGGCGCCCACGTCGACGCGGACCTTTGAGCTGTCGCGAATTTCGCCTGAGAGAATCTTGCGGCCCAACGCGGTTTCCAGCTCGCGCTGAATTATCCGCTTGAGCGGGCGCGCCCCGAACGACGGCTCGTAGCCGTGCTCGGCCAGGTAGTCGCGGGCCGCGTCGGTCAACTCCAAGGATATCTTGCGTTCCTCGAGCCGCTTGCGCAGCCGGCTCAGTTGGATATCGACGATATTGCGCAACTCTGCGCGCGAGAGCGGATGAAATACGACGATCTCATCGACGCGATTCAGGAACTCAGGCCGGAAGCTCTGGCGCAGCACGTCGAGGCACTGCGATTTCATCTTCTCGTAGTCTTCGCCCTTGAACCCAAGTATGAGAGCGCTGGCGATATTCGAGGTCATGATCACGACCGTATTGCGAAAATCCACCGTGCGGCCGTGGCCGTCCGTCAGACGCCCATCGTCGAGTAACTGAAGCAGGACATTAAAGACGTCGGCGTGCGCCTTTTCGATTTCGTCGAAGAGGATCACCGAATAGGGCCGCCGCCGAACCGCTTCGGTAAGCTGGCCTCCCTCCTCAAAGCCAACATACCCCGGCGGCGCGCCGACCAGCCGCGATACCGAATGCTTCTCCATATACTCCGACATATCGATTCGGATCATCGCGGCTTCGTCGTCAAACAGGAACTCCGCCAGCGCCCGCGCCAATTCGGTTTTGCCAACCCCGGTCGGCCCCAGAAAGATGAACGAACCGATCGGCCGGTTGGGGTCCTTCAATCCCGCGCGCGCGCGAATTACCGCGTCGGAAACGGCTGAGACCGCCTCATCCTGGCCGATTACGCGCTTATGAAGATGCTCCTCCAGATGCGCGAGCTTTTGCACTTCGCCTTCAAGCAGGCGCGATACGGGGATGCCGGTCCATCGCGCGACGACCTCTGCGATGTCGTCCTCGTCAACCTCTTCCTTGATCAGCCGCTCGCCGGAACCGCCGCTGTGTTTCTCGATCAGTTTCTCTTCCTTCGCGGCCAATTCCTTTTCGAGCGAGGCGAGCTTTCCGTATTGCAGCTCCGCGACCTTGTTGAGATCGTATTCACGCTTCGCCTTTTCAATCGCGAGGCGAGTCTGCTCGATCTCCGCCTTGATTTTCGCAAGCTCCTCCAAGCCGCCCTTCTCGGACTGCCATTGCGCCTGCAAGCCAGAGCGCTTCTCCTGCGCTTCGGCCAGTTCCTTTTCGAGCTTTTTCAGCCGCTCGCGTGAGGCCTTGTCGGTCTCCCGCTTCAATGCCTCGCGCTCGATCTCCAGTTGCATTACGCGCCGGTTGACTTCGTCGATCTCCGCCGGCATCGATTCCTTCTCGGTGCGCAGCTTGGCCGCCGCTTCATCTACGAGGTCGATCGCCTTGTCAGGCAGGAAGCGGTCGGTAATGTACCGCTTGGACAGGACCGCGGCGGTCACCAGGGCGGCATCCTTGATGCGAATGCCGTGATGGACCTCATAGCGCTCCTTCAACCCGCGGAGGATTGAGATCGTATCCTCAACGCTTGGCTCTTCGACCATCACCGGTTGGAAGCGCCGCTCCAGCGCGGCATCCTTCTCGATATGTTTGCGATATTCGTCGAGTGTAGTCGCACCGATGCAATGCAACTCGCCGCGCGCAAGCATCGGCTTAAGCAGGTTGGAGGCATCCATCGCGCCTTCGGCGGCGCCCGCACCGACGACGGTATGCAACTCGTCTATGAAGAGAATTATCTCGCCCGCGGCCTCCTGCACTTCCTTAAGAACGGCCTTTAGGCGCTCCTCGAATTCGCCGCGAAATTTCGCGCCCGCGATAAGCGCGCCCATGTCGAGCGCGACCAGCCGCCGATTCTTAAGTCCCTCGGGCACATCGCCGGCGACGATTCGCTGTGCAAGGCCCTCGACGATAGCGGTCTTGCCGACACCCGGCTCCCCAATCAGCACCGGATTGTTCTTCGTGCGCCGCGACAGCACCTGAATCACGCGCCGGATTTCTTCGTCGCGGCCGATTACCGGATCGACTTTGCCCGCTGTCGCCGCCTTGGTCAGGTCGCGGCCGTAGCGCTCCAGTGACTGATAGGTCGCCTCCGGGTTGTCCGACGTCACACGCTGGCTTCCGCGTACCTTCTTAAGCACGCCCATCAGTTTGTCGTGAGTCAGTCCCGCTTCGCGCAAAATCTTCGATGCCGCGCCCGGCTCGTCCAGCATCGCGATGAGAACATGCTCGACCGAGATGTATTCGTCCTTGAGCTTGCCCGCCTCCTGCTCGGCCCGCGCAAGCACCCGCCCCAATCGCTGGGTAGCGAAAACCTGGCTTGAGTCGGCGCCACCACCGGTGACATGCGGCAGCTTTTTGAGTTCGGCCTCCAGCTTCTTCTGGACGGCCGCGCGGTCGGTGCCCGCCAGTTTCAGAATCGATGACGCCAGCCCCTCGCCATCTTCGAGCATCGCGGACAGCAGATGCTCAACGTCGACAGACTGGTTATGCGCCGTCAGGGCGGCGTTCTGCGCACGCCCGAGGGCCTCCTGAAGCTTTTGGGTAAACCGGCTTGCGTCCATTCAATAATCCCCGTGTTATCGCTCAATTTAACCATTTTTCGCCGTGCGGCAACCTGACAAATCCGATCGTGCCCAGCCATTAGATAGTAAAACCATCCAAATCAGGCCATATTATCCGCGGATGGGACCTCGATGCGCAAAATCATTTTGATTGCAGGATTGGTGGCGATTTTCTGCTGCGCACAAACCGCTCTCGCGGCCGATCGATGGCGATTGGTGAGCGTGCCGCTGGATATGCCGCTCAGCGACGAACAGGCGCTCGATAATCAGGCGCTCGAAGGCCTCTATCAGGGCGATTACGGCACGCACATGGCGGATAACTTCGGCGGCTACCTTGGCGGCAACGTCAAGTCCAGCGGCCTTCAGGAGTCGCCCTTCTATCACATTCATACCGTCCTCAAGGATAAGCGGGAACTCGAACTGTGGTTTTCGAGCGCCGAGGACAGCCGCAAAACTTTCGGCATTCATCTGGAGATGCCGTGGACAGAGAAGCCGACCAAGAATTTTGCCGGCGCGGTCGCGGAGCTTGAGGCGGCGTTTGGAAAGCCCGACCTCGAATTCGCGCCATCCGATGTGGGCGGTGCGCAGCAGATCAAAGTCTTCGTCGATCGCACGATGCCCAAGGATCGAATCGACGCGGTCCTCGGTCGGCTGCCCGCGGCGAACAAGCTCGATCCAAAGGATGCCAGTGATTTCTGGAACAGCGACCTGCGCAAGTGGGCGCGGGTTTTGGGGCCGGAGTTTCGCGGCGTTATCGCGATCCTGAACAACGACAAAGGAAAACTGGTAAGCGAGCAGGTGATTCTGATCGATCTGGCTAGCGCACGTTCCGTGTTCAACTTAACGTTGGGGAAATAATCCGATGAATTCGAAACAAGCGTACGCATCGCTTGCCGCCGGTATCTTCGCAACCGTAACGAATATCGCTCCGGCCTATGCCGGTGGCGCATCGATGTCGGTTCAAGGCACAGCCGAGGCAAAGCTGGAGAAGGACGGCAACGGACTGTACCTCCGGGCGAGCAGGCACACTTTCGAGCTCGCGCAATATGCCCATGGCCAGCAAACCAGAACCGTGCTGGTTGAGGGAGAAGTCTCTCATCGCTATCTCGTAACCGACGATATCGGGGCCGTCGATCAGCCCAACGGAACCGTGAAGCTGACCATCCGTCCGATCGATCTTTCCGGCCATTTCGGAAGCATCAGCGCCACGCGCGAAATCCCCGGCGACGAAATCAAGAACGAATCGCCCGAAGGGATCAACGTAATCGAAGAGGGATGCTGCGCGCAGAACAGCGCCGAATCGATGTTAAGTTTCGACACCCTCAAAACCCTCTACGTGCGCTCGGGCGGGATGCCGCTTACGACCTACACGATCCTCGGCAAGCCGGCACTCGGACGTTTGATTGCGATCTACATGTCGGAGACGCCGTTGGATGAAGAGGTGCTGGGCAAGGATTTCTCGGTGGTGGCCCTGATTACCGTCACCGGCGAAGGCGAAGTTCTTCAGCGCATCCGCGTCCATTACAATCGCGCCGAGCCGCGCGGCGAGGCTCGGGACTGGTCATACGAACCGGGGTGGAAGACCGCGTCCGGCAAGCTCGACAATCATACTGTGATCGATCCGGCCAAGCCGTCGAAGCCGGTCTTCGAATGGAACCTCGGCGACGGCAAGGCGATCGAGATTCCGCTGGTGAACGATCGCCTCGATATCGCAGCAGCGAAGCTGCCCGCTAACGTGACGCTGGAAGCGATTGCAAAATAGCCCACCGGACTCGTTTCCGCTGCGGAGGATTTTAGTCGGTCGCTTTGAACCGAATTTTCCTAAGACTGTCATTCTACGCGCGGCGCGCGTAGAATCCCTCACTCCTCGCTCAGGTCGTCCCAATTAGGATTCATCGATTCGATGAGCCGGATCTTTTCCGCACGATACAGATGCTTGATTGCCTTCTCGCGGGCGATCGCGTAACGGATGTCTCCAAACCGTTCGAAATAGACCAGCCGCGTTACGTTGTATCGCGCCGTGAAAGACCCCGCCCTGCGCTCCTGGTGTTCAGCGACCCGGCGGATGAGGCTGTTCGTCACGCCGGTATAGAGCACCTTCGACAAGCTGGCCATGATGTATACGAAGTAGGTCCGCTCTTCCATGCGAAGGTGAGGAGAGGGATTCTACGCGATGAACGCGTAGAATGACAGGAAAGGGGGCTGGGTAATGTCGGCGGCATGGCTTACCATGAGATCCGTATTATGATCAATATGCTCGGCTTGCGTCGATTCCGCACGGCGCGAATGATAGCGGGAATAATGCTACCTTTCCATGTTACACTGGAAGCAGTATCAAAGTGATTCGGAAAAGGCTCACTGCAATTGCTATTGGCCCTCACTTGACAAGCATCAAGCAGATGCCCGAGACCACGGCTAAGAATTTGAAGCTCCTAGCCGTGCAGTTGCTCGTAACGGAAGGCTTGTCGATCTGCCTTTTCGCTCGGGCACCCGCAGATCAATTTGTTCCACATCCGATACTTTTTGGGATTTATGCACCAATATCCCTTCTGATAGTACCAATAGGGCAGACAATAGGGGCTCTCGTTGGATTACCAATTTTGGCTATACAAAACAAAACCTTCGCTCCTTTATTTTATATCCCATTTGAAGCAGTCGGAATCGCAATATTTCTTGCAGTGAATGTAGCATTTTGTCGGTTGATGCTCTTATTGATTGCGAAGAATCGTAAGGCTCTAAGCAGCTTGTGCCTTTTGGTGTTCAACTTTATAGGTGTAGCGGGAACCTTAATTGGTTCTGTGTTCTAATATGTGTCGTCGTTCGCACACCCGGTCGGGTAATTTGGATCGTGCTATTCGCCCGCGATGGTCATCTCCGTGATCTTGACCGTCGGCGAGGCCGTCGATGAGCGCCAGACCAACTCGGTGCCGATCGTCTCGATTCTAGCAAATCTCCCCTGATAGCCTACCCGAATCGCGCGTTTCCCACCGTATGCGCGGAATCAAATCGCCGGCTTGATGTCTGTCTTGCTGAAGTCCGCTCCCTTGAATAGCAGCGACTCGCCGGTTGCCTTAGCGAGCGCATAGGCGAAGCAATCGCCGAAATTCAGCGCGGCGGGATGGCCACTGCCCCTGCCGAAATCCCGGTACGCCTCGCGCGCTATGCGTGCCTGCGCTTCCGTGACCGGCTCGATTGCAATCCCGGCCTCCCTGATTAGATCGTCGAAGCGGCGGCTTGCGATCGGGTCCCGGCTCCCATCGATTACGATCGCGGCCTCAACGAAATTGGCCGCTGAAATGCGGCGGTGGGCGGCGTTCTCAATCGCTGTTGCATAGGCCATCGCCTCCGGTTCGTCGCGAAGAATCACGATCAGCGCCGAGCTATCGACGATCATTTCGGCAGTCCGCGTTCGTCGTACAATAGTTCGCCATGATCGACGGTCAGGTACGGTTCCTTGAGATGCGCCGCGCACTCCTTGCCAATTGCGACCAATTTGGCGGAGAGACTCCCAGCTCGCTCATGCCGCACTCGGTCCAGACGTTCGCGAACCGCCTCGGTAACGGCGGTTGTCATGCTCTCGCCGGTAAGATTCGCCAGCTTGCGTGCCAAGCGATGCGTTTCCTCATTTTTTATGTTCAGTCCCACCTCTTAGACCTTTCTAGCCCGACAGGCAACCATTATACCATTGAACAAACCATTTTGCCACAAAGCCATACTCACGAGAGCGCTTCCTGTTTGATGTAAAAGAAGATTGCGGCTATTCGCCGGCGATGGTCATCTCGGCGATCTTGATCGTTGGCGACGCCGTCGATGACCGCCATACGAGGTCGTTGCCGATCATCTCGATCCCGGCGAACATATCTTTCAAGTTCCCCGCGATCGTGATCTCCTGAACTGGATAGGCAAGTTCGCCGTCCTCGATCCACATCCCGCCCGCGCCGCGCGAGTAATCGCCCGTGACGAGATTCACGCCGTAGCCGATCATCTCGGTCAGGTAGAGTCCCCGCTTCACCGACTTGATGATCTGCTGAGGGCTGTGAGTACCCGGCTCAAGATAGAGATTCGTTGTGGAAACCGTCGGCGCCTCGCCCACCGAGCGTGCAGCGTTGCCGGTGGACTTGAGCTTGAGCTTGCGCGCCGAATAGGTGTCGAGCAGATACGATGCGAGCGTCCCCTTCTCAACGATGCTCTTGCGCGTCGTCGGCAGTCCCTCGCCGTCGAATGGTTTGGAGCCAAGTCCGCCCGCGATAAGGGCGTCATCGACGATCGTCACGCTTGGCGCTGCGATTTTGTTCCCAAGTAGCCCGACCAGAAACGATGCGCCCTTGTATAGGCTCGGCCCCGACGCGGCGCCGGCGATCGATCGAATCAGGCTCGCGGCCATGTCGGGATCGAACACAACCGGCGCGCGCGTGGTCGCGATTTTTCGCGCATTCAGGCGGCGCAGCGCGCGCTTGGCCGCCGTGGCACCAACCGATTCGGCATCCTCGAGCTTTCCGAAATGGCGGCTCGCGGTGTACCAGTAGCCGACTTGCATCGAATCGCCGTCCTGCGCGATCGGTACGACGGTCAGCCCGTACGACGTTCCCGAATACTCGCCGCTAAAACCGTTGCTGTTGGCAAAGAGCACCTGATGGTGCCCCGAATGGAACTCGGCGCCTTCCGAATTCTTTATTCGCGAATCGGACTTGAGCGCGGCCTTCTCCCCGGCGCGCGCGATCTCAAGCGCGCGATCGGCGCGGATAATTCCGCTCTCTGGATCGGCGAGCGACAACTCCGGAATCGCTCGCGGATGCAACCCCGCGTCGGGCAATCCCGCCGACGGATCGGCGGCGGATAATCGCGCGAGGTCGGCCGTATGCTTGATGAAGGTTTCGAGCGAATCGCGCTCCAATTCCGCCGTTGAGGAAGTGGCCGACGATGCACCGGAGAACACGCGCAGCCCAAGCCGGCGGTCGCGCGAGCTTTTTAGCTTCTCGACCTCGCCGAGCCGCACGCCCGCCGCGATCGACTCCGCAACCACACACAATACTTCAGCTGCGGTCGCGCCATGCGCTTTCGCGCGCTCAAGCGCCCACTCGGCAAGCTCAAGATTAACCGACGATGCCATCAGAGCCCTCTGTAATCTCCCCCTAAAGAGGGAAAGCTATAGGAAAGAGGCCGACCTTTATTGCAGCCTGCGGCGACCAATGTACACCTCATAATTTATTCGAGCAGTCTGCTAGGCGCGTGTGCCGCCGACAGTGATGCCGTCGATTCGAGTCGTCGGCAGCCCCACGCCCACCGGCACGGTCTGGCCGTCCTTTCCGCAATTGCCGACGCCCGAATCCAGCGCGAGATCGTTGCCGACCATCGAGACACGCGTCAGCACGTCAGGGCCGTTGCCGATAAGGGTCGCGCCCTTCACCGGACGTGTAACTTTGCCGTCCTCGATCAGATACGCCTCGCTCGCGGAGAACACGAATTTCCCGTTGGTGATATCGACCTGCCCGCCTCCGAAGCTGACCGCATACAGGCCGCGTTTAACCGATTTGATGATGTCCTCCGGCGTCGATTCGCCCGCCAGCATAAACGTGTTGGTCATCCGGGGCATGGGCGTATGCGCAAAGCTCTCGCGCCGGCCGTTGCCGGTGGGAGCCATTTTCATAAGCCGCGCATTCATCCGGTCCTGCAGGTAGCCGCGCAGAATTCCTTTTTCGATTAGCACGGTGCGGGAGGTTGGTGTTCCCTCATCGTCGACATTCAAGCTGCCCCGGCGGTTAGGAATCGTGCCGTCGTCGATAACCGTACACAATTCGCTGGCAACCTTTTGGCCGATACGATTTGCGAATGCCGACGTAGCCTTGCGGTTGAAATCGCCCTCCAGCCCGTGGCCGACCGCCTCATGCAGCAGGATCCCCGGCCATCCAGGACCCAGAACCACCACCATCTCGCCAGCAGGGGCATCGATGGCATCCAAATTGACGATCGCCTGGCGCGCGGCCTCCAGCGCGTATTCCCGCCATCGGTCGTTTTCGAGGAAATATTTATAATCTACGCGCCCGCCGCCGCCGAAGGTGCCGACCTGTCGCGATTTCCCGTCCTCGGCGATCACGCTGATATTGAGGCGCGAAAGCGGCTGAACATCGGCGGCGACCCGGCCGTCGCTGCCTACGATCATCACGATTTTGCGCTCCGCCGCAATCGACGCCATCACGTTTTTCACGCGAGGATCGTACGCTCGCACGATTCGATCGATCTCACTGAGCAAGCGCGCGCGATCCTCGACCGGAACTTCCAACGCCGTCGTGCCGGTCTCGTATAGCGCATGACGCGCAACCGGCGCACCGACCCGCACGGCCGGCACGTTCGCCCGCTGGTTCGCGATTGCACGGGCGGCCTCCGCCGCAAGCCGCATCCGGTCGATCGTAACTTCGTCCGAATATGCGTACCCGGTGCGATCCTCGGCGCACACCCGCACCCCCACGCCGTGACTTACGCTCTTGCTGGTGTGGTTCACCATCGACTCTTCGAGCCCGAGCGCCTCGGCGTCGCGGTACTCGAAATACAAATCGGCATAATCTGCCTTGCGCTCGAGCGCGGCGCCAAGCGTCCGCTCCAGCGCGCTATCGTTCATGCCGAATCGATTCAGGAAGAATTTGTCCGCGGGAATGAGTTCGTTTGCCATCGGATTTGCCGCCCTTTGATTCAGTCTATCAAACCGTCACGACGACGCGAACCGGGAATGGCGCACGGCAGCGCAATCGGTTTAAGATTGCGGGATGGCAGCGCGCGAATCCCTGCAGATTATCGACCGGCTGATGCTCGAAATGATCGCGCAGCAGGAAGCAAAAGTGCTGGCGATGGCCCGGAAGATTCATCTGGGCCTGACCAGCGAAGATATCCGCAATCCCAACGACTTCCCCGACCTGATGGCAAGCGGCGAGTGGAACTTCGAGGACGGCATTCTATCCGGCCTCAAGAGCGCACACATGGCGCTTCGCGCGAAGCTGCTCGAAGACGCCAGCTAAACGGCGTCCAGCTTAATGACCCGGTTCCGGCGCCAGCGCAATCGCAATCGACTGGGCAAGAATAATCACGATCCGATCGCCGACCTGCACTCCATTTAGCGCGCCGGGCTCCGTAACGTGAACGGTTTCCGTAGAGCCGTCAGGCGCGCGCAGCGTGATTCGACCGTTGGCCGGATCGACCGCGGATACAATCACGGTCATTTTCGCGACCTCTTCCGCCGCGGCACCCGGGGTCGATCCCGGCTTTGCGGTCCAGAGACCGCCCGACAAAGAAGCTACGGGCGGCTTGTCGCTGGGCCCCTTGCCGATAATGGTAATCGTCTCTTTGAATTGAGCGACGAAGCGATCCCCGGCTTTCATCGACTCCAAGTTGTACGGATTGTCAACGTTAAGGGTCACGGTTTTGCCTTCGGGGCCTTCCAGCTTGACGGTCTTCTTCTCGCGATCGACGCTGACGATCTTGCCGTGGACCGTCATGACGCTTTCGGCCTCGATCCCGCCCAGCGTGGCCGGCTGTTTCGGATGGAAGCTCTCCGGCATTCCGGTCGCCGGAGCTACGACGCCGGGAGCCGGGGTCATGGGCGCATTATTCGCCGGCTGATTGCCGGCGCAGGCAAAAATGCCTGCGGAGAAAATTACCGTGATGGCAAGATCGATAGCGATTCGTGTTCGCTTCATGTTCCCCTCCGCCGAGGGCCGGGATCCCTCAGCGTCGCGGAGCCTAACAGCGGTATTGGCAACAGTCCAGTGGGAATTATTCCGCGATCGGGGCAGCCTTCAGTCGCCGCCACACCTATCACACGTAAAAGATCATGCGGCGCCAATCGGCCTATTGATTGCGATCTGCAAGTTGCGGAATAGCAATGCCATGCCCGCAATGTCCAAGATGACGAACTACTCTACCCGGAAATTTGGCGCCTAGCCGGCGGCGGCGGCTTTTTTGGCCGGCTTCCCCGAAGCCAACGCAGGTGCTTCCTGCTTGCGTTCGCGCTTCTTGGGCTTCTTGGACTTGGCCTGCTCTTCGCCGCCGGTGAATTCGATGATCGCGAGCATCGCGGCATCGCCACGGCGATGGCCGAACTTGATCACTCGAGTATAACCGCCGTTGCGCTCCTTGAAACGCGGCGCAATCTCATCAAACAGCCGCTTTACGGCGTCGTGCGATTGCAGGAACGAAAATGCCCGCCGGCGCGCGGCCAAGTCGCCCTTTTTGCCAAGGGTCACCAGCCGATCCGCGATCCGGCGCAGTTCCTTGGCCTTGGGATCGGTGGTCTTGATCCGTTCATGGCGCAGCAGCGAAAGCGCCATGTTCTTGAACAGCGCCTTGCGGTGCGCAGAAGTGCGGTTGAGCTTGCGGCCCAGATTGAGATGACGCATCAGTCACTCCACGATTGCGATTGCGCCGCTTACGGCGTTTCGCGCCGCTCCTGCTCGGCCCACATCTTGTCCAGTTCGGCGCGCGGCGGCAGATTGTCGAGCCGCATCCCGAGCGACAGGCTCATGTCGGCCAGCACTTCCTTGATCTCGCTCAGCGATTTGCGGCCGAAGTTTTTGATTTTCAGCATGTCCTGCTCGGTGCGCTGCACCAGCTCACCGATGAACTTGATATCCGCGTTCTGAAGGCCGTTGAACGCGCGGACCGAGATCGGCAATCCCTCCACCGGGCGATACAGCATCTCGCTCAGTGTCGGACGCGCCTCCGCGCCTTCGGCCGCGCCGGCGGGAGCCTCGGCGGTCTCTTCGACGCCCGCGAAAATCGTCATCTGATCGCGCATCACGCGCGCCGCATAGGTGAGGGCATCGCGCGGGCCGATCGATCCGTCGGTCCATATTTCCATCGCCAGCCGGTCGTAATCGGTGCGCTGACCGACGCGGGCGTTGGTTACGTTGAAATTTACTTTGCGAATGGGAGAGTAAATCGCGTCCATGCGGACGGTTCCGATCGGCTCTTCCTCTTCCTCGACGCGCTCGCCGGGCACGTAGCCGCGGCCGCGCTTGATCGTCAGCTCCATGTCGAGCTCGGCGCCTTTGTCGAGCATGGCGATGTGCTGATCCGGGGTCAGGATTTCCAGGCTCGGGCCGCCTGTGATGTCGCGCGCGGTGACCTGCGCCTCGCCCTTGACCTTCAGCGTTGCGGTGATGCGATCGCCTTCATGCAGGCGCAGCCGCACTTCCTTGAGATTCAGGATGATGTCGGTCACATCCTCCTTGACTCCCGGCAATGTCGAAAACTCGTGGAGCACGCCCTTGATTTTCACGGCGGTTATCGCGTAACCGGGCAGCGTGGAGAGCAGAACGCGCCGCAGCGCGTTGCCGACAGTGATGCCGTAGCCGCGTTCGAGGGGCTCTGCGGCAAACTTGCCGTAAGAGGGAGTCAGTTCCTTGTCCTCGAATTCGACCGCTTTGGGTTTAATCAGGTCTCGCCAATCGTTGTGCATAATCGATGCTCTTGTTTCCGATGGGTTGCCGGCGCCACGCAGGTCCACCACGGACCGGGACGCCTATCGGGTTGCCTCCTTTATCTTGAATAGTGTTCGACGATCAGCTTCTCGCTGATCGGCATCGTCAACTCAGCGCGCGCCGGAACCGACCGGAGCGTGCCGCGAAACTGTTCGCGTTCCAGCGCAAGCCAAGGCGGAACGCCGCGCCGCTGCGCCATCTCGATCGCTTCCGCAATAACCTTCTTCTGCCGGCTCAGCTCGGCCACGCTCACTACGCCGCCCACTGCAACCAACTTGGAAGGAATCGTCACCTTCTTCCCATTGACCAGAAAATGGCCGTGGCGGACGAGCTGCCGCGCCTGCGCCAGCGAACTTGCGAAGCCAAGCCGGAAAACGATGTTGTCCAACCGGCGTTCGAGCAGCACGAGCAGGCGTTCACCGGTGATTCCGGGCATCCGTTCGGCCATCTCGAAGTAGCGGGAAAACTGCTTTTCGACCATCCCGTATATCCGCTTGACCTTCTGCTTCTCACGCAGCCGGATTGCGAATTCGGAAAAGCGCGTGCGGGCCTGTCCATGCGCACCGGGCGGATAATTACGCCGCTCGATGGCACACTTGTCGCTATAGCACCGCTCGCCCTTGAGGAAGAGTTTCAGCCCCTCCCGCCGGCACAGCCGGCATACTGGTCCAAGATTTCTCGCCACTGTGGTCTATACCTCTTGCGCCGATCAGACCCTGCGCCGCTTTGGAGGACGGCATCCGTTATGCGGAATCGGCGTGACGTCCTTGATCGACAAAACTCCCAGTCCCGCGGCCTGCAGCGCACGTACCGCCGATTCGCGGCCGCCACCGGGCCCTTTTACGTGAACAATCACCGCGCGCATCCCCGATTCCGAGGCTTTCCGGGCGCATGCTTCGGCCGCCATCTGCGCGGCAAACGGAGTCCCCTTGCGCGAGCCTTTGAAACCGACGGAGCCTGCGCTCGACCATGCGATCACGGTGCCTTGCGGATCGGTGATGGTGATAATCGTGTTGTTAAAGGTCGCATGAACGTGCGCGACGCCTTCGGTCACCGTGCGGCGCACGCGCTTGCGGCGCGGCGCTGCGGCAGCCGCAGGAGCGCCAGCGGCGGCTGCGCCCGCCGGAGGAGGTGTGGCGCCAGCCTTCTTTTCAGGTGCGGCCTTGGTCTCTTTAATTTCTTCAGCCATTGGTTCCTTGCGCGATTACCCCTTGGGCGGCGCCTGCTTCTTGCCCGCGACGATCTTGCGCGGCCCCTTGCGGGTACGCGCGTTGGTATGCGTGCGCTGGCCGCGCACCGGTAGTCCCTTGCGATGCCGAATTCCGCGGTAGCATCCCAAATCCATGAGCCGCTTGATCGATTGCTGAACATCGCGGCGCAAATCGCCCTCGACTTCATAGTCCTGATCGATCACTTGGCGGATATGGACCTGCTCGTCGGCACTGAGATCGTCGGTCTTCTTTGCCGGATCGACCTTGGCCGCCGCCAGAATCTTAAGTGCGCTGGAGCGCCCGATCCCATAGACATAGGTCAGCGCGATCTCCATTCGCTTGTTCTTCGGCAATTCGACTCCCGCTATACGCGCCATCGCGATTCTCCCATTACCCCTGCCGCTGCTTGTGGCGGGAATTGGAACACAAAATGCGCAGGACGCCGCGGCGGCGCACCACTTTGCAGTTCTTGCAGATTTTTTTTACCGACGCCCGTACTTTCATCAGCGCATCCGATAGGTAATCCGGCCCCGAGTTAGATCGTAAGGCGACAATTCCACCGTGACCTTGTCGCCGGGAAGTATTTTTATGTAATGCATCCGCATCTTGCCTGATATATGCGCCAAAACCTTGTGCCCGTTGTCCAGCGTCACTCTGAATACCGCATTGGGAAGGGCCTCTTGAACCGTTCCCTGTACTTCGATTGCGTCACCCTTGGACATTTTCTAGTTCGCTCAGGATTTCCGGCCCGCTGGAGGTTATCGCAATGGAATGCTCAAAATGGGCAGATAGTTTACCGTCCGCCGTCACCGCAGTCCAGCCGTCGTCAAGTATCTCCAATTCGGGGCTTCCCTCGTTAATCATCGGTTCGATTGCAATCACCATCCCCTCCCGCAGACGCGGATTGGGCATCCCGGGGTGGAAGTAATTGGGAACCTGAGGTTCCTCATGCAAGCGGCGGCCGATTCCATGGCCGGCAAAGCCGGTTACCACTGAAAATCCCGCCCCTTCGGCCATCTCCTGCACCGCCCGGCCGATGTCCCCGATTCGGTTGCCCGGCCGTGCCTGGTCGATGCCCGCATACAGCGATTCCCGCGTAACCTGCAGCAGTTTTTTGGTCCGCTCCGGCACCTCGCCGATTGCCACCGTTCGGGCCGAGTCGCCGTAGAAGCCGTCGTAAACGACACCGAAATCGAGGCTGACAATATCGCCCGCCTTCAACCGCCGGCTGGACGGAATTCCATGGACGATCTCGTTATTGACTGACACGCACAGACACTTGGGATACGCGACATCGCCGGGCCGATAGCCCTTGAAGGCCGGCTTGGCGCCTTTCTTATGGGTCAATTCTTCGGCGAGACGGTCGAGTTCGTCGGTGGTGATTCCGGGGCGTACGGCTGCGGCCAGTTCCGCGAGAATTTCGGCAACGATTCGGTTCGCCTTTCGCATCACGGCGATTTCGGCAGGCGTCTTGATCATAATCATTACGCCCGCACCTTCGCAGCCGGCTTGCAGCCATCGAGAGCCGCGATGATTCGCTTCTCGATATCTTCCACCGGTCCGGTTCCATCGACTTCCGCCAGAAGTCCGAGCCGGCTGTAGTAATCGATCAGCGGCCGGGTCGCCTTCGCGTATACCTTTTGGCGTTCGAGTACGGTTTCCTCGGCGTCATCCTCGCGCTGATAAAGTTCGCCACCGCATTTGCCGCAGACACCCGGCGTTTTGGGTGGATCGAAAATAACGTGATACATCGCGCCACACTGTCTGCAGGTCCGCCGTCCGGAAATCCGCTTCACGACTTCCGCATCCGGTACGTTCACCGCGACCGCGCGATCGAGCTGGATACCGGCCTTGCGCAGCAACACTGCCAGCGACTCGGCTTGGGTCAGGCTGCGCGGGAACCCATCCAGAATGAACCCTGCATGCGCATCGTCGCGCGAGAGGCGCTCAATTATTAATTTAATCACGAGTTCGTCGGGCACCAGCTGGCCGCGATCGAGAAAATCATGCGCACGGCGGCCGAGCTCGGTATGATCGCGCACCGCGGCGCGGAGCAGGTCTCCACTTGCAATTTGCGGTATCCCCATGCGTTCGCTCAGCGCCCTTGCCTGCGTACCTTTACCCGCGCCGGGCGGGCCAATCAGTACGATCCGCACGCGATCAGGCCCTCCCTCCCCTTGATCTCACGCGGCGGCCGCTTCCGGGACCCATGAATCCCTCGTAATTGCGCGTGATGAGATGGGTCTCAATCTGTGCGACCGTGTCGAGCGCGACGCCGACGACGATCAGGAGCGCGGTTCCGCCGAAGTAAAACGGAACGTTGAACTGCTGCATCAGGATGGTCGGCAATACACACACCGCGCTGACATAAATCGCGCCGCCGAGCGTAATCCGCGACAGCACGCGATCGATGTATTCCGCGGTATACCGGCCGGGGCGGATTCCAGGGATGAAGCCGCCGAACTTCTTCAGGTTGTCGGCAACATCGACCGGATTAAACGTCACCGCCGTGTAGAAATAGCAGAAGAAAAAGATCAGTCCGACGTAAACGAGATTATAATAAATTCCCGCAGGCGTCAGGTAGGTCGAATAGGGCTTTAGCGCCGGCACGAACTGCGCGATCGTCGCAGGAAACACCAGCAGCGATGAGGCGAAAATCGGCGGAATCACGCCGGAAGTGTTGATTTTTAGCGGCAGATGCGAGGTCTGGCCGCCATACATCCTGCGGCCGACTACCCGCCGCGCGTATTGAATCGGGATGCGGCGCTGCGCCGTTTCGACATAGACAATTCCCGCGATGACCGCGACGGCCAGCACGAGAATAAAGAGCAGCAGAAAGATGCTCATTTCACCCGATCGAACGAATTCGATCGTCGTGCTAATTGCGCTGGGCAGGCGCGCGACGATCCCCGCCATGATAATGAGAGAGATTCCGTTACCGACGCCGCGCTCGGTGATTTGCTCACCGATCCACATCAGGAACATCGTGCCGGAAGTGACGGTAATGTCCGTCATCAATTCGAAGCGCAGGCCCGGATGATATACGACCGGGACTCCCCCCTTGGTGCCGAACGATTCAAGTCCGCGCGCAATCACGAAGCCCTGAATAAGCGCCAAACCGACCGTTCCGTAGCGAGTGTATTGCGTAATCTTGCGGCGGCCGGCCTCGCCTTCCTTGTACAACTCATCGATATAAGGCGATGCGATTTTCATCAGATCGATGATGATCGCGACCGATATGTAGGGCATGATGCCAAGCGCGAAAACTGAAAACTTTTCCAGCCCGCCGCCCGAGAAGAGATTGACCCATCCGAACAGCGTGCCGCTGGCCTCCTGAAAAAATGAGGCCAGCGCCTGACCGTCGATTCCCGGAGTCGGCACGGCGACGCCCAGACGAAACACAGCCAGCATCATGGCCGTGAACAGCAGCCGGCGGCGCAATTCCGGAATGCGCGAGGCGCCTGAAAATCCCTCCAGCATCTAGCTCTTGGCCGGGGCGATTAGCTCCGCTACGCCGCCTGCGGCGGCGATTTTGTCGCGCGCGCTCTTTGAGAACGCATCGGCGCGCACTGTGAGTTTATTCTTCAATTCTCCATCACCAAGAATCTTCACTTTGCTGCCCGCCGCCACCAATCCACGCTTGGCCAGTGCGGCCGCATCCACGAGCGTTCCGGCCGCAAAATCGGCCAGCCGTGAAAGATTAACCACGGAAAACTCCGCCCGGCGCGCTTCATTCTTGAGCGTGCGGTTAAAGCCCTGCTTGGGCAGCCGGCGCTGCAACGGCATCTGGCCGCCCTCGTACCCGGGCGGTGTATTGCCGTGCGAGCGGGCGCCAAGTCCCTTGTGGCCGCGTCCGGCGGTCTTACCGTGGCCTGATCCGATCCCACGTCCGACGCGACGACGGCGGCGGGTCGATCCGGGTGACGGTTTGAGTGTCTTCAAGTCCATGATGACGCCTAATCCTTGATCTCGGCCACCAGATGCTTGAGCCGTTTGATCATTCCTTCTACCGACGGACTGCGTTTTATCACACTCACGCTGCCAACCTTGCGCAATCCAAGCCCTTTGACGGTCTGGCGCACGCGATCGGTAGTGCCGATCGGACTATGGACAAGCTTGAGGCGAATCTTATCGGACATCGTAATAACCTCGGCGTGGCTAGGCGGCCTCGGGATGATGCGGATCTTTGCTGCGAAGCCGGGCGATATCGCTCGTGCTGCGCAATTCTCCGAGCGCGGTGAGAGTTGCTTTGACGAGATTATGCGGATTCGACGATCCCAGCCGTTTGGTCAGGATGTTGCGGATTCCCGCCAGCTCGACCACCGCGCGCACACCGCCCGCCGCGATAACTCCGGTTCCTTCGGCAGCCGGCCGCAGCACGACGCGTCCAGCGCCAAAGTGGCCGACTACCTCGTGTGGAATCGTTCCTTCGTGCAATGACACGCGCACCAGATTCTTCTTCGCACGCTCGGCACCCTTGCGAATCGCCTCGGGCACTTCATTGGCCTTGCCCAAGCCGAAGCCGACCAGCCCGTTATAATCACCCGCGACGACCAGGGCGCTAAAGCTGAAGCGCCGGCCGCCCTTGACGACCTTGGCGACGCGGTTGATGTGAACCACCTTCTCCTTGATTTCCAGCCCTTGCGGGTCAATGCGTTGCGCCACGATGATTCCTTTGCCTGCCGGTTGCGTGCCCGTTCAAAATTTCAGTCCCGCTTCGCGCGCCGCCTCGGCCAGCGCCTTTACGCGCCCGTGGTAGAGGAATCCGTTGCGGTCGAAAACGACATCCTTGATGCCGCCCTTGATGCATCGTTCCGCGATTTCCTTGCCCACCGCTTTCGCCGCCGCAAGGCTGCGCTTGCTCTTCAGGCCCTCACGCAGGCCGGCGGTAAGTGTGGATGCGGAGGCCAGGGTGCGCCCGGTGTCGTCGGCGATCACCTGCGCGTAAATGTGATGCAGCGATCGGTAGATCGACAGCCGCGGCCGCGTGCTGTTTACCGCCGCTTTGCGGCGCACGCGCATCCGGCGCAGTCCACGTTGTTCAGCTCGATTCAAAGCCATAATCGCAATTCCATCCCGTTAAGCTGCCGTCGCACCGGCGGCCGCCTTGCCTGCCTTGCGGCGGATGGTCTCGGTTGCGTACTTGATTCCCTTGCCCTTGTATGGCTCGGGCGGCCTAAGTTCGCGAATCTGCGCCGCGACCGCGCCTAGCAATTGGCGATCGGCGCTCTCCAGCGTAATCGTAACCTGCTTTTCAACCTTCGCGGTCACCCCAGGAGGGAGCTGGTACACGATCGGATGCGAGTAGCCCAAGGTCAGATTGATCTGATCGCCTTTGGCATCGGCGCGATAGCCGACTCCGTTAATCTCCAAAACGCGAGTGAATCCCTTGCTGACGCCCTCGGCCATATTGGCAATAAGCTTGCGCATCAGGCCGTGCACGGCGCGCTCCTGGTTGGTGTCGCCCGGCCGCTTCACGGTAATCTGCGATTCCTTGATCTCGGCAGTGAAGCCGGGGCTAAGCTTCATCTCAAGCTTGCCCTTGGGTCCTTCGATTTTGATTGTGCCGCCGGCGACCGAAGCCTTGACGCCCTTTTCAATCTGGACCGGCAGTTTTCCAATTCGCGACATCGCGGTTCACCACACTCGGCAGAGGATTTCGCCGCCAACTTTCTTGCGGCGCGCCTCACGCCCGGTCATCACGCCCAGCGGCGTGGACAAAATCTGCACTCCCATCGCACCGCGGGAACGGCCCGCCTCCGCTGCGCCCGAATACTGGCGCCGGCTGGGACGGCTCACCCGCTCCACGCCGCGGATAACCGGCTCGCGCTGCGGTGAATAGCGCAACTTCAACAGCAGCAGCTTCTTCGGCGCTTCGCCGCCCACTTCGATTCCGCCTAGGAAACCTTCGGCCAGCAACACGCGGCAGACCGCCTCGCGCAAATTCGAATGCGGAAGCGAAAGGTCGTTGTGGCGCGCCCGCATTGCGTTGCGAATCCGCGTCAGCATGTCCGCGATCGGATCGGTCTGCGACATAATCAGCCTCTTTACCAGCTCGCCTTGATAACGCCCGGCAGCGAGCCCCGGTGCGCCAGCTTTCTCAGGCACAGCCTGCACATCTTGAACCGCCGGTAGTAGGCGCGCGAACGCCCGCACAGCGGACAGCGGTTGTACTTGCGCACCTTGAACTTGGGCGTGCGCGTGGCTTTTACCCTGAGGCAAGTCTTCGCCATCGTTTATCCTTGCGCCGCCGCGGCCGGCTGGGCGCCCGCCTCGTGCGATGCGCCTCCGCGCAGCGGCATCCCGAGCGCGCGCAGCAGGGTCTGCCCCTCGAAATCGCTGCGCGCGGTCGTAGTAATCGAAATCGTAAGCCCCTTCACCTTTTCGACCTTGTCGAGGTTGAGCTCCGGAAAGATCGAATGTTCGCGCAACCCCAGCGAATAATTGCCGCGGCCGTCGAAGGCCTTCTCGCTGGCGCCGCGGAAATCCCGGACGCGCGGCAGCGCCACATTCACCAACCGGTCGAAAAATTCCCACATCCGCTCGCGCCTAAGCGTAACCATCACGCCGATCGGCATGCCCTGGCGCAGCTTGAAATTCGATATCGCCTTGCGCGCGCGAGTCATCACCGGCTTCTGGCCGGCGATCGCTTTGAGTTCTTCCAGCGCCGCATCAAGGATCTTCACATTGTCACGCGCCTCGTTGAGCGCCATGTTGATCGTAATCTTTTCGAGCTTCGGCACGCGCATCTTGTTCGAGATTTTAAGCTCGCGCATCAGCACCGGCACGATTTCCTGCTCAAAGCGCACGCGCAGCCGCGGCGGCAGCTTGGGCTCCGGCGGCGCAGCCTTTTCGGCGGCCTTGGGTGCCTCCGCCGACGCGGCAGCCTTGGCCGGTTTGGCCTTCGGCTCGCGCGCGGGCTTGGCTTCGGCCTTGGCTTTTTCTGGCGATTCCTTTTTCTCGGACATCAATCGTTACCTATCGGCTCACCGCATCGCCGGCAAATCCGGCTCTTTACGCCGTCGGCTCCGGTCTTCGCTCCGACTCGGACCGGCGCGTTACAGCGATCGCAAAAAATCATCACGTTCGAAATATCGAGCGGTGCTTCCTTCTCGACGATCCCGCCCGGACTCTGCGCTCCGCGCGGCTTGGAATGGCGCTTCACGATATTCAGGCGCTCGATCACCACCCGGCCGCTCTCGCGCAGCACGCGCATCACTTTCCCGGTTTTGCCGCGATCGCGCCCGGCGACGACCATCACCATGTCGTTCTTCTTGATCTTGTATTTCGGCGCCGCCATCACAGCACCTCCGGCGCAAGCGAAATAATCTTCAAAAACTTCTTGGCGCGCAGCTCGCGGGCCACTGGTCCGAAAATACGAGTCCCAATCGGCTCGTGATCCTTGTCGAGCAGCACCGCAGAGTTATCATCGAAACGGATGTAGCTGCCGTCGCCGCGATTGATCTCCCGCGCCGTGCGCACGATTACCGCGCGCGACACATCGCCCTTTTTCACTTTGGCGTTTGGGATCGCCTCTTTCACCGCGACTACGATCACGTCACCCACCGTCGCATAGCGCCGGCGCGAACCGCCGAGCACCTTGATGCACTGCACCCGGCGCGCGCCCGAGTTGTCGGCGACTTCCAGAATCGTCCGTGTCTGAACCATCGCGTCGCCCTACCCCGCGGCCTTCTTAAGCACTTTGGTCACGCGCCAGCGCTTATGGCGCGACAGCGGACGCGACTCGATAATCTCGACCCGATCGCCCGTGCGGCATTCACCGCGTTCGTCGTGTGCCATATAGCGCTTTCGCTGACGGGCGCGCTTGCCATAAAGCGGATGCTCGACCAAGCGATCGACCTGAACCATTACGGTCTTGGTCATCTTGGCCGACACCACCGTGCCTTCGCGCCGCTTAATTCTCTCGCGCATCGCCTTCCTTCTTTTCCACAACGCCGCCGATCCCCGCCTTGGCGGACAGCAGCGTCAAAATCCGCGCCAACTCGCGGCGTGCGCGCCGGTAGCTGGCGTGATTGTCCAATTGATTCGTGCGCAGTTTGAGCCGGAGCTTGAAGACCTCCTCGCGCGCCTCACGCTCCTTGATGCGCAGGTCGGCGGGGCTCATCTGCTTGAGTTCGCTAAGCTCCAAGGGCGCCCTCCTCGCGATGAACCACGATGGTCTTAATCGGCAGCTTATGCGACGCCAGACGCATCGCCTCCCGCGCGGTCGCGGAATCGACACCTTCCATCTCAAACAAAATCCGTCCGGGTCGGACCACGGCAACCCATCCTTCGGGTGCGCCCTTGCCTTTGCCCATGCGGGTTTCAGCCGGCTTCTTCGTGAACGGCTTGTCGGGGAACACGCGAATCCAGACGCGGCCGCCGCGCTTGATATGGCGGGTGAGCGCGATACGGGCGGCTTCGAGCGCGCGCGTATCGACGCGGGCGGTCTCGATCGCCTTAAGGCCGTAGTCGCCGAACACCAGCGACAAGCCGCGCGACTCGGCGCCGCGAACGCGGCCCTTCATCATTTTGCGCCACTTAACTTTCTTCGGTGCGAGCATCGCGATTCCCTAGTTCGCCTGCGCCTGCGTTCCAGCACGCCGCGCATCGGCCTCCTTGCGGGTCAGGACTTCACCACGGAATATCCAGACCTTTACGCCAATAACGCCGTATGTCGTCCGCGCTTCGGCAAATCCATAGGCCACGTCGGCACGCAGCGTCTGTAGCGGAACTCGCCCTTCGCGATACCACTCCTGCCGCGCGATTTCGGCGCCCGCCAGGCGTCCGGCGACGTGCACCTTTACGCCCTGCGCGCCCATCCGCATCGCGCGGGTCACCGCCTCTTTCATCGCGCGCCGGAACGCCACGCGGCGCTCAAGCTGAAGCGCGATATTTTCGGCCACCAACTGTGGGTCGAGGTCGGGGCGGCGCACCTCGTGAATATTGATGAACGCCTCGCGCCCCTTCATCAGCTTCTGGATGTCGCCCTTCAGCTTGTCGATTTCGGCGCCCTTCTTGCCGATTACGATTCCAGGCCGTGCGGTATGAATGTTGATCTTCGCCTTGTTGGCCATCCGCTCAATTTCGATGCGCGAGATGCCGGCGTGATAGAGCCGCTTTTTTATGAAATCGCGCAGCATTAAATCTTCATGCAAAAGCTTCGTGTAATCGTGGCGGGGGGCATACCACCGGGAGTCCCAGTTTTCGATTATGCCGAGCCGAAGCCCGCGCGGATGCGATTTTTGTCCCATCGGATGCCTCAGGTTTCCCGTTCGTCCACGATTACGGTCAAATGGCTGGTACGCTTGTGAATCGGCGTCATTTGCATGTGGGCGCGGGAGATCGCGCGCTTCCAAGTCGGCCCGGTATCGGCGGTCGCGCGCTTTACAAACAGCTTGTCTTCGTCGATGTTCTGCTGGTCGCGCGCATTGGCGACCGCAGCCAACAGCGTCTTGGAGACGAAGCGGGCGGCCTTCTTGGGCGTGAACTCCAGAATCGAAAGCGCGTTCTCGACCGGCTTGCCGACAATCAGGTCGCACACCAGCTTGAGCTTGCGCGGTGAAATCCGGATGAACTTGCTGCGAGATAACGCTTCCATCACATCACGCAGGCGCCTTTGCGCCCTTGGCGGCCGCCGCCGGCGCCGCCGCTGGCGCTCCGGCGGCCGGTTTTACTTCGGCTTTACGCTCGCCCGTATGACCATGAAAGGTCCGGGTCGGCGAAAACTCACCCAGCTTGTGTCCAACCATATTCTCGGTGCAGTACACCGGAATGAACTTGTGTCCGTTATGGACGGCAAATGTCAGCCCAATCATGTCGGGAGTGATCATCGAACGGCGCGACCAGGTCTTGATGATCCGCTTGTCGGCCGCGTTGGTTGCCGCAGTGACTTTCTCCTGCAGATGGCCGTCAACAAACGGGCCTTTTTTCAACGATCTTGCCATCGCTTATCCACGCTTCCCGCGCGGCCGGCGAGCAATAATGTACCGGTCCGACGGCTTTTTCTTACGCGTCTTGTAACCCTTGGTCGGCATTCCCCACGGCGACTGCGGATGATTACCCTTGGAACGGCCTTCGCCGCCGCCATGCGGATGATCGACCGGATTCATCGCCATCCCGCGAACATGGCCGCGCTTGCCCAGCCATCGCGAGCGGCCGGCCTTGCCGATGGAGATATTCTCGTGATCCAGGTTGCCAACCTGCCCAATCGTGGCGCGGCATTCCACCTGCACCATCCGCTGCTCGCCCGAAGGCAGCTTGAGCAGCGCAAACTTACCCTCTTTCGCCATCAACTGCGCCTGCGCGCCCGCGCCGCGCGCGAGCTGGGCACCAGCACCCGGCTTAAGCTCAATCGCATGGACGATCGTGCCAAGCGGGATATGCTTTAAGCGAAGTGCGTTGCCCGGCTTGATGTCGGCATTCTCGCCGGACTCGACTTTGTCGCCGGTCTTAAGCCCGTCCGGAGCAAGAATGTACGCCTTTAGACCGTCGGCATAATGAAGCAGCGCGACATTCGCCGAACGGTTGGGGTCGTATTCGAGCGCGGCGACCACGGCGGAAATACCATCATGCGTACGTTTGAAGTCGATGAGCCGTAGCCGGCGCTTGTGGCCGCCGCCGCGATGGCGCGAGGTCATCCTGCCGCGGTTGTTGCGTCCGCCCGATCGTTTTACCGGCACGAGCAGACTCTTCTCCGGCTCCTTCTTGGACAAGCCGGAGAAATCCGCGACCTGCGTGAAGCGCTGGCCGGGTGTACGCGGATTTAGCTGAATGATCGCCATCGTATTCCTGCGTTACTTCAAACGCCCTCAAAAAATTCGATCTTGTCGCCTTCCTTGAGCGTGACGTAGGCCTTCTTCCAGTTCATCCGGCGGCCCTTGCTCGCCCCACGGCGGCGTTCCTTGCCCAGAAAATTCATCGTGCGGACTTTCACGACTGTCACTTTGAACAGGCGCTCGATCGCTTCACGAATCGCATCCTTGCTCGCGGTGGTGCGCACCCGAAAAACCACTTGGGCGGCTTTTTCGCCCGCCAAGGTGCCTTTTTCGGTGATCACCGGCGACAGTATGAGGCTGTCGGAACTCATTTCGCCTCCGCGCTCAAGCGCGCCTCGATCGCCATCGCGGTCGCACTCGTCATAACCAATTCGTCGTAGCCCAGCACGTCGTACACATTGAGTCCGGTGGCGGACAGGACCTTGTGGGCGGCGAGATTGCGCGCCGCCAGCAAAAACTTCCCGTCATTCTCGCCGATAATAATCAGCGCATGTTTGACGCCCAATTTGTCGAGTGCAGCCTTGGCCGCCTTAGTCTTCGTTTCCGGCAACTCAAGCGCCTGCACCAGCAAGAGCTTTCCGTTGCGCGCGCGATCGCTGATCGCCAGGCACAGAGCCTTGCGCCACGCCTTCTTTGGCATCTGATACGAATAATCGCGCGGTTGCGGCCCGAAGATCGTTCCGCCGTGACGCCACAAGGGAGAACGCGTCGAGCCCGCACGGGCGCGCCCGGTTCCTTTCTGGCGCCATGGCTTGCGCCCGCCGCCCGAAATGAATCCGCGAGTCTTGGTCGCCGCGGTTCCGGCGCGCCGATTCGCCAATTGCATCCGGACTGCCTCATGCAACAGCGAGGTATCGCCCTCATTGCCGAACACGGCGCCCGATACGTCGAGCTCGCCGATCTTCTCGTGTTCCGCAGAAAAGAGCGGCAGCTTCACCCGGGCCGGATTTTCGTGCCGCTTAGCCACCTGCCACCACCTTTACTTTTGCCCTGCGCCGGGGCCGGGCGGCATGATGAACCAGCACTATGCCGCCGGAAGGTCCCGGGACCGCACCTGAAATGACCACCGCATTCTCATCGGGAAGTATTTCCAGAACTTCAAGGTTGAGGATGGAGGCGTTTTCGTTGCCCATTTGTCCGGCCATCCGCATACCCTTGCGCACGCGGCCCGGAAATGAACGATTGCCGATCGATCCGCCGTGGCGGAAATATTCGTGAGTGCCGCGCGAACCCGGGAAGCCGGCGAAGTGATGCCGCTTGATGACACCGGCGTAGCCGTGTCCCTTCGAGATCCCGGAGACATCGACTTGATCGCCGGTCTTGAACACGTCGGAGGCCGCGATCGATTTTCCAAGCTCCAATTCGCCTTCGCCGCGCTTTTGGAACTCTGCGGATTTGATTCCGGCCGCGACGTTCGCTTTGGCGCTATGGCCGCGCTGTGCACCCGTGACGCGCGAAAGCTTCTTCTTGCCGTATGCGATCTGAACGGCGTCGTACCCGTCGGTCGGCTCAGTCTTTATCTGCACGACAGTGCACGGCCCAAGTCCAATCACCGTAGCGGCACGCACGCGCCCCGCGGTGTCAGTCACCTGCATCATCCCGAGCTTTTTGCCAATCAATCCGCTAAGCATCAGCCTACTCGAGTTTGATCTCCACATCGACGCCGGCAGCGAGGTCAAGTTTGCCCAGTGCGTCGATGGTCTGTTGGGTCGGCTCGATTACATCGAGCAGCCGCTTGTGAGTGCGAATTTCGAAATGCTCGCGCGATTTCTTGTCCACGTGCGGCGAGCGATTTACGGTGAAACGTTCGATGCGCGTGGGCAGCGGAATCGGGCCGGCAACGCGGCCGCCGGTGCGCCGGATGGTGTCGACGATTTCACTCACCGACTGATCGAGCAGGCGGTAATCGTACGCCTTGAGGCGAATGCGAATTTTCTCGTTCATTACGAATACCGTGCCCGACTACTCAATCTCCGCGTGTACTGTCATCAACTCGCCGTTACTTCAGAATCTTCGCAACGACGCCGGCGCCGACCGTGCGGCCGCCTTCGCGGATTGCAAAGCGCAGCCCCTCGTCCATCGCGACCGGGGTGATCAGTTCGCCGACGATCTTGATGTTGTCGCCGGGCATGACCATCTCGGTGCCTTCGGGCAGATTGAGCACGCCCGTCACGTCGGTGGTGCGGAAATAGAACTGCGGACGATAGCCGTTGAAGAACGGCGTATGCCGGCCGCCTTCATCCTTGGTCAAAATGTAAGCCGACGCCTCGAACTTGGTGTGCGGCGTGATTGAACCCGGCTTGGCAAGGACTTGGCCGCGCTCGACGTCTTCGCGCTTTAGGCCGCGCAGAAGCACGCCGATATTGTCGCCGGCCTGGCCTTCGTCGAGCAGCTTGCGGAACATCTCGACGCCAGTCACGACGGTCTTTTGTGTGTCCTTGAAGCCGACGATCTCGACTTCCTCGCCCACCTTCACCTTGCCCTTCTCGACGCGGCCCGTAACCACCGTGCCGCGGCCGGAGATCGAGAACACGTCCTCGACCGGCATCAGGAATGGTTTTTCAATTTCGCGCGTGGGCTGCGGAATGTAACTATCAACGGCGGCCATCAGGTCAAGGATCGGCTTGCAGTTCTTGCAGTCGTCCTTGCCGCATCCGCAATTGAGCGCATTAAGCGCGCTGCCGCGGATGATGGGAATGTCGTCGCCGGGGAAATCGTACTTCTTGAGCAACTCGCGAACTTCGAGTTCCACCAAGTCGAGCAATTCGGGATCGTCAACCATGTCGACCTTGTTCATGAACACGACGATCGAAGGAACGCCGACCTGCCGGGCGAGCAGGATGTGTTCGCGCGTCTGCGGCATCGGGCCGTCATTGGCGCCGACCACCAGGATTGCGCCGTCCATCTGGGCGGCGCCGGTGATCATGTTCTTGATGTAGTCGGCGTGGCCCGGGCAATCGACGTGTGCGTAGTGGCGCTTCTCGGTTTCGTACTCGACGTGGGCAATGGCGATCGTGATACCGCGCTCGCGCTCTTCGGGCGCCTTGTCGATCTGGTCGAAGGCCATGAATTGAGCAAGCTTCTTCGACGCCAGCACCTTGGTAATAGCCGCGGTTAATGTTGTCTTGCCGTGGTCGATGTGGCCAATCGTGCCAACGTTGGCATGCGGCTTGTTGCGTTCAAATTTAGCTTTGCCCATGATCTTTCCTCCGATTGCGACGGATACTCACAGTCCTATGCGGCGTTGCCCTCGGGCTTGCGCGCCGTCAACTCCTCAAAAACATTCTTCGGCACTGGCTCGTACGCGCCGAACTGCATTGTGTAGTTCGCGCGCCCCTGGGTCATCGAGCGCAGCGCGGTCGCGTATCCGAACATCGTCGCCAACGGCACGCGCGCCTCGATCACTTGCGCGCCGGCGCGATTCTGCATGTTCAGAATCTTGCCGCGACGCGCACTCAAGTCGCCAATCACGTCGCCCATGAACTCCGGCGGTGTGACGGCCTCGACCTCCATCACCGGCTCGAGCAGAATCGGCTCGGCCTGTTCGCAGGCCCCTTTGAATGCAATCGATCCCGCGATCTTAAAGGCCAGTTCCGAGGAATCCACTTCGTGATACTTGCCATCGAGCAAAGTCGCCTTGATATCGACCATCGGATACCCGGCCAGCACGCCGCTTTCCATCGCCTCCACCACGCCATCCTCGATGGCCGGAATGAAGTTGCGCGGAATCGATCCGCCCTTGGTCGCATCCTCGAATTCAAAGCCCGAGCCCTTGCCAAGCGGCTCGATGCGCAATTCGACGACGCCGAACTGGCCGTGGCCGCCGCTCTGGCGGACGAACTTGCCTTCGGCCTCGGAGGCGCGCCGGATGGTCTCGCGGTAGGCGACCTGCGGCTTGCCGACGCTGGCATCGACCTTAAACTCGCGCAGCATGCGGTCGACAATGATTTCCAAGTGCAGCTCGCCCATCCCGGCGATTAGCGTCTGAGCAGTTTCCTTGTTGGTGCTGACGCGGAACGAAGGATCTTCCTTGGCCAGCTTCTGGAGCGCCTCGGACAGCTTTTCCTGATCGGCTTTGGTCTTGGGCTCAATTGCAATCTGAATGACCGGTTCGGGGAACTCGATCGACTCAAGCACAATCGGCTTGGCCGGATCGCACAGGGTGTCCCCGGTGGTGGTGTCGCGCAGCCCGACCGCGCAGATATCTCCGGCGTAAACCTCGGTGATTTCCTCACGCTTGTTCGCGTGCATCTTCACCAGCCGCCCGATGCGCTCCTTGCGGCCCTTGGTCGAATTGAGCACTGCGGATCCCGCTTCGAGCTTGCCCGAATAGACGCGCACGAAGGTCAGGGTGCCGATGTACGGATCGGTCATGATCTTGAATGCCAGCGCGGCAAACGGCTCGTCATCGCGGGGCGCCCGCTCTTCTTCCTTGCCGTCAACCGTGCCCTTGACCGGCGGCAAATCCTTCGGCGACGGGAGGAAATCCACGACCGCATCCAGCATCGGCTGCACGCCCTTGTTCCTGAAGGCCGAGCCGATCAGAACCGGCGTAATCGCCATCTTGAGTGTGGCGGCGCGGATTGCGGCGCGAATCTTTTCCGGCGACGGCGCCTTGCCCTCGAGGTAGAGCTCCATGATGTCGTGATCGTGGTCGGCCAGCGTCTCGAGCATCTTGTCGCGATAACCGGCGACCTGCTCCTTGAGCGCCGCAGGAATTTCCTCGGTGCGATAGTTGGCGCCCAGGCGATCCTCGTCCCAGATCAGCGCCTTCATTTCGACCAGGTCCACTATTCCGGTGAACTTGTCTTCGGCGCCGATGGGAACATGAAGCAATAGCGGCGTGGCCTTCAGCTTGTCGCGCATCTCCTGCACGACCCGCTCGAACTCCGCGCCGATGCGGTCCATCTTGTTGATGAACGCGACGCGCGGCACGTGATACTTGTCGGCCTGGCGCCATACGGTCTCGGACTGCGGCTCGACGCCGCCGACCGCGCAAAACACCGCTACCGCGCCGTCAAGCACACGCAGCGAGCGTTCGACCTCGATCGTGAAATCGACGTGTCCCGGGGTGTCAATAATATTGATGCGATGGTCGCGCCAGAAGCAGGTGGTGGCGGCCGACGTAATCGTGATGCCGCGCTCCTGTTCCTGAACCATCCAGTCCATCGTCGCGGTGCCTTCATGCACCTCGCCGATCTTGTAGTTGATTCCGGTATAGAACAGCACGCGTTCGGTGGTCGTGGTTTTCCCGGCGTCGATGTGCGCCATGATCCCGATATTACGCACCCGTTCTATTGGCGTTTGACGTGCCATGACAAAGACCTAATCGTTTACCAGCGATAATGGGCAAAGGCCTTGTTGGCCTCGGCCATCCGATGCGTGTCTTCACGCTTCTTTACTGCGCCACCGCGGTTCTGCGATGCCTCGAGGATTTCGGCCGCAAGCCTCTCTTCCATCGACTTTTCACCGCGCGCCCGCGCCGCCGCCACCATCCAGCGCATCGCCAGCGAATTCCGGCGCACCGGACGCACTTCGACCGGCACCTGGTAGTTGGCGCCGCCGACGCGGCGCGACCTTACTTCGACCGCGGGACGAACGTTGTCCAGCGCACGCTTGAAGACGGTCAACCCGTCCTCCTTCGAGCGCTCGGCTACGAGATCGACCGCGTGATACACGACAGTCTCGGCAACCGACTTCTTGCCGCGTTCCATCACGACGTTCATGAACTTCGCGACGGTGGGGTCGTGAAACTTGGGGTCGGCGGGGACCTCTCGGACCCGAACTTGTCCTTTACGCGACATGGCAGTTTACTTCGGCTTCTTGGATCCGTACTTGGAGCGGCCCTGACGGCGCTCCTGCACGCCGATTGAATCCAGCGTGCCGCGGATCACGTGATAGCGCACACCGGGGAGATCGCGGACGCGGCCGCCGCGAATCAGCACCACCGAGTGTTCCTGAAGGTTGTGGCCAACGCCGGGAATGTAGGTGTTAACTTCGATCCCGTTGGACAGGCGGACGCGCGCCACTTTGCGCAGGGCGGAATTGGGCTTCTTGGGCGTGGTGGTCTTCACTTGCGTGCAGACCCCGCGCTTCTGCGGAGAGCCCTCGAGCGCGCGCGCTTTGATCTTGAAGCGCTTCTTGACGCGCGCCCGGCGTATCAATTGGTTGATCGTAGGCACCGTTAAATTCCCGTCTCAATCAATTCCTGTTCGATGCAAATCCACTTCCCGATTCCGAACTTCCGGCTTGCACACCGCCCGGCGGCATCAAGCCGCGGCCCGGTTCACCGAATTTCTTCAGGAAGGGACGCGAGCGTTCAAACAAACCCCCCAAGGGCACATGTGCCCTTGGGGGAAACATCATTATTTACGTAACTAGAGCCTCTTTGTCAATCGCCGCCGGGTGCTGGGGGTGCCATCGGCTCCGCCTTTTCGGCCTCTTCAACCACCGGCGCACCCTCAACTTTCAGGACCATCCGGTTGTAGGCCTGCATCCCGGTACCGGCCGGAATCAACCGGCCCATGATTACGTTTTCCTTTAGTCCAACCAGCCGATCGATCTTGCCGTTGATCGCCGATTCCGTCAGCACCCGCGTGGTCTCTTGGAACGATGCCGCCGAAATGAAGCTTTCGGTGGACAGGGAGGCCTTGGTGATGCCGAGCAGAAGCGGTTCAGCAATTGCCGGCTCTCCACCCTTGGTCAGGACGCGGCCGTTCTCTTCATCGAAACGCCATTTCTCGACCTGATCTCCGACCAGGAAGGTGGTATCGCCAACCTCCTTGATTCGCACGCGGCGCAGCATCTGGCGCACGATCACTTCGATGTGCTTGTCGTTGATGCGCACGCCTTGCAGCCGGTAAATCTCCTGGATTTCGTCCACCAGGTATTTCGCCAGAGCCTTCTCGCCGAGAATCGTCAGGATGTCGTGCGGATTTGAGGATCCTTCCATCAGCGGCTCGCCGGCCTTGACCATGTCGCCCTCGTGGACGGCGATGTGCTTACCCTTGGGAATCAGGTATTCGCGCTTTTCGCCGATTTCGGGCGTAACCTCGATTTTGCGCTTACCCTTGGTGTCCTTGCCGAAGGAAACCTGGCCGTCGATTTCCGAAATGACGGCGAATTCCTTCGGCTTGCGCGCTTCGAACAATTCCGCGACGCGAGGCAGACCACCGGTGATGTCCTTGGTCTTGGTGGTTTCGCGCGGAATCTTCGCCAGCACGTCGCCCGGTTCGACGGCGGCGCCTTCGGCGACGTTGATGTATGCGCCCACAGGCAGGAAGTAGCGCGCGAAGTTGTTGGAACTTGGCAGCTTTACGGTCTTGCCGGAGGCGTCCTTGATCGAAACGCGGGGGCGAACGTCGAGCTCCTTGAACTCGACGACGACGTTGGAGCGCGCGCCGGTGCGTTCATCGACCCGCTCTTCCATCGTCTTGCCTTCGATAATGTCGCCGTACTTAACCGCGCCGCCCACTTCAGTGATGATCGGCGTGGTATACGGATCCCATTCGGCGATCAGTTCTCCGCCCTTTACGTGATCACCCTCGCCCTTGCGCAGCTTGGCGCCGTATACCAGCGGATAGCGTTCGCGTTCGCGCTCACGGATGTGCCCGTCGTCGCCCTTTACCTCGGCGGCAATCACCACTTCGCCGTGGCGGGTCATCACGACCAGATTGCCATCCCGGCTCTTAACCGTGCTGACACCATGCAAGCGCACGATGCCGTCGTTTCGGGCTTCGAGCGTAGTCTGCTCGGCACGCCGCGATGCGGTACCACCGATGTGGAACGTGCGCATCGTGAGCTGAGTGCCCGGCTCTCCGATCGACTGCGCGGCGATGATTCCGATCGCTTCGCCGAGATTCACCAAGTGCCCGCGCCCCAAATCACGGCCATAGCATTTGACGCAAACGCCTTGGCGAGATTGGCAGGTAAGCACCGAGCGAATCTTGATGCGTTCGACGCCGGCATCCTCGATACGCCGGACCTTGTCCTCGTCGATCATTTCATTGGCGCGCACCAGAATTTCGTTGGTGAACGCGTCACGAATGTCCTCCAGTGCAACGCGGCCGAGCACGCGATCGCCAAGACCCTCAATGATTTCGCCGCCTTCGACCAGGGGCGCCATCTCGATTCCGTCCAGCGTGCCGCAGTCGTCCTCGGTAATGATCGAATCCTGCGCCACATCCACCAGCCGGCGGGTCAGATAACCCGAGTTGGCGGTCTTAAGCGCGGTGTCGGCCAAGCCCTTGCGCGCGCCATGAGTGGAGATGAAGTACTGCAGCACCGTCAGTCCTTCGCGGAAGTTCGCGGTGATCGGCGTCTCGATGATTTCGCCCGACGGCTTTGCCATCAAACCGCGCAATCCGGCCAGCTGGCGAATCTGCTGTTCCGAACCGCGGGCGCCGGAATCGGCCATGATGAAAATCGGATTGAACGACGGCCCGCTCACCGTTTCGCCCTTGGCAGTCTTGCCAAAAACCTGGGTTGACAACCCCTTGATGACCGCGCCGCCGATCTGGTCCTGAACGTCGGCCCAAATGTCGACGACCTTGTTGTAACGCTCGCCGTCAGTGATCACACCGTTGTTGTACTGCTGCTGGATTTCGCTGACCTGCTTCTGCGCCTGCTCGAGCAATTGCGCCTTCTGCGGCGGAATCGTCATGTCCTTAATCGAAATCGAGATTCCCGCCTTGGTGGCGAATTGGAAGCCAACATCCTTGAGCCGGTCGGCGAATATTACGGTCGCCTTATTCCCTGCGCGGCGATAGACAGTATCGATCAGATTGCCCAAGTCCTTCTTCTTCATAATCCGATTGACTTCGGCAAACGGAACCTCGGCCGGAACAATCTCATACAGAAGGACGCGGCCAACCGTGGTCGTAACGCGCTCGAATGCCGGCGCCTGATGCGCTCGTGCGGCAGCTTGGCGGCCCTTTCCGCGCGCATGCCCGTTGCCCTCTGCAATCGCGGCAGCGCCCAGAGCGGCTTGCGGCGTCATCCGGACGGTTATCCTCGCGTGCAAATCTACTTCGCCGTGGTCGTATGCGATTCGAACTTCCTGCGGGCTGGCGAAGAATTTGCCCTCGCCGCGGGCCAGTGGCCGCTCGCGCGTCATGTAATACAGGCCCAACACCATGTCCTGGGTCGGCACGATGACGGGCTTGCCCGACGCCGGCGATAGAATGTTGTTGGTCGACATGATTAGCGCGCGCGACTCGACTTGCGCCTCAATCGACAACGGCACGTGCACCGCCATCTGGTCGCCGTCGAAGTCGGCGTTGTAAGCCACGCAGACCAGCGGATGGAGCTGGATCGCCTTGCCCTCGATCAGCACGGGCTCAAAAGCCTGGATGCCGAGACGATGAAGGGTCGGGGCGCGGTTGAGCAGAATGGGATGCTCGCGAATCACTTCATCAAGAATGTCCCAAACATCCTTGCCTTCTTTCTCGACCATCTTCTTGGCGCTCTTGATGGTCGTGACGTAACCCTTTTCCTCGAGCTTGTTGTAGATGAACGGCTTAAATAACTCGATCGCCATTTTCTTGGGCAATCCGCACTGATGGAGCCGCAGCTCGGGACCCACGACGATGACCGAGCGGCCCGAGTAGTCGACGCGCTTGCCAAGCAGATTCTGCCGGAAGCGGCCCGACTTTCCTTTAAGCATGTCGGAGAGCGACTTGAGGGGACGCTTGGCTGGACCAGTAATCGCGCGACCGCGGCGGCCGTTGTCGAATAGTGCGTCAACCGCTTCCTGAAGCATCCGTTTTTCGTTGCGGATGATGATGTCGGGTGCGTTCAACTCGATGAGCCGCTTCAGACGGTTGTTCCGGTTGATCACTCGGCGATAGAGATCGTTCAAATCGCTGGTTGCGAAGCGGCCACCGTCGAGCGGAACCAACGGCCGCAGATCGGGCGGGATGACAGGCAGGATCGTCAAGATCATCCATTCCGGCTTGTTTCCCGATTCACGGAACGCGGTTACCACCTTCAAGCGCTTGGCAACTTTCTTGCGCCGCGCCTCGGAGGCTGTCGCCTTCATTTCAGCCCGTAGCTCTTCGGACAACTGATCGAGCTTTAATTGCGAGAGCAGCGTGCGTACCGCTTCGGCGCCCATTTCGGCCTTGAAGCCTTCGCCATACTGCTCGCGTGCCTCGCGATACTTGCGCTCGGTCAGCAGCTCCTTGTACTGCAGCGGCGTCTCACCAGGATCGACGACGATATAACTTTCGAAGTAAAGGACCTTCTCCAGCTCCTTGAGCGTCATGTCGACCAGCGTGCCGATGCGGGAGGGCAGCGAACGGAGAAACCAGATGTGCGCAACCGGAGCCGCCAGATCGATGTGACCCATACGCTCACGGCGCACTTTGGACTGGATGACTTCGACTCCGCACTTCTCGCAGACCACGCCGCGATGGCGCATACGCTTGTACTTTCCGCAATTGCACTCGTAGTCCTTGGTGGGGCCGAAAATCTTGGCGCAGAACAACCCGTCGCGCTCGGGCTTGAAGGTCCGGTAATTGATCGTCTCCGGCTTCTTGACCTCACCGTGCGACCACGACCGAATCATATCCGCCGACGCGATCGATATCCGAATCGCATTGAACGCAAGCGGGTTCTTGGGCTTCTCGAAAATGCCGAACAGGTCTTCCATTGCGATTAACTCCCTGCTCCCGCGCCCGGACGATTCGGCTGCTCTAGCAGCTCGACGTTAAGGCACAGCGATTGGAGCTCCTTGACCATTACATTGAACGATTCGGGCAATCCCGGTTCCAGCGTGTTTTCGCCCTTGACGATCGCTTCATACATGCGCGTGCGGCCCGCCACGTCGTCGGACTTGACGGTGAGCATCTCCTGCAGCGTATACGCGGCTCCGTAGGCCTTGAGCGCCCACACTTCCATTTCGCCCAGCCGCTGCCCACCAAACTGGGCCTTTCCGCCCAGCGGCTGCTGCGTAACTAGGCTGTATGGTCCAGTGGAGCGCGCGTGAATCTTGTCTTCAACCAGATGGTGCAGCTTCATCATGTACATCACGCCGACCGTCACCGGCTGTTCAAACGGCAGCCCGGTGCGCCCGTCATGAAGCGTGCACTGTCCCGACTCGGGCAAATCCGCACGCTTTAGCAACTGGAAGATTTCCTCCTCACGCGCACCGTCGAACACCGGCGAAGCAACATGCACTCCCGCCAGTGCTTTTCCCGCCAGCTTATAAAGGTCGGTATCGTTCAGCTCATCGATAAACTCGTGGCTTTCCTTTTCGGGATAGATATCTTTGAGTCGGCGCCTTAGCTGCGCGGGGGTTACGTTTGAGCGCAGGTCCTCCGCTATCTTGCGGCCCAGTTCGCGCGCGGCCCAGCCAAGATGCGTCTCCAGAATCTGTCCGACGTTCATGCGCGAGGGCACGCCCAGCGGATTCAGAACGATGTCCACCGGGGTGCCGTCTGCCAGTGACGGCATGTCTTCCTCCGGCAGAATCCGCGACAGCACGCCCTTGTTTCCGTGACGCCCGGCCATCTTGTCGCCCACTTGCAGGCGACGCTTGATCGCGACGAACACCTTGATCATCTTGATCACGCCCGGCGCGAGCTCGTCGCCGGCCTTCAGCCGGTCGATCTTCGAGCCGTAATAGTTCTTTACCGTCTCGATTGCCGCGTTCATCGCGCCGATCGCCTGCTCCGCATCCTCCTGCGCCGATTCATTTTCGACCCGCAACTGCCCCCAGAGAGTCGGCGACAGCTCGTCGAGATCTTCCGGTGTCACCGCGTCGCCCTTCTTGAGCAGCTCCTTGCGCTCATCAGACATCACGCGGCCGGCCAGCTTCTTTCCGGCCAGTGCCCGCTTCAGCTTGCGCAGCGTTTCCTGGCGGATGATGCGAATTTCTTCGGTTTCATCGTGCTTGAGGCGCTCGGACTCAAGGTTTTCGATTTCCTGCGTGCGTTCGTCGCGGGTCACGCCGCGCCGCGCAAATACGCGCGCATCGATGACGGTGCCCTCGACACCCGGCGGAACGCGCAGGCTGGTGTCGCGCACTTCGCCCGCCTTCTCGCCGAAAATCGCGCGCAGCAGCTTTTCTTCCGGGCTCAACTGAGTCTCGCCCTTGGGAGTAATCTTGCCAACGAGAATGTCGCCCGGGCGAACTTCGGCGCCAATGCGAATGATGCCGGATGTGTCAAGATCCTTGAGCGCTTCTTCGCCGACGTTCGGTATATCGCGCGTGATTTCCTCGGAACCGAGCTTGGTGTCACGCGCAACGCACTCGAACTCCTCGATATGCACCGAGGTGAACAGGTCTTCCTTGACGACGCGCTCCGAGATCAGGATCGAGTCTTCAAAGTTGTAGCCGCCCCACGGCATGAACGCGACCAGCACGTTGCGGCCCAGCGCGAGTTCCCCCAGATCGGTCGAAGGGCCGTCGGCAAGAATGTCTCCGGTCCGGATACGTTCACCCTTGACGACGATTGGGCGCTGATTGATGCAAGTGTTCTGGTTGGAGCGCTGGTATTTGATCAGATTGTAAATATCGACGCCCGCATCGCGCAGGTCCTTGCTCGGCTTGTCCGCGCGCACGACCACGCGATCGGCATCGACGCTCTCGACGACACCATCGCGCCGCGCCACCACGGTCACACCCGAGTCGCGGCCGACCGTAGCTTCCAATCCCGTACCGACCAGGGGAGCATCCGGCTTCAACAGCGGCACCGCCTGGCGCTGCATGTTGGAGCCCATCAGCGCGCGGTTGGCGTCGTCGTTCTCCAGAAACGGAACCAGCGAGGCCGCCACCGACACGAGCTGATTGGGCGACACGTCCATGTATTGAACGTCCTCGGACCGCACGACTTCGAATTCGCCGCCGATTCGCGCCGAAACCAGTTCAGTTGTGAAGCGGCCGTGCGCATCGAGGGGGGCGTTGGCCTGCGCGATGACCTTGTCTTCCTCATCAAGCGCTGACAGGTATTTGATGCGATCGCTGACGCGGCCATCTTCGACTTCGCGATACGGTGTCTCGATGAACCCGAAATCATTGACGCGCGCGTAGGTCGAAAGCGCCGCAATAAGTCCGATGTTCGGACCTTCCGGAGTCTCGATCGGGCAGACGCGGCCGTAGTGAGTCGGATGCACGTCACGGACCTCGAAGCCGGCGCGTTCGCGCGTAAGTCCGCCGGGCCCCAGCGCGGAAAGCCGGCGCTTGTGCGCGATCTCGCTCAACGGATTGGTCTGATCCATGAATTGCGACAACTGCGAGGAACCGAAGAACTCCTTGATGACGGCGGAGGCGGGCTTGTAGTTCACCAACTCCTGCGGCATCAGGGTCTCGATATCCTGCAGAGACATCCGCTCCTTAATCGCGCGCTCCATGCGCACCAAGCCGATGCGGAACTGGTTCTCCACTAGTTCGCCGACCGCGCGCACGCGCCGGTTGCCGAGATGGTCGATGTCGTCCACCTCGCCAATGTTGTTCTTGAGTTCGAGCAGGTAGCGGACGACCTCCAGAATGTCCTCGCGGCGCAGCGTGCCCTGATCAAGCGGCACGTGGTTCGGATCCTTGAACAACTTATGGTTAAGCTTCAGACGTCCTACGCGTGACAGGTCGTAGCGCTCCGCGTTGAAAAACAAATTGTTGAAGAAGGCGGTCGCGGTCTCCTTAGTTGGCGGATCGCCTGGACGAAGCCGGCGGTAGATTTCGATGATTGCCTCTTCCGACGTGCCGAGCTTGTCCTGCGCCAGTGTCAGCCGCAGCGGTCCGCCGCCGGGCAGGTCTTCGGTGAAGAGCACCTCGATTTTCTTGACGCCCTTCTCCTTAAGCTTTTCGATCGTCTCTCCAGTCAGCTCTTCGTTGGTCGCCACGAGAACTTCGCCGGTGGATGAGTCGACGATATCGTGTGCCGAGACCCGGCCGACAATTTCGTCGAGCGAGACCGGAACTTCGCTAATACGCGCCTGTTCCATCGCGCGCACGATGGCCTTATTAAACTTGCGGCCCTCGCGCGCGATTACTTCGCCGCTCTTGGGATCCTTCACGTCGCGTGACACGCGCGCGCCGATCAGATGATCGGGAATGAACTGCTTGGCATACTGCTTGCCCTCGAGCAGAATTACGTCCTTCTGATAGAAGTAGTTGAGGAGATCCTCGGTCGTCATCCCCAGTGCGCGCAGCAGCACGGTGGCGGGAAACTTGCGCCGCCGGTCGATGCGCACGTAGAGCACGTCGCGCGGGTCGAATTCGAAATCGATCCAGCTCCCGCGGTACGGGATGATTCGCGCGGAATACAGGAGCTTGCCGGTCGAATGCGTGCGCCCTTTGTCGTGCTCGAAAAAGACGCCGGGCGAGCGATGAAGCTGCGACACGATGACCCGCTCGGTACCGTTCACCATGAAGGTTCCATTCGACGTCATCAGCGGGATTTCGCCGAAATATACCTCCTGCTCCTTTACGTTCTTGATTGAGCGCCGGCCGCTCTCCACGTCCCAGATTACAAGCTGGATTTTGACCTTGATCGGCGCCGCATAGGTCATCCCGCGCTGATGGCATTCGTCAACATCGTACTTGGGCTCGCCCAGTTCATAGCTGACGAACTCCAGCGACGCGGTCTCGTTGAAGTCCTTAATCGGGAAAACCGACTTGAACACCGCCTGCAAGCCGGTATCCTGCCGATCCGCAGCCGACACTCCAACCTGCAAGAACTCGTCATACGACCGCTTCTGAATCTCGATGAGATTCGGAATGTCGATGATCTTCTTGATCTTGCTGAAGGAACGCCGGATGCGAAGGTTACTTGTTACGTGAACCTGGGCCATCAGCTACCTCATTCACCGCAAGCCGCCGCTTGCAGCGTGCCGTGAAACAATAAACCCGCAGGCGCGGAGACACCCCCCGCCCCGGCGGAATCGTTCATAAAGATATCGCGAACTCCAAGCCGCCGCGCACCATGCGCCCGGCGCGGATTTCGCGCAAGCAATTTGCGCGTCAAAGGGACTTTCGGCTCCTACTTGAGCTCCACAGTCCCGCCAGCCGCCTCCAGCTTCTTCTTCATGTCTTCGGCTTCGGCCTTGGCCACGCCTTCCTTGACCGGCTTGGGGGCGCCATCAACCAGATCCTTCGCTTCCTTGAGTCCAAGTCCGGTCAGTTCACGGACAACCTTGATCACCTGGATTTTCTTGTCGCCTGCGCCGGTGAGCATCACGGTGAACTCGTCCTTCTCGGCTGCCGCGGCTGCACCAGCGCCACCTCCGGCGGCAGGCGCCGCGGCAACCGCGACCGGAGCGGCGGCGGATACGCCAAGTTCCTGTTCGAGTTCCTTAACCAGAGCCGCCGCATCGAGCAGGCTCAAGTTCTTCAGGTAGTCCTTCACCTGATCGCGGCTTAACTGTGCTTCTGACATCGTTTCCTCTCTCCTTATGCTCGCATCGGGGAGATGTGGGAGCGCCCCGAACGAATAATCTCTGCAAAACTTTCTTGGGCGCGATTCACGCGCCGCGTTACCCCTTTACTTATCCTTACTTGCTTATCCTTCCGCGGCCGGGGCTGCTGCGCCCGCACCGTTCTTCTTCCCGATCGCGTCGATAACGCGCGCCAATGCCGAGCCGGGCTCGTTCAGCAATCGCACCAGCCGGGTCGCCGGCGCATTGAGCAAGCCCAACAACTGCGCCATTACGACCTCACGCGGCGGCAGCGTCGCCAATGCCTGCACTTCCGCGGCGGTCAATGCCTTGCCGCCGAGAACGCCGCCACGCAGCTTGAACTTGTCACCAAGCTCCTTGAACGAGGTGACGACTTTAGCCACTTCCACCGGGTCTGCGTAGCTGAGAATCACCCCGACCTGGCCACCGAGGTGGCTGTCGAGGGCGGCATACGCGGTATCCTTGATAGCCCGGCGGACAAGGGTGTTTTTGGCCACTCGCATTTCGCCGCGCACCGCACGAATGCGCCGTCGCACTTCGGTCGATTCCGCCGCCGTCACGCCGCGATATTCGGAAACGATCGCAAGGCTGGCGCGGCTGAAGCCGCGGCTCAACTCTTCGACGACCGCCGTCTTTTGCTGCTTCTTAATCATCTGCGTTCACCTGATATCCAATAGCGCCCGCGCCTACGCCGCCGCCGCGACCAGCTTCGTCGCGGCCGATGCGTCGATTCGCACCCCGGGTCCCATCGTCGAGGAAACCGCGATGCTCCGGATGTAGTTGCCCTTGGCGGATGCCGGCTTGGAGCGGACGATCGCGGTCAAAAGCGCACGCGCATTGTCGAGCAGCTTGCCTTCACCGAAACTGAGTTTCCCGATTCGCGCATGCACGACGCCGGCCTTGTCCACCCGGTAGTCGACCTTTCCGGCCTTGATTTCACCCACCGCCTTGGCCACGTCGAAGGTGACGGTACCGACCTTCGGATTCGGCATCAGGCCGCGCGGACCAAGTATTTTACCGATCCGGCCGACCTGCCCCATCATGTCAGGTGTCGCGATCACGCGGTCGAAGTCGAGCCAATTCTCTTCCTGAATCTTTTTTACGATCTCGTCGGCGCCGACGAAGTCCGCGCCCGCCTCGCGCGCTTCACGCTCCTTCTCGCCCTTGGCGATCACCAGCACGCGCGCAACCGCGCCGGTGCCGTGAGGCAGCACGATGGTGCCGCGGACGTTCTGGTCGGCCTGACGGGGATCGACGCCCAAGCGGACCGCTATTTCGACGGTCTCGTCAAACTTGGCCAGTTTAGTGGCGGCGGTCAGCTTGATCGCCTCTTCCAAAGGATAGCGGCGATCTCGATCTATCTTTTTAGCCGCTTCGCGGTATTTCTTCCCTGCCATCGTGGCTTCTCTCTCTTTTCGCGCCGTTACCCGGCGACCTCGATACCCATCGAGCGTGCGGTTCCCGCCACCGTGTTGATCGCGGCATCGAGATCGGCGGCGGTAAGGTCCTTGAGCTTCAGCTTGGCGATTTCCTCAACCTGAGCGCGAGTCACCTTGCCGACTTTGTTCTTGTTGGGCGTTGCGGAGCCCTTCTCGATTCCGGCCGCTTTGAGCAGGAGGCTCGATGCGGGCGGACTCTTGGTTACAAAGGTGAACGATCGATCGGCATACACGGTCACGATCACCGGGATCGTCATTCCCTGCATGTTCTGCGTCTGGGCGTTAAAGGCCTTGCAAAACTCCATGATATTTACACCGCGCTGGCCGAGCGCAGGGCCCACCGGCGGCGAGGGATTTGCGGCCCCGGCCGGAATCTGGAGCTTGATCTGTCCTACAACTTTCTTAGCCACGCGATTTCAGCTTCCCGTCAATCAAAGTCAAACATCGGCGTCCAAGGCCGCATCGGCCCCGCGCCGGCGGCTTCCGCCGCCCGTTAAGCCTTCTCCACTTGTACGAAATCGAGTTCGACCGGAGTTGCGCGGCCGAAGATCGAGATCAATACGCGTACCTTGCCCTTGTCGGGCTTCACTTCCTCGACTGTCCCATTGAAGTCCTGGAACGGTCCGTCGATCACCTTGATTGCCTCGCCCACCTCGAATTGGAACTTGGGCTTGGGCCGAACCGCGCCTTCCGCCATCTGCTGGGTAATCTCGCGGACTTCGGATTCGGGAACCTCGGGCGGATTGGTAGAATGGCCGACGAAGCCGGTGATCTTTGGAGTATCCTTGATCACGTGCCAGGTCTCGTCGTCCAGCACCATGTTCACGAAAATGTATCCGGGAAAAAATTTGCGGCTGGAAACCTTGCGCTGGCCACCCTTGCCGAGTTCCTGCACCCGCTCGACGGGCACCAGTACCTCGCCGAACTTGCTCTCGACGTGGAGCAATCGTACGCGCTCTTCAAGCGCGGCTTTGGCCTTATGCTCGTAGCCGGAGTAAGTGTGCACAATATACCACTTCTTGGCTGGAGCGGACGCTTCTGTAACTGATTCGGTCATTGGTTCCACGTTCTGCACCGGCCCGCCATGCGGGCCTGTTCGCGTCAAGCGCCGGGCGTATCCTTAGTTCTCACGCGCCTCAGCCAATCAACATCCGTACGCCGCGCACCGCGAAGAAATCGGCCACTCCCAGCCATACCGCCAACAAAGCTGCCAAGCCCATCACGACCACGGTGGCCTGCATCGTCTCCTTGGGCGAGGGGTAGTGGACCTTCGACAACTCGGTCCATGCTTCCTTAACGAAGTTTACGCCCTGTTCGAGGTAACTCTTCAGACTATCCATTTTCTCCTCTCAAAGCAAGCGCTAAATAGGCTGGCGGGCCAGGCAGGATTCGAACCTGCAACCCTCGGATTTGGAGTCCGATGCTCTGCCAATTAGAGCTACTGACCCTGATCATCATCTCCTCAAAAGGGGCGCCGTTTCGAAACGATTCGCGCGTGCCAACCGAAGTCCGGCCGGACGCGACCCATTTTCCGCGTAAGCCCGTGCCTCTCAAGAAATCTTGCTCTCGCGATGCACCGTATGGGTGCGGCAGTTGGGGCAAAACTTCTTAATGGCAAACTTGTCGGTCTGCTTCTTTTTGTTCTTGCTGGTTATGTAATTGCGCCGTTTGCATCCGTCGCACGCAAGTCCGATTAAATCTCTCATACTCGACCTCGAATATCACCGCGCCGATTCGCCGGCGCAAAATTTTTGAAAGCCCACGACGGGATTCGAACCCGTGACCTCTTCCTTACCAAGGAAGTGCTCTACCGACTGAGCTACATGGGCATCCATCGTTCCGGCCCTTTACATCCTCGAAGGAACATCCTCGCGGCGGTTCCGTCATCTCCGGTCCATCCGATGGACCGGGTAAAACTGGAGCGGGAAACGGGACTCGAACCCGCGACCCCGAGCTTGGAAGGCTCGCGCTCTACCAACTGAGCTATTCCCGCTCTCTCTCCAAAACAAACGCTCCGCTCAATGGTGGAGAGGGGAGGATTCGAACCTCCGAAGGCATAAGCCGGCAGATTTACAGTCTGCTCCCTTTGGCCACTCGGGAACCTCTCCGCTAAGGTCATCATGCCGACCAAAAGCCGATGGCGAGAATCGAACTCGCAACCTACTGATTACAAATCAGGTGCTCTACCGTTGAGCTACATCGGCCAACAGCAAAGGGAAAAAGCTATTAGGAGCCTATCATCCTGTCAAGCCGATTTGGAGAGGCAAACGATTCGCACCGCGCGTTTACCGGCTTTTCGCCGCATCCCGCTGCCGCGATACCTCGAACAACGCGACGGCCGCGGCCACCGATACGTTGAGCGAGGCGACCTTGCCGCGCATCGGAATTCCTACAACGAAGTCCGCATTTTTACGAACGATGTCTCGAACGCCCCGGTCCTCCGATCCCACCACGATGACCAGCTTGCGCGTCGTATCGAGGTTATAGAGCGAAGTATCGCCGGCGGGAGCCAGCGCCGCGATCCAATACCCGGCCTCCTTAAACTCCTCGAGCGTACGCGCGACATTGCCGCATCGCGCGATTTTCAAATGAATCCATGCGCCCGCCGACGCCTTAACCGCGGCGGGAGTGATTCCGACCGTGCGGTCGCGGGCCAGCACGATAGCGCCGGCGCCCGCGCCTTCGGCTGAACGCATCAGCGCGCCCAAATTGCGCGGGTCGGTGACGCCGTCGACCAGGACGATCGGATCCGGCTTTTCACTCAAAAAATCATCGACGTTCGCATATTGATACTCGCGCATCAGGGCCGCGATTCCCTGATGGCGCGCGGCCTGGCCGGCGACCCGCGCCAGCGCGGCTTCATCCAGAAACTCGACGCGCCCGCCACCAGACCCGGAGGCGCTGGCGCGAACCCGCTCGATTTCCGCGGAAAAACGCCGCTCCTCACCCGATTTCACATACAGAACGCGGATTGCGCCAGGTGCGGCCGCGATCAACTCGCGAATCGGCTCGGCGCCATACACGAGTTGGCGATCATCGCCACCCGGAGCGCCAGCCTCTTCGCGTGGACGCGGCGGCGGGCGATCCGGAGCGAATCGAGTTGAACGTCCCTTGCCTCGAAAGCGATCCATCGCGAGATGATACCAAAGCCCGCCGCTTCGCGCCCCGGCCCTCGAGACCCTTCGCTGAGCCTCAGGGCGCCCGCTCATGATCCATTCGCGGGCGTTTCAATCAGGGCCACGCCTGTTTAAACTTGCTGAAGGTGAAGGGCAAGATTCCAGGAACCGGCATCCTCGATCGCTACGTCGCGCTCGAAGTGATGGCGCCATTCGGCGTCGGCGTCGCGCTATTGACGTTCGCGCTGGTAACGGCGCGGATGCTCAAGCTTATCGAGATGGTCGTCAATCACGGTGTCGCGGTGAGCGAGGTCGTCGGACTGATGACCTACATCATGCCGGCCTTCCTCGAATTGACGTTCCCGATGGCGCTGCTGTTGGGTGTGCTGATGGGATTTGGCCGGATGTCCGGCGATCAGGAAATGATCGCGGCGCGCGCGTGCGGTATCAGCCTGTACCGGCTGGCCGCACCCGTTCTGGCCGTCGCGTTCCTGGTCTATGCCGCATCGACATACTTTGCGTTTTCGCTCCGGCCGTGGGCGAACGGACGCATGCGCCAGGAGCTTTACCATCTGAGCCAGACTCGCACGAGCGCCGGGCTGCGGGAGAAAATTTTCAATGACAATTTCCCCGGTCTGCTCATATATGTGGATGAAGTGTCCAAGACCGACGGCACGCTTAAGGGCGTGATGATTACCGACGGACGCGACCCGCATCAATGGAACACCATCATCGGCAAGCGCGGGCTGCTGGTGCCCGATGAAGAACACAGCCAGATTACGCTGCGATTGTTCGACGGGGCCGTGTACGGCGTTGAGGCACAAAGCGACGCGACTCATGTCACCCGCTTTGGAACCTACGATCTGAGCGTGTCCGATGAGGTACTGCGGTTCCGCGAAGAAGATGTCAGCGAATTGCAGTTCGTAGCTTTGAAACGCCGCATCTCGGATGCCCGCGCATCGCACACCCGCGACTACGAGGCCGAAACCGAACTGGCCGGGAAGTTCACCATCCCGGTCGCAACGCTCCTGTTCGCACTCTTGGGCGTGTCGCTGGGACTGAAGCCGGCGCGCGGCGGCCATTCGGAACGCTTCGGCGTCGCGGTCGCATTGTTTTTTCTCTACTACTCGCTGATGAAGGTTGGTGAATCTCTTGCGCAGCGGGGAAAACTAAATGCGTTCGTCGCGATGAGCATCCCTGACTTGGTGTTCACCGCGCTTGCCGTATGGTTGTTCTGGCGGGCGGCGTCCGACCGCGGCGATCAGGGCCGCGGACCGGGCGATTTCGTTTGGGATCTGATCGAGCGCTTCGAGCGCAGCAGGCAGGCGGCATGACAATCCGGCCGCGCCTTTCGCCGGTTATCGACCGTTTTTTAGCGGGCCAATTTTTCGGCCCATTCATGGTCTGCCTGGGCGCATTCACGGCGGCTTACATGCTGGGCGATATGTTCGATCGCTTCAACGACCTGATCCGGTACGGCGGGCTCGGTTTGATCGGATTGGAGTATTTCGCCCTCAAGCTGCCGTTGACCGTCTCGCAACTCCTGCCGGTTGCGAGTCTGGCTGGCGTGTTGCTCGGATTCGCGCTGCTGAATCGGTCCGGCGAGGTACTGGCCTGCCAGCAACTTGGCATCAGCCGGGTTGATATGGCGGTGCCGATCCTGATAATCGCGGCGCTGATTTCGGTATTCAATTTCGTGCTGGCGGAAACGCTGGTCCCAATCGCCACACGGCAGGCAAAATACCTGTACGAGGTTGAACTCAAAAAGCGTGAACTCAAGGCGGTGTTCGCAAGCCGGGGAATTTTCATCCGCGTGCGCGACGGTTTCGTTTCCGCGGGAAGCTTCAACAACCAGACCGCGCGGCTGACCGGCGTAACCCATTATCAACTGGATAATAACTTCGGCGTCCAAAGTATCGCGCGCGCAAAGACCGCCACTTGGGACGGACATGGATGGGTTCCAACCGGGATGACCCAAATGCAACTGGACCGGGGCGGTACAGTGACCGCCACCGGCAAAGGGGATCTCAATCTCGGGCTGACGCCCGCCGATTTCGGGATGCTCCGGCTGGACCCGGAAGAATTCAGCCTTTGGGACCTCGACCGCTATATCAACGACCTTCGAAGCAAGGGTCTCGATCCCGGCGGCTATGTCGTCGATCGCGACCTCAAATACGCGATGCCGCTGGCATGCTTAATCATGGTCGCACTCGGGATGGCGCTAAGCCTCGATCCACTGCCGCGCAACCTGAGCTTGGGCCGCAGCTTCGGCCTCGCAATCTTGATTGGGTTCGGGTACTGGCTGGCGCTCGGCTTGACTTCCTCGCTTGGACGTTCAGGACTGATCGCACCGTGGCTGGCAGCATGGCTGCCGAATTTCACATTCGGGATGATTGCACTCTCGATTTTCCTGTTCGGCGAGGAACGTTGACTGGCGCGTGATCGCGGCGCGGACTGGCCGAGCCCAGCAGCGCGATTGCGGCGAGCGCCTGTTTTGCAGCCCTCTCACGGCGATGTGGTTCATGGCTTGCTCTCGGTGGCCTGCTTGACCTTCTCCTGGCTGGCATTGGAGCCGCCAGCGGCTTGTTGGGTGACCGGGGGAGGCGCTTGGGGCAATCTGGACTCCTGTGAGGGTTTGCTCGGGGAAGACGGCTTGCTGTCGTTGTGCGTAATGGGTGCTTCGCGTTTTCGCGCAGATGTACTCACCCTTTGCTTTTCAAGTGATTTACCAACGTGCGATTTCGACGCTTTTGAGCTCCCCGATCCTTCCAAAAAGTCTGGCAGGGGGTCAGAGATGCCCGACATCGCCCCCGAGCTGAAGGTCATCAATACCAACCGGCCACCCGGCAAGGGAAGGGTCACCTTTTGCACTAGTCCGGGATAGATAGTACCGTTGGGACCGTAGCTCACCATCATAAAAGTCTTCAGGTCTTGTTTCGCCTGATCGGGATCCACTCCGTTATTAATCTCGGCTCTGTAAAACGCGACCGCCTTATGCCTGGCATCCCATTCTGCTTTCAACTGCGCATCCGGGACCCGTGGATTCACGACAAGGATGTCCCAGTCATTGTTTTTCGACTGGTGACATCCCGGCGTACCGGAGTAGGTGGCTTGGACAGCCAGATATATCTGGCCTGCTGCCGGCGGATTCAGGGTAGGCTGGGCAGTGTATTGGGTGTCGCCGGGCATTGCGTCGCCATGAGTGCCGTCGTCATACATCGGGCCCAAAGTGGCGATTGGAGTGCCACTTGAATCAACCTGAACTAGCATAACGCTGCTTGGTTGCAAATTGGGCGTGACCGGCACCCACGAAGTTACCGTTAACTGCGTATCCTCGGCAGCAAAAAGATCACGTGGATTTGCGCGCGGCGCTGTCGGGCCATGCGGCTCGCCGATCACGCAGGCGGTCGTTGTGCCCGACTGCGCGATGGCCTGGAGCATCGCGATGCTTGCGCCCAGAATTATGATGGCGGCAAGCGTCCATTTCGCGGCGTTCATTTCCGGCCCCTGCCGAAGTATAGCGCAACCCCGCCGAATAGCCGCTCCTTGTCGGGGCCGGATCGCGCCCGATAGCATTGCCGCATAGCAAGTCCCCCTTGGCGGCAGACGACACAGACCGGCGCTTGATTGACGGCCTTTCCGGCGCCGATCCGCGCATCCAATCCGCCGCAATCGCGAACATTGCCGCCGCACCCGGCGAGCGCCTGTTTTGCAGCCCTCTCACGGCGATGTGGTTCATGGCTTGCTCTCGGTGGCCTGCTTGACCTTCTCCTGGCTGGCATTGGGGCCGCCAGCGCCTTGTTGGGTGACCGGAGGGCGCGCTTGTGGCAGTATGGGTGCCTGTGCGGGTTTGCTACGGGAAGACAGCTTGTTGCTGTTGTAGGTAATGGGTGCTTTGCGTTTTCGCGCAGATGTACTCACCCCTTGCCTTTCAAGTGATTTGCCAATATGCGATTTCGACGTTTTTGAGGCCCCCGTACCTTCCAAAAAGTCCGGCGGCGAATCGGCGATGCCAAATACCCCTCCGGAGCTAAAGGTAATCATTATCAGCCTTCCACCCAACGAAGGTGTAGCCACTTTTTCTACTAATCCGGGATAGATAGTACCGTTGGGACCGTAGCTCGCCATCATAAAAGTCTTCAGGTCTTGTTTCGCCTGGTCCGGATCGACTCCATCCTTTTTTTCGCCTTCGTAGAACTGGATTGCCGCTTGATGGGCATTCCACTCTGCTTTTATTTGTGCAACCGGGACCCGTGGCCTCGAGACAACAATGTCCCAGTCATTGTTTTTCGACTGGCGACATCCCGGAGTACTGGAGTAGGTGGCTTGGACAGCCAGATATATCTGGCCTGCTGCCGGCGGATTCAGGGTAGGCTGGGCGGTGTATTGGGTGTCGCCGGGCACTGCGTCGCCATGAGTGCCGTCGTCATACATCGGGCCCAAAGTGGCGATTGGAGTCCCACTTGAATCAACCTGAACTAGCATAACGCTGCTTGGTTGCAAATTGGGATTGACCGGCACCAACGAAGTTACTGTTAACCGCGTATCCTCGGCAGCAAAAAGGTCACGCGGATGTGCGCGCGGCGGTGTCGGGCCATGCGGCTCGCCGATCACGCAGGCGGTCGTTGTGCCCGACTGCGCGATGGCCTGGAGCGTCGCGATGCTTGCGCCCACAATCGCAATGGCGGCAAGAGTCCATTTCGCAGCGTTCATTTCCGGCCCCTGCCGAAGTATAGCGCGATCCAGCCGAATAGCCGCTCCTTGTCGGGGCCGGATCGCGCCCGATAGCATTGCCGCATAGCAGGTCCCCCTTGGCGGCAGACGACACAGACCGGCGCTTGATTGACGGCCTTTCCGGCGCCGATCCGCGCATCCAATCCGCCGCAATCGCGAACATTGCCGCCGCACCCGGCGAGCGCGTCTCCGATGAAGTGATGGCTGCACTGGTGCGATGCGTCGGCGCCGCGGCCAAATCGGTTCAGCTCGGCGCAGCGAAAGCGCTGGCCGCAATTGCCGGCGCCAGCGATGAACGGGCGGCGGCAATGTTGCGCGCGGCCCTTCGCGATCCCAGCCCCCGGATGCGATGGGGCGCGGCATTTGCTCTTTCGCGGATCGATGGCGATGCGTTCGGGATTGACGCAGTGGACGCGATCGCGGAGGCGCTGGGTAATCCCGACAGCGACGTTAGATGGTCGGCGGCGGAACTTCTCACCCGGCTCGGCTTACGGCATCCGGATGAGATTCGCGCCCGCCTGCTCGAGCTCGCAGGCCATGGCGAGCCTAACGTTCACCGGATGGCGCTCTATTGCATCCGCGATCTTGGATGTTGCGGCGGCGATGTAATCGCGGCGATCGAGCGCGCGCTTGCGGACGAAAACCGATTCGTGCGGCTGGCCGCCGTCTCCGTGCTCTCCCGGATCGACGAGACGGGCGCGGAAGCGGCCAGAATCTTAAACAGATGTCTTGAGTCCGACACCGATGCCGGCGTACGCGGTGCGGCGCAAAGCGCGCTTGCGAAACTAAACCGCCGGTGACGGTATCGGCCGCGTAATTATTATCGCGCCGCGCTCATCGTGCCTTCGACCACGGTGCCCTTGAAGAAATCCGGATTGGCGTTGAGATGCAAACGCGCCGGATAGGTAAAGACAAAATCCCGATAATCGGCGGCGGACATCAGGCCCTTGTCGGCCAAGCGATGACTTTCGAGCAGCACGTTCTTCAGATCCGGAACATCCCAGTGGCCGATATCCGAACTAAAGATCGCTTGAAAGCGCACTCCTAATGGATTGTGCGCGGCGTCCATCGCGCGCATCACGCTTGGATCGTCGCCCTCGCATCCGAAAAAAAAGTTGGCGAACAGCTTCGCGAAGTCGTGTTCTTCCTTGACTCCGCACAGTGCCCATTCGTCGCGATCCTCAATTGAACGGTTCGCCTTGCCCATCCCTTCACCATACGAGCGCATCATCTCAGGGTCGGAGGCCGCCGAAAGGAGATCCTTGCCACCGTATTCGGCCAGCAATTGAAGGAGCCGGGGCCGGTCGAGTTTCGACGGATCGTAATTTTTCATTCCTTCGAGATTGCGCTTCTCCCAATGCTCTTCCAGCGAATGGAGCAAATCGACGGCCCATCCCGCGCCGCATTCAAGGAAGCCGACGCTCAACTTCGGAAAGCGCGCCGGGACGCCGCCCATCACGATCGAGCGGCACAATTCGCCCTGCTGATAGGCATGCGCCCCGATGTGGTTGAACATGTAGTTGGTTGGCGAGCGCCGGCCTAGCGGAAGGTAACGCAACCCCACACTGCCATGCGAAGTGACCGCGACTCCCAGTTCGATGAACTTCCTCCAGACCGGGTCGTAATCGAAAATGCTGTCGAGACCGAAGCAATCGAAGTAGCTGGCATATGGAAAAGCTTCCGGCGCGCTCTTTTCCAGCGCGGGGATCGGACGCGCAACGCCCGGCGAAACCATCGCGACCTTGAATCCGAGCTTCGTCACGGCATGCTCCAGCTCGGCGATCGCCTCCTCTGGCGTATGCATCGGAATGACCGCCGCCGGGGCTATCCGGTCGCGAAGCGGGCCGCAGATTTCCGAATTCATCGTGTTAATCGCGCGGCACGCGGCGCGCCGCACATCGCCGTCGTAGGTCGTAGGAATCGCAAGGCCGACAGTCGGGTAAAGAATCGCGAAATCGATCCCTATTTCTTCCAATCGCTTGTGAAGGAGCTTCGGCGCCATCACGGTGGCAAGGTCGTAGGCATCGTTATTAAGTCCCCACCATACGCCGCGCATGTCCCCCGTTTCGCGATTTCCGCGCGGCGCCACCGGATGTTCCTTAAGTTCGCGCCGGTAGCGTTCGATCAATTCGGCGCCGCCGACCTTGTGCAAGTAGTGGTTCAGCAGCGGCGGCGGTTCGATCATATGACCGTCCGCATCGATGACCGGGTGGTTAAGCTTGGCGCGCAGCGCCTTCACCTTGGCTTCCTGTTCCGCTTCCATGAGCGATCTTTACCGCCGCCAGTGCGCCAGCGTCAATTCGCGCCCTGTTCCGGCTGAATCACACCCGATAGCATTGGTAGATGGCCGCAATCGAAGCATCGTTCGATGATTCGCGCATCCGCGATTTTATTGCGGCAGCGCGTGTCGCCCATCTCGCGACGGCGGACCGGAAGGGAACGCCGCATAATGTCCCACTGTGCTATTGCTTCATCGGCGAAAGCATCTATTTCGTGATCGACAACAAGCCCAAACGTGCTCCAGCGATGGCGCTGAAGCGCATGCGCAATATCGCGGAAAATCCACGAGTCGCGGTAGTCATCGATCATTATGAGGAAGATTGGACCAAGCTGGCTTACGTACTGATCGCGGGAGCGGCGCGAATCGTTCGAAACACAAAAGAATACGCGCGCGCGATGCGCCGGCTTCGCGCCAAGTACCCGCAGTACCGAGCGATGAACCTCCGGCGCGACATAAACCCTGTCGTCAGAATCGATCCGAAGCGCGTACACGTCTGGGGTGCGCGCTTCCAACGTGCAGCGCGTGGCCATAAACGGCAATTGAAATGATCCGCGCGCTCATATTCGATCTCGACGGCACAATTGCCGACACGGAACCGCTCCATCTGGCAGCATTCAACGAGGCGCTGCGTCCGGACGGCATCGAAATTACACCCGCCGATTACTACACACGATTCGTGGGCTTTACCGATCACGATTGCTTTCTGGCGGTGATGGCCGAGCATGGGAAGGATGGCGCGCGCGTGCGGGAACTGATCGCGCGCAAATCGCGCGCTTTCGTAACGATGGCGAGCAAAAACGCCACGGCATATCCTGGCGCCGAACGATTCGTGCGCGCGGCCGCCGAACGATTCCCACTGATCGTCGCAACAGGCGCGCTGCGGGCCGACGCCGAAGCGGCTCTCCGCGGCACGGGGCTCCGCGAGCTTTTCCTCGATATCGTCACGGCCGAGGACGCCGAACGCGGCAAGCCCGCGCCCGACCCGTTTGTCATCGCATTGGGCAGGCTCGGCTATCTTCTTCGCAACCGCGACGCGATTCAGCCGGAAGAATGCCTGGTTATTGAAGACACTCCCGCCGGAATCGAAGGCGCGCGACAAGCCGGGATGAGAACGCTCGGCATCGCACATTCGATCGACATGGCGAAACTCGCGACTGCGGAAATCGTGCGCCCTTCCCTCGCCCTGACAGATCTTGATGAAATACTGCGCGCGCTCGCCGGTTTGGACGCCAGCGCGCGCAAGGGAGCATCGTAATGGCAGCCCGACTCTATCAATTTATCGGCAGTCCCTTCTGCGCGAAGGTGCGCAAGCTGCTCGCCTTCAAGGGCATCGAATTCGAAGTAATCGAGCTCGATTACCTTGAGCGCAAGGAGTTGCTAATCGCATCGAAGCAGATAATGGTTCCCGCCGTGACACTCGACAGCGGCGAGACGATCGCCGATTCGGCGAAAATCGCGATCCGGCTGGAGGAGTTGTATCCTGAGCCGACTATCTTCCCGCCCGGATGGCGCGGCGTGCACCTCGCGCTTGCGGATTATTTCGACACCCAGCTTGAGGATGCGCTTTATCGCGCTGTGATCGCCGACGAGCTGGCCGTTCACGAACGCGAAGGCGCCGACCGCGCCGCGTTTTGGAGGCTGATCCGAGAGCGAAAATACGGAATGGGCTTTGTCGATCGGATGATCGCCGACCATGACGCCAATTGGGAACGCGCGCGCGAGGCGCTTAAGCCATTCGACGATCAGCTCGGGGACAAGCCGTTTCTGACCGGCCGGATTGGGCTGGCGGACTTTGCGTTGTACGGCCAGTTGTTCTATTTCGCGTTCACGGGCGAATTGAAAATTCCGTCCGAATTGAAAAATCTGCGCGCCTATTTCGCGAGAATCGATCGCATTACATCGGCACTCGGCGACAAGACCGCATAAGTGCGCTGATCATTTGATCGCGGTGATTAAAAAGCGGCTGAACAGCGCGCCGGAGGAATCCAGGCCGACATCGTAGAGCGACGCATTGCGGCCCATCACGAAGTACTGATGGCCTTCGTCGGTGAGCGCGAAAATCACACATAGCAGCAACGCCAAGCCCGGCCTTCCGGCCAGTGGACCGCGCGCGAGCAGCCAGTAGAGGACTGCATAGATCGTGAAATGAGCCAGCTTGCGGGTCAGCACGTGGCAAACTCCGATCGCGGCGGGAGTCATCGCGGGAAACAGCATCCCGAAAATTGGCTCGATCACGCGCGAGGTATTGGCAGCTGAAAACCAGGTGGTGGAAAGCGCGAAGATCACCACGCACCATCCCAGCACTGGATACCATTTGCTGCGGGTCATTGCCTGATCCATGGAATTACGCCACTGCTATCAGCCGTTATCCGCGTTTTCCAGACGGCCGCGCGTGATTGAATTTGCGAAGGCGACCATCATTTCTTGCCGCCTGCGTCCGTCGGAACCGGCGATTCCGCAACCGGCGCATGACCAGCGATCGCGCGTTTGTGCTCGCTAAAGGTCCGCGAAAAAATGTGCGTGCCGTCATCGCGGGCAACGAAATAGAGAGCATTCGTGTCGGTCGGATAAAGGGCGGCCTCGATTGATTTCAATCCCGGGTTGGCGATCGGACCCGGTGGCAGGCCCGCAATTTGATACGTGTTGAACGGGGATGGTGTTCGGACCGCTTCCGCCGGGCGGATAGTTTCGTCCGCAAGATCGTACTCCGCCGTCGGATCTGACTGCAGCGGCATCTTGAGCCGCAGCCGATTGTAGAACACCCCCGCAATCACCGGCCGTTCGCCCGGCACGTGCGCCTCCTTTTCGATAATCGAGGCCATCGTGATCGCTTCGCGCGGTGACAGTCCAAGCGCGAACATTCGCTCCTGCCTCTCCGGCGTCAGGATCTCCGAGAACTTCGCGAGCATTGCGAACAGAATTTCATCGGCAGTGGCGTGCGGAGCAAAATGATACGTCGCGGGGAATAGATACCCCTCCGCACCCGGTGGCGTCAGGCCAAGCGCCTGCACAATCGGACCGGAGCGCGCGGCACGCTCGAAATCATCAGGACAGACCAGCCCCGCCGCGCCTATCTTTTCGGCGATCTGATGGAGGGTGAGTCCTTCCGGGATCGTAACCGTCACAACGTTGAAATCGCCGCGTACCAGATGGCGCATCACGTCCGCGACCCGTTCGCCGCCTGAGAATGCATACTCGCCCGGCTTCACCTGCCGCGCGGTACCGTTGAATCCGGCATACAATCGCAGTGCCAATTCGCTGCGGACGACACCGGCTTCGGACAGGTCGCGCGCGACTTGCTGAAACCGCTCACCCCGTTCGATTTTCACGATGCGCGGCGGGCTGAAGATCTCCGTTGGCCTCAGCCATAAATAATAACCCGCACCCGCGGCGCCAATTATTACAATCGCGGAGATGGCCGCCAGCCGCGAAATGATTGACGATAACCTGGGCATCACACTCTTTCCGGGCGCGCCTGCAGCCATCCTTCCAAGATTACCGCCGCCGCGATCGCATCGGTGGCCGGTTTCCGCTTGCCCTTGCCGAAGTCCATCCCACGCATCCGCTCCCGCGCCTCAAAGCTTGTCAGCCGCTCGTCGAACAGCTCAACCGCGATACCCAAGGCTTCTGCCAGCCTTCGGGAGAACGCCCGCGCCGAGCGTGCCGCGGGGCCGTCGCTGCCGTCCATATTGAGCGGCAGGCCGACGATGATAGTAGTTACGCCACGCCCGTCGAACATCGCCGCGAGCGCCTTCGAGTCATGGTGGAACGACTTGCGCTCGATGGTGCCTAATGGATAAGCACCGGCTCCGGCTGGACCAGCGACGGCCACGCCTATCCGATGCCTCCCGACATCTAGCGCTGCATAACCCATGATATTAGTCTACCTAATGCAAACTCGGTATCGTTAGGGGTTGCGCTCGGCAGCAAAATGGCCTAGTTTTCTGCCTATGATGCCTCGGGGAAGGAACGCGGTAGTGTCGCTGCGCATACTGACCGGCCTAATCGTCGGGATTGCTGCGACGGTTGCCGCCTTGGTCGTGTATATCCAGCCCAACCCGGACACCTTCGGGTCGCCGCTTGCGGAATTCGACGCTGGACGTAACCAGCCGATTATTTTTGGCGATTCCGAATCCATCGATCCTGCGCCTCCTGCAATCATGATTAGCACAACCCTTGATCGGACTGCTTCAATCGAAAGCTATCTCCGCGATGCCGGCCTGGACGAAGAGGCCGCTGCGCAATGGGCGTCCTACTTCGAAGGACTGACCGCTGACCGGGATTTGCACAGTGGCCATCCGTTCACGATCTACAAAGATCCGGCCACCGGCGAGTTGCGCGGCTTCAGATATGACCTCAGCTATAAGTCCTCGATTATCGAGGCTCATCTTGGCTCAGGCGTGATCAAGGCCGCCGTCACACCGATCGAATATATCGAGCGCCCGGTAAAATCGAGCTTCACGATCACCGACAGCTTCCAGCGCGCCGCCGCCAACAACGGAATCCCGCGGCCGATTATCGCAACTCTGCAGGATGCCTTCGGCGATCGTCACAACCTTGATCATCTGGCGCCCGGCTCCGCCGTCAAGCTGATATACCGCGAGAAGGTCAGCCGCGACGGGACTTACCGCCTAGCCGAAGGGGTCGAGGCCGCCCAGATTTCCTTCGGCAGCCGCACGCTCAAGGCCTACGCGTTCGAAGATGAAGAGGGCCGCGCGCATCTCTACGATGAAGAGGGCCGTGTGCTTGGGCCTCAGGCGCTGCGCTTCCCGGTTAATTTCAAATACATCTCATCCGGCTTTACCTTCCATCGCTACCATCCGCTGCTCCATGAGTATCGTCCCCATGTCGGCGTCGATCTCGTCGCCCGCTACGGCGAACCGGTGATGGCCGTGGCTGATGGCCGCGTTCAGAGTGCGGGGTGGCAGGGCGAGTTGGGCAATTGCGTGAGAATCCAACATCCGCACGGCGTCGTCAGCATCTATGGCCACCTGTCCTCGATAGGAGTTCATCAGGGCGCCTATGTCCGCGTGGGCCAGTTTATCGGCCGGGTCGGCTCGACCGGATTGTCCACCGGCCCGCATCTCCATTTCGCGATCGAAAAGGGCGGCTCGTACGTGAACCCGCTCTTGCAGCATCTGGGCGAGAATCATCCGCCGGTGTCGCCGCGGATGCAGGTGCTGTTCGACGAGATGAAGCAGCATTACGAGTCCGCGCTGTCCGAGATTCCCGATATCAGCCCCAAGCTCGCCGACGCCGCCACAGTTGTCGCCAAGCCCATTGCCGCACATCATGCGGCCCCGAGTTATCACGTCTCGATGCGCACCATTACAGAGCCGACGCACCGGCATCGGCATCGCCACACTCTCCGGCTCTCTAGCCGGATGAATTCGTCGTACGACGGCTCCACCGCCACAACCGGCGGCCTGTAGGGAACTCGCGCAGTCCCCAGCCTGCTGGTGGATAAATCCGTCGACCGCATCCACAAGATCGCACCAATCCGCTAAGGTCACTTTCGCGATGCGCGACTCCTTAAAATCCGATTTTTTCACGCTGCCAAAGCCGCGCGCGATTGGTCATCGAGGCGCCGCCGCCACCCATCCTGAAAACACGATGCCTTCCTTCGCTGAAGCGAACGCCGCCGGCGCCGAATACATCGAACTCGACGTTCACATGACACGTGACGGCGAAATCGTCGTATGTCACGACGAAAACCTTAAACGCACCTGCGGCCAGAACCGGCTCATCCGCGAAATGACCTATGCCGAAGTCGCCGCTGCCGATGCGGGCCGGATGTTCACGCTCGACGGCGGCGCATCCCATCCGTTCCGCGATAAAGGCATCGCGCCACCCAAGCTGTCCGAGGTGATGGCGGCGTTCCCTAAGATGCGCGTCATCGTCGAAATAAAGCAGACTGTGCCGAGCCTCGCCGCTCCCCTGCTCGGCGTAATCGATCGTGCCGGGATGAGCCGAATGGTCGTCGTCGCCAGCGAGCATCAGGAGCCGTTGGACGAAGTTCGCCGCCTTGCGCCGGGGATTCCAACCAATTTTTCGTACCTTGAGGGCGGCGGATTTTTTCAGGCGATGGCGGCGCACGACGCCAATTACCGCCCGCCGGGCGATGCCCTTCAGATTCCGCCCAGCTACGAGTCATGGCAGCTTGTCACGCCGGAGAGCGTCGCATTCGCGCATCGGCTCGGGATTGAAGTCCACGTTTGGACTGTGAATGAGCCGGCGGAGATGACCCGCCTGCTCGATATCGGCGTGGACGGAATCATCAGCGACAACCCTCGCCTCCTGCTCGATGTCCTCCGCCGCCGCGCGCGGTGAGCGGAGGCAGAAAACCCCGAAACCCCTAACGGGTTTCGGACTTCCCGCAGTGCCGAAAACGGCGGGACGGCGTTTTCGGACGGCTCCGGGTGAAACAGGAAGCGCGAAACCCGCGCGGGGTTTCGCAATTTCCCCTCTCCGGCGTGTCCGATCGCGGGGCTTTTCATGGGGCTGGGGCCTTGTTACGATCCGCCCGCCTCTGAGATTTTCACGCGGGAGACTGCTTTTATGAAACTCGACACCGGACTTGCCACACGCAATTTGCGCGAGGTGCCCGAAATCGCGCGGGCGGCGGAGGATGCCGGCTTCGATGCGATCTGGGTGCCGGAGGCCGGCAACGACGGCTTTCTGCCGGCGGCGCTGATTGCGGAGCATACCAAGCGGATCAAAACCGGCACGTCCGTGGCGATCGCGTTCCCGCGCAGCCCGATGGTCACCGCCTACACCGCATGGGACTTGGCGGGATTGTCGCAGGGGCGCTTCATGCTGGGGCTGGGCACGCAGGTAAAGGGGCATATCGAGCGGCGTTTCAGCGTCAAGTGGGACGAGCCGGTGCCGCGCCTGCGCGAGTACATCCAGTCGCTGCGCGCGATTTTCAAATGCTGGTCCGAGGGCTGCTCGAAGCTTTCGTTTAAGGGAAAGTATTACAACTTTTCCCTAATGACGCCGTTCTTCACCCCGCCGCCGCACAATTACTCGAACATCCCGATTTACATTGCGGGCGTGAATGAATACATCTGCCGGCTGGCTGGCGAGCTGTGCGACGGCCTGCATGCGCATCCGTTCAATTCGCCCAAGTACCTGCGCGAGTTCGTGATCCCCAACGTCGAGAAGGGACTGGCCAAGGCCGGACGCTCGCGCAAGGACTTCACGATGGCGACGACCGCGTTTGTGATCGTCGGCAACAACAAGGATGAAATCGAACGCGCCCGCGCTGGAATCCGCCAGCAGATTTCATTTTACGCTTCGACGCGGACCTACAAGGTGGTGTTGGAAACCCACGGCTGGGGCGAGGTGTGCGATCGCCTGAATGCGATGGCAGCCAAGGGCGACTGGGCCGCAATGGGTCAGCAAATTACCGATGAAATGCTCGACGTCTACACCGTATCGGGCACGTTCGACGATATCGCCGACAAAGTGCATGAGCGCTACGATGGCCTGTTGGATCGCGTCGCATTTTACATCCCCTACCATGCGGGGATCGACGACGCGCAATGGCGCAAGCTTGCAAAGCGGTTCAACGGCTAGCGGCTGCGAAACAATCACACGATCGCGTTAAGGAGGAGGATTTCCAATGAACAAGACGATTATCCGGACGATGGCCGTGCTCGCGGCGGTTGGTGCATTGATGCTTCCGAGTGCGGCTCGGTTTGCTTGGGCGGCCGATGCACCGGCGGCGCAGGAGCCGGGCACCAAGCATTTCACGCTGGTTGCGGTTGAAATCGACGGTGCGAAATTCTGGTTGCCCAGCACGATCACTGTTGACCAGGGCGACAAGGTCAAGCTGACGCTAAAGAACAACATCCCGGGCGCGTCGAATCAGCACGGCTTTTCCATCCCGGCCTACAACGTCACGACGATTGTCACTCGCGGTACTGACACCACGGTGGAATTCACCGCCGACAAGCCGGGCGTTTTCCCGTATATCTGCCAGCTTCATCCGGCGCACATCGGCGGGCAGCTGGAAGTCGAGCCCAAGAAGTAGGCGCCAGGCGCGCGCGACGGATCGCGATCCACACCCGCGGCCTGATAGGTTGGATCGCGAATGCGCACGGTAGTTCTCCATGCGCGCTCGCCTGCGTGGCGCGCCGCCGCGCTCAGGGCCGCGGAACTGATTAAGGGTCCGGATTTCCGCCCGCTTAAGGCGGAGGGCCGCACCTTGGCCGGCTTCATCGATGTACCGGGCGCGGGCCGCGCGTTCCTGAAACGCGTCGAGAGTCCATCATGGCGGCGAGGGATTGCCGAACGCGCGCGCGGCTCGCGCGCCGCGCGCGCGCTTAAGGGTGCGGCAATGCTCAAGGCGGCCGGCTTGGCGCATCCCGAACCGATCGCCGCGGTTGAGGCCTATCATGCGGGCGCGCTTCGCTACTGTTATCTCATCAGCGAACCGCTCGATCGTGCCGAATCGTTAAGCCGCTTCGCGCTTGGCCCGCGCGGGATTCGCGGCCGCGACGTCCGGCGTCTTCGCTGCATCTCTCACGCGGTCGCCGGTCAGGTGCGCCGGCTCCACGAATCCGGTCTGTACACGCGCGACCTTCAGGAGACCAACGTCATGGTCGAGGGCGACAACCTAACCGGTTATCGCGTCTATTTCATCGACCTTGAAGATTTCCGGCGCCCCGGCGGCAAGCGGCCAGTCTCGTGGGAGCGCAGGATGCTTAATCTGGTGCATCTGGATCGCAGTATCGGGCGCTTTCTATGCCGCGCGGCGCGGCTCGATTTTCTGTATGCATACCTTGGAGGGCGGCCTGCGCGCGGAGATTCGCGCAGAATCGTCGCCGAGATCTTGGCGATGAAATCGCAAATCGATCGGCGCAAGGCGCGCGGCGGAGCGAAGAAGTCCTGATGGCACTCTCAGTCCGCAGGCGCGAGTACGACCATCACACCGAGCAGGTGCATGCCGCCGGCGGCACCTGGGTGCGCGACGTGATGCTTGGGTTGAACGACGGGCTGGTGGCATCATTCGCGGTGACCTCCGGCGTGGCAGGCGCGTTTGCGACCGGGAACATCGCCGTGATGGCGGGGTTGGCGGAGATGCTGGGCGGGGCGGTCTCGATGGGACTGGCGGCATTCATCTCAGCCCGCTCGCAGATAGAGTTTTACCAGAGCGAAATCGAGCGCGAGCGCGACGAAATCAATCGATGGCCCGAGCGCGAACGCGACGAAATCAATCAAATCTATCGTGCCAAGGGTTTCAGCGGCGCGCTTCTCGAGCAAATCGTCGCGCACATCACCGCCGATCCGCAAAGATGGCGCAACGTCATGATGCGCGAGGAGTTGGGTTTCGACGAATCTTCCTTCGAGCCGCCGCTGCGCTCGGCTTTTGCGGTGGGACTTTCCTATCTGCTTGGCGCAGCCGTCCCGGTTGCACCCTACTTGTTCGTCGACCCGGCGCGCGGCGTGATGGCCTCGGCGATCGGAACCGTCGTCGTGTTATTCGTGGTTGGCGCCGTAAAGACAATCATCACCAGCCGCCCGTGGTGGCGCAGCGGTCTGGAGAGCATGCTGACCGGGGTTGCGGCGGCGGCAGTCACCTACGGCGCGGGACGCATGTTCGCATCGCGATAAATTTGCCCTAACGTATCGATGCAAATGCTTCAGGTGCGGCCGCGGTAGCCGTACAGCCATCGCGCGGTGGTGCCGCCGATGTTGCGTACGGTGTGGCAAGCATGCGCGGGGATGAAAATCTCCTCGCCCGTTTTTGGCTGGACGGGCTTGCCGTCGATCTCCAGTTCGAGCCGCCCCTGGACTACCATCAGCAGTTCGTCCACCGGATGAACATAGCCGTTCCACACCTGGCCGGGCGGATCGGTCCATACGTCGCAGCCGAATCCGCGCTTATTCCAATCACCACGCACTTTTTCGATGTCAGGCTCCATTGTCGGCGGCGATCTTCCGATCAGATTACTCCTTGCCGGGATGCCCGGTTGAACCGGGCGAGGGCGTCGTAACAAACGCGATCGCTCCGGCCAGACCGCCGAGCATCAACGCCGCATCCCACAAAAGACCCAGCGCGATCGCGTCGTCTTTTCTCATTCCAGCCATCCCGAATAGCGCAACGTTGGCGGCCTCACGCACGCCGATGCCTCCGAGCGTCAGCGGCAGGCTGGTGAATACATTGGAAATCGGAACGCACAGCACGAACAGCGAAAGTCCAAACGGCAGCCCCAACCCTCTCGCGAGCACAAACTGGCAAAATGCCAGCTCGACCTGAAGCAGAAGCGACAATCCGATCGGCCCGATCAATTCCAGCGGATGATGGAGATACGGCGCGACGATTCCGCCAGCGCGCCGAATCGGCCCGGGCATCAGATGGATCAGCCGCGCCACCAATGGCGATGCGAGATAACCCGCCATAGCTGCTGCGCCAACCGCGATCACCGGATGTGTCACTGCGGGCGGCAGCGCCGCGAAATTGAGAAAAATCGCCGCGAATGCTGCCAGCCAAAACAGAACGATCAGCCCCAGGGCCCGGTCGGCGACGACCGAAGCAACCGCCTCGCCCATCCGGCTATGCCGCCGTCCCAGATAAATGGAGCGCGCGGCATCTCCACCAAGCAATCCGGGCACAAACAAGTTGGTGAACATCGCGATGTAAACGTACGAAGCGAACTCGGTGAACGCGCCGTGCACTTTCACGATTGCGGCAAGCATTTGCCATCGCCACGCGGGGATCAATTGCCCCAATGTGTAAATTATCACCGCGGTGATGAAGTAGGCGGGCCGCTCGCGGCCGATTGCTTGAAAGATCGCGCGCGCGCCGAAGTGGTAGAGCAGAAATACCGCGATTGCGATGCCCAAGCCGGCGCGAATCACAAACGCACGATATGGATGATCGCCGCGCTTGGGCGCTTGGCCGGGCGATGGTGCCCTCGAATCACTTGGAATCGGCTGCGTCACTTTTGATGATTGCGCGCTTGCGCCCCTCGGCGGCGATCAATTCGTATGGAGCCAGCCGCGCTCCAAGCCGCTCCAGTTCCGGCTGATCGATCAAGAGCACGCTCTTTTTCGGCTGCTTCCACAGCGCGAGCAGCTGCTCGTCGGTGGTTGGAAACCATTGCGCGGCATCATCGGCACGCTTTGCCCCGAAATCCAGCTCGTTGAGCTGGCCAACAAGGATTACGCGACGGCGGTTGTAGAATGCCAGCGATTGCACATAGCGATGGTAGCAGATGAGGGTGGCATCCGGCTCCTTCATTGCGACGGTGCGGCTAAGATCCGCATACGAACGCAGCGGTTCCGCATCGATTCGCGCCCATCCTCCCGCAATCAGGGCGAACGCCATCGTGATCGTTATCGCGGCAAGTCCAGCCGCCGCGCGGCGCGCCCGGAACATCGCGGTCGCCACCATTCCGCCGGCCAGCATAATCAAGCCGATAGCAACCAGAGCAGGCCTAACTGCCATCACATATGGCGTCCTGAAATGCGCGGCCTCAATTGCGGATGCAATTGCGGCGACGCCCATCAAAGAAAGCAGCGGGCCAACCTCGCGCAAAATTCGCGAGTCGGGAGGCCGCACCGCCGCACGTGCTCCGGGCGCCGGCCATGCGCATGTCGCGATGCCATCCGCGATCAAAACAGAAATCGGCGCGGCCGCCGGAAGAACGTATGGAATCAATTTTGCGTTTGCACATGAGAAGGCGGCTATTGTCACCGTCGCCGCACAGATACAGAAGCGGCGCGCCGGATTCGGCGGCACTTCGCTCCATGCAAACAGCGGCGACATCAACGACCACGGCAGCAGGCCCAATACAATCACCGGAAAATAAAAGTAGAACGGCTCGGTGTGGCTGTAGGTTGGATCGAGCGCGCGGCGGAGATGTTCGCCGATGAAATAGAAATCAGTGAAGCCCGGCTCACGGATTGCCGCCACTACAAACCATGGCGCAGCGATCGCGAGCATCAGCGCGATTCCCGGTATGACGCGAAACCTTCCTATAGAACCGCGCAATTCGCGGTTCCAGAGAAGAAAGGCCGCCGTGGCGAGAATCGGCAGCGCCGCGCCGACGGGTCCTTTCGCAAGCACCGCGAGCGCCATTGCCACGTATGCGATCCAGCACCACCTGCCACCCTCGCGCCAGTGAAGAAAGAGCGCGAACCATGCGATCGTCACCATCGCGGCCAGCATCATGTCGGTGGTCAGCGTCTGCGCCAATACGGCGTACAGCGGCGAGGTCGCAAGAATCGCGGCGGCCAATATTGCGCGGCGGCGATCGAAAACCCGATACACAAAATAATAACCCGCGAGCACGCCGATCACGGCGGCGATCGCAACCGGCAGGCGCGCCGCGAATTCATTCACGCCGAAGATGCGCATCGATAGCGCTGTTGCCCAGTAGAGTAGCGGCGGCTTTTCGATATATGCGACGTAGTTCAGGTGCGGCACAATTAGCCCGCCGCTCTCGATCATTTCGCGCGCGATTTCGGCATAGCGGCCCTCGTCCGGCTCCCACAGCCCGAACGATCCCAGATGAAATAGAAACAACGCCGATGACAGCACAGCGACCGTCGCGGCCTCGCGAGCGGATGGGGCTGACGGCGGGATATGCAATTCGCCGCTATGCGACACTTCAGCGCTGGGCGCGATCTCGGGCATGGTCGATGAGTTTAGTCCGCGGCCAAGTCCGGCGAAATCCGCGCTTCAGCGCTAGTGCGGCGCTCCGCCACGCTCGATTTGAGCCATCAGCGCACGCGCATTAGGATCGTAGGGCGCTCGTGAAAGCGCAACCGCACACTCCGCTTGCGCTTCGGGATTTCGTCCCAATTGATACAGTGTCGTGGCAAGCTGGTAATGAAGATTGGGATCCTCGGGCGAGATCGATGCGGCACGCTGAAGCACGTCGAGCGCTTCGTCATAGTGGCGGTTATCTGACAGCAAGGCACCGAGTGCGCCCAGCGCTGCAACGTTAAGAGGATGACGATCGAGCACCTTCCTCAGTTCCCGCTCGGCGGTTTTGGAATCACCATGTCGCAGCAGCACCTGTGCGCGCGTTACAGTGGCAACTTCAGCGCCGCCCGGAATTGCGGCTGCGCGAGCCAGCGCCGCGTTGGCGCCGGTGGTGTCACCGGCGGCATCCGCGAACAGCGCAGCTTTTGCGTATGCGTCCGGCGACGGCGACTTGATGTGTTCAAGCCATGCGTTCATTTCTTCCGCCGCGGCGCGCGAATCGCCCAGCCGCTCTTCAACCAGCGCCAAATCGTACAGATTTTCCGTGTCGCCGGGCGAGAGCTTCTTGGCAATCTCAAGTTCCGTCCGTGCATCGGCATATTGGCCGCGTGCAACCAGCGCCATGCCAAGACCACCGTGGTAAGCGGCGGCTTCGGGAGACTTTTGAACGTGACGCCGGATCAACGCAACCTCGTCGTGCCAATATTGCTGCACCGAGAAGAGATTCCATCCGTAAAAGATCCCAACCGCCGCGGTTGCGACCCAGGCGATTCGAGCGGTGCGCTCGCCTTCTGCGACGAAACCGGCTGCAATGTCGGCCGCTATTACGCAAAATCCGAACGATGGCAGATAAAGATAGCGATCCTGAATGGCAGCCAGCGGAAACAGCGCATCAAGCTTGAGTATCGGGCCAAGCGTGATGAGCATCCATGCGGCGCAAAACAGATAAAGGCGCCGATGCCGGTGAGCGCGAAACAGAAAAAAACCCGAGATAAAAAGCGCGGTCAATGCCGTGGCCGGCAGCAAGAATTCCGCTTGTGCGACGCTGCCGGCGAAGTCCAATGGATGGGCCGGATCGGCCATCCACGGAAACACCAGTAGCGCGACGTACCGCGTTATCGCGGCGGGGACCGTCAGCACGGCTTCCCGCGCGGTCAGATCGCTGCCGAGATTCGAATGGAAAACGAATCCGAGCACCCAATATCGCAGCGTAATGTATGCCACCGTTACGAGCACGTAGGGCCACGCGGCGATGAGCGCGGCGCTTCCGCGAGTCGATATCGGCGCAGCGGCAGCCTTTTCAACCGCGCGATTTTCGCCAACTAATTCGCGCGGAAAAATATATGCGTATGCGGCGATAAGAGCTGGAAATTCGATCGCCTTGTCGTAGCTAAGCAGGGCGCCGGCGAACAAGCCGAGCGAAATTGCAAGTCCGGGGCGACTGTGGTTATTTGCGCCGCCGCCGCGGCTGCGCAAATAGAACTCGAATGCGGCCAATTCGAAGGCCGCGCTCAATGGCGTCGCTACCGCCGCCGGCCATACCACTGCTTCGGCATGCACCGGCATCCACGCGAACAGTGCCGCTGCGAGCAATCCCGTGAATGGGCTGCGGGTCAAAATCGACGCCAGACGAAATACGAGGACAACCACCAGCAAATGAAGCGCGAGCATCGCCGCATGCCAGCCGATCGGATTCAGTCCAAATAGATGGAAATTTAGTGCGGACCAGATGTTCTGTAGCGGCCGGTAATACGACACCGGCGGCGGATGGAGCGGATCGACGAACCACAGCGCATTGTTGACCAGCGACTTCCAAACGAACGACCAGCTGGCGATGTATCGATTGAGGACAATTTGCGGCAAATCGTCCAAAACAAACTCGTTGCCAAGGCTGCGGCTGTAGAACAACGCGGTTACGATTAGAATGCGAATCAGCCAAACCCGTTCGGTGCCCGGACGAACAACCAACTTGGCCCCGCTATGGGAGTCGGTCTTGCCCGCCATGCTATTGCGGCGCGCCGCCGCGCTTTAGCTCGGCCATCAATGATATTGCGTCAAGATCGTTTGGCAGTTTGGCGAGCGCCAGCGCGCACTCGTCGCGCGCTTCGCTATCGCGGCCCAGGCTGTGAAGTGTCGATGCGATGCGATAATGGAGCCCGGCGTCACCGGGCCGCAGCGCGGCGGCCCGCTTGAATGCGTCGAGTGCCTCAGCGTATCGATGCTCCGACATCAGCTCCATTGCCAGCGAGATTCGCTGATCAGGATCGCTCGATGGATGCGCGATCAGTCCGCTAGTTTCTTGCACAGCGCCCTTGGTGTCGCCATGCCTGAATTTCAATTCCGCACGCGCCAAGCTCGCGATTTCCGGCCCGCCCGTCATCGCGGCGGCCTGTTTGAGCGCCGCCTCAGTGCCCGCCTTGTCGCCGGCGGAATCGGCGATCAGTGCCAGTTCGGCATATGCGGCGGCTGAGGGGTGCTTGACCAGCTTCAGCCGCGCAGCAGTCGCTGCTTCTGCCGACTGCAAATCGCCGAGCCTTTTATCCACCAATGCCAGATAATAAAGATTGCCGACCTGATCCGGTTGCAGCGAATTAGCGCGGTCCAGCTCGGTGCGTGCCTTTAGATACTCACCCCGCCCCGCAAGCGTCACCCCCAAAGCATTGTGCCAAATCCAATCATCCGGCGATTCTTCGACGCATCGTGAGAACAATGCGACGTCGTCGTGCCAGTATCGCTCGACCGAAAGCAAAATCGTTGCGTATATCAATCCCACCGCTGCCGTCCCGATCGCTGCATACCGCGCCTGCAGTTCCCCAGCGCGCGCATAGCTCGCCGCCAGATCTGCGGCCATCACGCAGAAGCCGAATGACGCGAAATAAAGGTACCGATCCTGAATCGCGGCCTGCGAGAAAAGTGCGCGAAGGTTGAGCGTCGGACTGATCGCGATCGCAAACCATAGTGCGCAAAACAGATACAGCCGGCGATGCGGATGCCTCCGCAGCGCGAAGAAACCTGCGGCGGTCAAGATCGACAGCTCCAATAGCGGCAGAATGAATCCCACCGACCAAACGCGATTTGTGAATTCCAGGGAATGAGTCGGTGCGGCAAGCCATGGCAGCGCAAGCAATTTCAGGTCAGCTGCGATCGCCGCCGGAATCGTCAGGACCGCCTCGGGCCAAGTCGGCGAATTCAAGGGATGCGGCTGGCTGAGGAAACCGAGCACCCGCAACCGCAGCCCCAAATAAATCGCCAAAATGACCGCATAGGGCCATGCCGCAGCAGCAGCCTTACTCCCCCGATCAGCAACCGGAAGTTCAGCATCACCGGCGTCTCGAGAAAAAATGAAGGTATGCGCCGCGACGAGCAGCGGAAAAACCGCCGCGCTCTCGTAGCTCAGAAGCGCGCACCCGAACAATGCCAACGCGACCGAGTTCCACTTCGATCGCGATTGGGCCCCTTCCACATCCAAGCGACAGCGCAAATATAAATCGAAGGCTCCGAACTCGAATGCCGCCGCAATCATCGGCGCGACTGCTGCGGCATACGAAACCGTCTCGGCGTGGATGGGTATCAGCGCAAACAGGGTTGCCGCGATCAGGCCGGTCCAAGCGTCACCGGCCAATCGTGTGGAAACCCGGAATGCCAGCCACACCACGGTCAGATGCAGTACGATAGCCGCCGCATGCCAACCCATGGGATGTGGACCGAACAGAAAAAAGTTGACCGCCAGCCAGACACTGTGAAATGGACGATAAAACGCACTTTGTGGGAGATTCAGCGGATTGCGAAACCACACCACGTCATTGACGAAAGATTTCCAGACGAACGCCCAGTTGCCGATATATCGATTGCTGACGATCTGATCCCAGTCGTCGAAAACGAATTCGTTGAATAGCGCCGGCGAAAATACCAGCGCCGAGAGAATCATAGACCGAATCAGCCACGATCGCTGGTTGCCGTAGGCAGCAGCAAGTGCCGCCACTGGATCACTTTCATCTGCCAGCTCCGGTCGTAATCCTTCCGAATCGGCAGACGGGTTCGCTTCCTTAAAGGCAGCCTTTCGCTCACGCGAAGCCATGACTCATCCGCTAGCGCACCGGGCCGCCATGCTCAATGGCGGACATCAGGGCACGCGCATTGGGGTCGTTGGGCGCGGCCTCGATCGCGATTGTGCATTCGTCGTGCGCCTCCCGATCGCGGCCCAATTGATGCAGCGTCGATGCGAGCATGTAGTGAATCAACGGTGCGTCGGGAGAAATTTCCACGGTACGCCGGTAGGCTGCCAGCGCCTCGTCATACCGATGCTCCACCGAAAGGGCCGAGCCCAAAGTAACCAGTGCCTGAGCATTGTTCGGATCACGGCTGAGCAGTTGACGTGCCGATTCTTCGGCGCCTTTGTTATCTCCGTGACGAAACCGGAACTGCGCTTGCGTCAGGGCGGCGGCTTCGGCACCGCCGGGCATATCGGCGGCGCGGGCAAGGGCGGCATTCGCCAAGTTCGCGTCACCGGCGGTATCGGCTACGAACGCGAGCCGGATGAAATTGTCCAGCGACGGGTCCTCCGCGTGCTTCAATCCTTCCGCCATTTTCACCGCCGCAGTATGCCGATCGCCCAAATGCTCGTAGACCAACCCGAGATCGTAGAGGTTCCAGCCATCATCCGGAACAAGGGCCGCCGCCTGCTCGAACTCTCCGCGTGCACCGGCATAGTCGCCGCGCGATGCGAGTGCCAGTCCCATCCGGTTATGGCAAAACTCGACCAGTGGAGTCTGCGTCACGCAGCGCGAAAACAGGGTCGCGTCGTCGTGCCATAGGCCTTCAATTTGAATGAGCAGTACCGAGTATCCGGCTGCCACGGCCAGCGCTCCGATCAGAACGGATCTCTCCCGCGACTCGCTGCCGCGAGCGAACCCGGCGGCCATATCGGCGGCGATGAGACAAAACCCGAACGAAGGAAAGAAAACGTAGCGATCCTGTATAAATGCCTGCAGAAAAAGACCGCCGATATTGAGCATCGGCGCAAGCGCGATCAGAAACCACGCCGCACAGAATAGATACAGGCGGCGATGCGAGTTATTTCTCAGTAACGTGAAGCTCACGGCGCAAACCGCGATTAGCCCGGCCATCGGCAGAAGAAAATCCAGCGACGCGGCGCTTTGGACGATATCCATGTGATGAACCGGGCCGGCCCGCCACGGGAGCAGGAGGATCATCAGGTACCGCCATAGTGCGCCCGGAAGCGTCAGCGCGACTTCGAGCGCGGACGTGCGATTGCCCGGATATGACCGGCTGATAAATCCCAACACCCAAAAGCGCACGCCAAAGTAGACCGCCACCGCGATCGCATATGGCGACATCGCGGCGACCGCCGCGTGTACTCGATCTCTGAGCGTTGAACTCGCAGATTCCATTACCGGAGGATTCTCGCCGCCGGCTTCGCCATCGCTCTTCCCTTCCTGAAAAATGAACGTGTGAGCGGCGATTAGAAGCGGAAATGTTACTGCGCTTTCATAAGTCAGCAGCGCCCCTGCGAATGACAACAGCGACCAGCCCAGCCATCGCACGAGTCGATCATCGGGCGGATGAATCTCGCGGCGGCGAAGGTACAACTCGAATGCTGCCAGCTCGAACCCCGCCAGCAACGGCTGGCAGATCGCCGACGGCCATGCGACTGACTCGACGTGCGCCGGCATCAGCGCAAACAGCATCGCGGCCAAAAGACCCGTCCACTGATCGCGCGCCAACAGCACAGATACGCGAAACACCTGCCACACGACGATCAGATAGAGAACCACCATCGCCGCGTGCCACCCGAACGGAGCCAAACCGAACAGATGGAAATTCAGCGCGGTCCAGATATCCAGAAACGGCCGATAATAGGAACTTGCGGGAGAATGATCGGGATTGGAGAACCACCATGCATCGTGAACCAGCGACTTCCAAATGAACGACCAGTTCGCGACAAATCGATGATTTGCCCACTCGTGGTCGTCGTATACGAACTCGCCCTTTAAGCATCGGCTGTAAACCAGAGCCGTGACTATCAGCAGTCGCGCGAGCCAGGCCCCGGCTTGCGCGTTGCCCGCGCCAAACGCCGTAAAAAACGGTTGAAACGCGGACGATTCTTGCTGCTCTTCGGCAGGGGCCGCGGCTGCCGTATCTCCCTCCCCCGAACCCTCGACTTGGAGCGGCTCAGGGTTTTGCTTTGTTGAAGGAGTGCGGTTGATGGATTCCATGTGCGCCGCGCCGCGAGTCAGCCGACCGCGTGAATTACTGTCGCCGCGTCAAGGCTGCGAATGCGAACGGGTCATTATCCACAAATTATCAGCAAATCCGGACAGGAGAAATCGAGCCTAATAGCCTTCGGCTCCCCCGCCCTTGCGCGGGTCGTACGCTCCGCGAAGATCCCCCGGTGCAATCGTCACCGCTCCGATTGCGCCGGTCGTAGGCGTGATTTTAAGCGCATAACCCATCTGGCGCAGCTCGCTGGTAGCCGCAACGGGAATTTCCGGCTCCACGCTGACCACGTCGGGCGAGGCCTGCTCGTGGATGCGCGGGGCGGCAACCGCGCCGGCCACCCCCATATGGAAGTCGAGCAGATTAAGCGTCACCTGCAGAACTCCGGTTACGATCATCGGGCCGCCGGAGCCGCCGGCACTCATCACCGGCTGCCCATTTTTCGTAACAATGATTGGCGACATTGAAGAGAGCGGGCGCTTGCCCGGCTTGATCTCATCGGCGGCGGCACCCGCTAATTGATATGCGTTCGGCACTCCCGGTGCGACCGAAAAATCGTCCATCTCGTCGTTCAGGATGATTCCCATGCCGGGCACGGAGATTTTTGCCCCGAACGCCGTGTTGATCGTGGTGGTAATCACGGCGATATTGCCGGCGCTGTCAGCCACGATCAGATTCGAGGTTCCGTGATCGTGAGCCGGAACTGCATCCGGCTGTGCCTTATGATGCATCGCACGGTCGCGAAGTTCCGCGATATGCGCATCCGACAGCATCGTATCGATTGGCGCCGGATTAAATGCGGGATCTCCAAGGCGCGCGCGCTCGATGAACCCCTGGCGCATCACTTCGATAAGCCGCGCCAAATACGGCGCTGAATTCAAGCCCAGCCCCGCCAGCCGTCCCGACGACAGCATCCCCAGCATCTCCAGAATCACCACGCCCGACGACGGCGGCGGCATCGCGTACACTTCATATTCCTTGTACGGATGATGAATCGGATCGCGCCAAACCGGCTGGTAGGCGGCCAAATCGGCCTTTCGAATGATTCCGCCGCCGGCCTTCATCAACGCGACGATGTGCCGGGCAACATCGCCATGATAAAAATTCGCCGCCGGATCGTCGCCCAGCGCCTTCAGCGCAGTGGCCAGATTTTTCTCGACGATCGTGTCACCGGCCTTGTGCGGCACGCCGGCCGCCGTGATGAACACCTCGCGCAATTGCGGATCGTTGCCCAGCGCAGCGGCGTTCTTTGCGATTTCGTCCGCCAGGTGCGGGCTGGCGGCAAAGCCGGCCTGTGCAAGTTTTTCCGCCGGAGCGGCGACCTGCTGGAACTTCATCGTTCCGAAGCGCTTGAGCGCGGCATCAATGCCCGCAACTTCGCCGGGTACCGCAACCGCCAGCGCTCCCGTGCGCGCCAGCTCTTCGTCAGCCTTGCCGTTACGGATGTACATGTCTGGAGTTGCCTTGAGCGGCGCGGTCTCGCGGAAATCGAGCGAATAAAGCGCATGCGGCTTGGCCAGATAGATAAGCATGAAGCCGCCGCCGCCGATTCCGGATGCGCCCGGGTTGGTTACTCCGGTTGCAAGCGCGGTCGCACATGCGGCGTCTATCGCATTTCCGCCCTGCTTGAGAATTGCCAGTCCGGCATGCGTGGCATCGGCGCTCTCGGAGACGACCATCGCATGCTGCCCCACGGCGGATTGCGCCGGCGGGGCGGCGATGACGCCGCACGGCACGGCGGCATTTATGGCCAGCGACAGAAACGCGGACAGGACGAACGCATGCGAGCGGCGGCGGTTTGACGAAAACATTACGGCTTTACTAACAGCCGATGCGAGCCCGATTCAATGGGCGCGATTTGCGGCTGATACGGGGCGAGGGCCGGCGCTATTTCTCAAGCGGATGCTTGAACTTGCGGTCGGGGTGGCGAATCGTCAGCACCGGGCAATGCGCCTTTTGAACCACGCGCTCGGCCACGCTGCCCAGCAGAACGTGCGCCAAGCCGGTGCGGCCGTGCGTGCCAAGGACTATTAAATCTGCGCCTTCGGTCTGCGCGGTGCGCAGGATTTCGAGGAACGGAGACCCGACCTTGAGCATGCTTTTGGCCTTGAGCCCGCCGTCGCGCAGCTTGCGGACGATTTTGTCCAGCTCGCGCTGCGCCATCAGGCGCTGCTCCTCCGCAATCCGGTTCATCGCGCCCACGTCCATCGCGGGGCCAAGCTCCGGAGTCATAATCACGGGAGCCAGCGGCTGATCGACGTGCAGGACGATCAGTTCGGCGGAGAATTTGCGCGCCTCTTCCTCGGCGTATTGCAGCGCAAGGCTGGAATCCTCGGAAAAATCGGTCGCCGCCAGAATTTTGGATATCGTCGCCACGAAGTGAACGATATCCCGCTGGTCCCGCGCAGGCAAGCGCGCCATTACAATTTTCCGAATTTCATGGAAAACTATCCGCCATGTCCATCCGCCGCGGCTTTGGAATCGAGGAATTCGAGCGCGCGCTCGATGAAATCTTCGACGAACTGCTTATCGACCCGTGGAAATCATTCCGGCCCGGAGCAGAGGCCGAACGCGCCCAGATAATCGATCGCGCCGATCGATACGAAGTGCGGATCACCGCCCGCGTCGCTGATCCGTCCCAGATTCAGGTGGACGCATCCGGGCAGCGCCTGACTGTGCGCATCCCGTCACTGTCCGGGGAGGCGCTGGAGAACATCTTTTCGTTCGCAACCGCGATCGATGCCAAAGCGGCGGTCACGCAATGGTCCAACGGCGTCCTGACAATCATGCTGCCCAAAAAGAAAATCCGCCAAAACAACCAGCGGAAGCCATAACCAACCGGCTTGCACTTTTGCACCATGGCTGAGAAACCCGACACTGCCGCCGTGACCGCATCGGCGCCGCTCGTCTCGGCACCGCCTCATCCGGAGCTTTCGGCGGACCAATTGCGCGCGCCGATTCCGCTCGATTCCGCGGCGCTCGAACGTGCCGCCTTTGACGGCCGCGCCGAGCCGCTCTTGGGCCAGGAACGCGCCCTGGACGCGATCCGCCTTGCGATCGGAATCGAAGGGCCCGGATATAACGTCTTCGTCAGCGGATTGCGCACTCGCCATGAACGCGAATCGGTGATGCGCCTGCTGGCGGAGCGGGCGGCCGGAATGCCGACGCCGGGCGATTGGGTGTACGTCAATAATTTCCTCAGTCCGGAATCGCCATCCGCGATCTATCTCAAGCCGGGGCAGGGAGTGGAGCTCCGAACTCGGATGTCCGAGCTGCTTCATTTCGTCGTCGAACAGCTGCCCAAGGCATTCCGGCGTGAGGATTTCGATCAGGAACGCGCCGCGCTCCGCGACAAATACAACAAGCGCGCGCAGGACCTGTTCGGAAAATTCGAGGACCACGCCCGCGAACGCGGTTTCGCGATCCAGAGCACGCCGCAGGGCCGCGTAATCTTCATTCCGCTGATCGACGGCAAAATGCCCGAATCGCCCGACGCGCTCGGCGCCGCGATGGAGAAAAAGACCGAGGCCGAGCGCGAACAGCTGAGCATCGCGCAGACGGAACTCCAGAACGAACTGGGGGGCCTGATGATGCGCCAGCAGGAGATCGTGCGCGAAATGATCGCGGACATCCGCGCGGTCGAACGGGCATTCGCAGCACGGCTGATCACGCCGTCGATCGACCAGCTAAAGCATCACTTCGACAATCCCGGCGTCACTGCATGGCTGGAGAACGTGGCCGAGCACATGCTGGCCCATCTCGACCGCTTCCGCGAGCCGCCGCCCGATCAAATGCAGCCGCCACTTGGCGATGACGGCCCGCGCTGGTTCGAGTACCAGGTCAACGTGATGGTGGACAATTCGCGCACGCACGGAGCGCCGGTCGTGCTCGAAGACGCACCCACCTATCGCAATCTGTTCGGCACAATCGAGCGCTGGATCGATCCGCTGGGCCGCCAGGGCACGAATTTCACTCGGATCATCGGCGGCTCGATGTTGAAATCGCACGGCGGTTATTTGGTATTCGACCTCGAGGATGCCGTGATCGAACCGGGCGTATGGAACACGCTAAAGCGCACGCTCAAGTCCGGGCGGATGACGCTGGAAACGCTGGAGCCGATTCCGCTGTTCTTTTCCAGCGGCCTCAAGCCCGAGCCGATCGAAATCAGCGCCAAAGTCGTCGTGATTGGCGGGCGGTACCTTTACAATCTGCTCTATTTCTACGATCCGGACTTCTCCGAACTGTTCAAGGTGAAAGCCGAGATGCGTCCGGCGGTCGACGCCGATGCATCCGCGGCCACCCATTACGCCGGCCGAGTAGGCGCCCTCGCGCGCCGCGAAAAGCTGCCGCCGTTCGAAGCCGGCGCGCTTGCGCGGATCGTAGAATTTGGGATGCGGATGGCGGGCGATCGTGCGCGGGTGCTTGCGATGCTCGAGCCGATCGACGATCTCGCGCGGGAGGCGGCCTACTTCGCCCGCGGGGAAAATTCCCAACGCGTGAGCGCGCAGCATGTCGAACGCGCGATTGGCGAGCGCCGGCTGCGGCTCAATTTCATCGAGGAAGAAATCCGCCGCCTGATCGCCCAAGGTACGCTTATCGTCAACATCAAGGGCAAGAGCGAGGGCCAGATCAACGGACTGGCCGTGCTCGATGTCGGCGGTTACGCCTTCGGCCGCCCCGCACGCGTCACCGCGACGGTCGCGCTCGGTCAGGCGGGGGTGATCAACATCGAGCGCGAGGCGCGCCTGTCCGGCTCCACTCACGACAAGGGCATCATGATTCTGAGCGGCTTCATGCGCTCGCGCTTCGGGCAATCGCATCCGCTGGCGATGACCGCGTCGATCTGCTTTGAGCAGTCGTACTCGGGAATTGACGGCGATAGCGCCAGTTCAACCGAGCTGTATGCGCTCCTATCCGCGCTGTCGGGCGTGCCGATTCGCCAGGACCTTGCGGTAACCGGCTCGGTCGATCAGCACGGCACGGTGCAGGCGATCGGCGGTGTCAACGAAAAGATTGAAGGCTTCTACCGCGTATGCAAGGCAATCGGCCTGTCGGGCACGCAGGGAGTGCTGGTGCCGCGATCGAACGTTGCCAATTTGATGCTTGACGCGGAGACGGTCGCGGCGATTGAACAAGGAAAATTCCATATCCACCCGGTGGATACGATCGACGATGGAATCGAGATTCTGACTGGGATTCGCGCCGGAAAAATCAGCGATTCGGGAACAATCAATCATTTGGTGGACCAGCGGCTGAAGTCGATGGCCGAGGCGATTCACGCTCGCGCCGTCAGCGAAACCCGCGTGGTGCAGGAGCCGGCGCAATCCGCGCCCGCTCCAAAACCTCCCTCCCCGCCCGAACCGCAGCGGTAAATCACGCGGCCAGACTACATTTTGAGCGCGATGTGAATCGCTTCTTCGCCGGGGATTTTGCCCGCAAGGATCTGGATCGCGTGTTCGGCCTTTTCCAGCGGCATCGTATGCGTGTGCATCTTCTCAAGCGGGTAGCGGCCCGATTCGATTATGCGCACGGCGGGCGCGTACGAATTGTAGTCCACCCCCATCGCGCCCAGTATGCGAATTTCCTTGAACACGATCTTGTCGCTCATCAGTTCTTTGATCATATTGGGCCCCTTGGTGCCCGCCAGCACCACCGTCCCGCCGCGCCGCACCATATCGATGCCTTGGACCACCGTGTCGGCGGAGAATGCCGCCACATCCACCGCGATGTCCGCGCCCCTGCCGCCGGTGATATCGCGCACCGCGACGACGGGATCGACTTCGTCGGCGTTGACGGCGTGCGTCGCGCCGAATTCGAGCGCCAGCGCGAGTTTCTTCGCGTCGCGCTTCAGCCCCGTGACGATGATCTTGTCGGCGCCCGCCTCGCGCGCGGCAACAACGCTGGCCAAACCGCGCTGTCCTGGCCCGAGGATCACGATGCTGTCCCCGATCGTCGTGCCGGGCATCTGCACGGCCCATCGGATACCCGCTCCCAGCGGATTGAACAGCACCGCAATTTCGGGAGCGATTTTGTGCGAGACCTTGTGCAGCACCGTATGCGGGTCGAGATACATGTACTCCGCATAGCCGCCCCACAAAGCCGGCGGCTCCTTGCATGACGTGTAACCGTAGGCCGACATGCGGCCTTTACCGAAACACAGGCGGTACTGTCCCGACCGGCATTGCTCGCAGAAGCCGCACGGAAGCATCACCTCGACGGCGACGCGGTCGCCTTCCTTGACTTGCCATCGCTTCGCGGCGGCCGGGCCGATCTTTTCGATTATCCCCAGCGGTTCATGGCCGGGGATTACCGGATAGCGGATTCCGCCGAACGCGCCTTCATACTGTTCGTAGTCGCTGCCGCAAATACCGCACGCCTCCATCCGGAGCAGGCCGTCATCCGCGCCGATCTCGGGCAGCGGGAACTCGCGGATTTCCAGCTTATGCGGTCCGGTCTGGACCACCGCCATGCTTTTGGTCGCCATCGCCTTACTCCGGGATCACGATTCGATAGATCACCGAACCGGACGCCACGATCGTCCCATCGTCCGCGATCACATCAACGCGGTTGAAATACACTTCCTTGCGGCGCGCATAATTGTACGAATACGCGGCGACACCCTTCTCCGGTGCCGATGCGAAAAAATTCACGTCGATTGAGATCGTCGATACGCGCATCCCCGGCTGCGCCTTCACCAGCGACCATGCCGCCATCGCTCCCGCCGTATCGATCAGTGCTCCCAGCGCGCCTTCATGCATCGAGCCCGCACTGTCGGCCAAATCGGCGCGATACGGCAGGCGCAATCGCGCGCGCCCCTGATGATAGTAATCCATCTGGATTCCAAGCCGTCCGATGAAGGCGACCGAGGTCAGCATCTTCGCCAGTTGGGGAATCTCTCTCTCCTCAACCGGAAATGGCGGGTTGGCTGGCGTCCCGGCGGTAGCCTCCGGGCCGGGAACGCTCCGGAATATCGCGGTTCCGGTCGCGATCGGCTTTCCATTCGCGGTCTTTACATCGGCGGTGAGGTGCGTCAGTTCCTTGCCACGGCGCAGCACACGGCTTTCGCCGATCATCTCCTCGCCCACGGCGGATGACAGGTAGGCGCAATGAAGTTCAATCGTATTCGTCAGCGGTGGTGCGGAGATATCAAGCCCCGAGAGCGCGCCGATTCGCGCGGCGATTCCGAGCATCGATGACACGACGCCGCCGTGCACTTGATTGCCCGGATTGCTTATCTCCTCGCGAAACGGCAACCCGATTTTTGCGCGGTCCTTGTCCGCATGTTCGAGCCGAATCCCAAGCATCCCGCAGTACGGTTCGGCCGCAGCCGCATTTCCAAAATCAAATCCCGATGCCATCGTTCGATTTTCCTCGCTTTCGCGCCATAGTCAGCCAAGTGCGGCCGGCGGCTTCACGCCCTCTGGCCAACTGGCAACGCCTTCATCCAGCGGAACCTGTGCCGCCTTTAGAAACGCCGCAAAGAGCCGCCAATACCCGGCGACCATAACTAATTCGATAAGTTGCGGCGCCTGAAAAGTCCGCGTGAGGATCGACCACACTTCAGCGCCGATGTCGGTGCCTTTCATCAAATCGTCGGTCATCTTGATTACCGCGCGATCGAGCTCATTGAACGACTTGCAGTTGGCGGGATCGCGAACGCCAAGGATGTCCTGTTCGGGAATCTTGAGGCGACGCGCAACGGCAACATGCTGGCAGAATTCGTACTCCGAACCGGAGAGCCATCCATTGCGCAGGATGATTAATTCACGCAGGCGCGCATCAAGGGAACCGCCAAACAACAGCGCCGCCAGCATCCTGCCCGCCGGACCCGCCACGGCGGGATTGTTGAGCAGCACGCGGAACGCATTGACGGTGGTAAGCGGAGATGGAACCCCGGACTCGGCGCCTCGCTTTTGCGCCTCCTCAGGCGAGAGCAATGGAATCATAACGCCTCCGATGCCAGCGCGAAGTTCGCCGGATGCGCGAACAAAATGGCAAAGAAGCCGACATATTACAAACACGTGAATTTAATGTATTTGCGCCCGCGATCCGCCGCACCATACCTTTGCGCAAATATCCCTCAATGCGCCAGAATGTAGCTTTACCGAATTGAGGAACCTGCGAATGGCACAAGTACACGGACCCGAACGCAAAGGCGGCCAGGGCCTCGACGCCCATCAAGACGAATCCGGCAACCGCGCGATCCTGGCGCTGCTGGCCAAACCGCCCGCAGCCGACCAGGTCGATATCGTCGCGACGTGGCGAAACGGCGCGTACGAAGTATGGTCGCGGCGCGGGATGATCCGCTTTCATCGCGAAGTAGATGATCGCGGCGCGTTATCTTTCAAAATCGTCGAGCAGATCGGAGAAAATCCGCTCGCCAACCAGGACCCGTACATCATTTCGACAATCGAGGAGGAGCTCGAAGCCGCAAGCGCAAGCGGTCATCCGACCACGGATCCCAATGCCGCATGGCTTGAGCCGCATGTGGTAAGCCATCCCTACGCGTACGAGAGAATCGCGCAGGTATTCGACAGTCCCCGCGGGCCCGACCTGATCATCAGTCCCAAGGCGTACACCTACGGCATCCAGCCGGGACAGCATGGCGCGCTCGATGTCGTGCAATCGCGAGCGCCGCTGGTATTCGCGGGGCCGGGAGTGCGGCGTGGACGCTTTCAATTGGGGTCGCGCGCGGTCGATATCGCACCGACGATTGCAAAGCTGATGCGCTTTCCGGAAATCGACGGCCGCGGCGCCGCCGGAACTCCGTCACGCGTGTACATTAAGCGCCAGGATGGTGCGCCGCTGGACGGAATCATCGACGCGTCCGAACCGCCGCCAGCGCGCGCATATATGTTCCTGCTCGACGGCCTTTCGCATTCCGAGCTTTGCTATCAGCTTGAGAATAATCCCGGCTCGATCCCGAATCTGGCCGGCTTGGTTGCGCGCGGCGCGATGCTCTCGCATGGATCGATCGTCAATTTCCCCAGTATCACCTGGCCCAGCCATTCGACGATTCTAACCGGCGCATGGTGCGGCCATCACGATGTCGTCAACCCGACCTTCCACCTGCGCGAGCATCGCGAGACCGTGCCGATCCAGGGCAACATTTTTGAGACCGAGCGCTTTTTGAATCACGACGTCGAGACGTTGTACGAGGCGTTCAAGCGGGTGGCCGGCCCGGGCGCGATTACCGCGTCGATTCACGAACCGCAGGGGCGCGGCGCCGATCATGCCGTTTTCGAGCGGCGCGTCGTCGGCGACAAGAAGCGGCTTCGCGAACTGACGCAGGAGTTCATCTCCGATGTGAGCCCGCGCTGGATGGCCGATAACAAGGCCGCGATGTATCGCGAGGAAATCGTCGATTTGCGCGGGATGGCGCAGGTCCTGAATCTGTTCGAGCATGCGGGCGAAAAGGCGCCGGTGTTCGTCGCGCATGAATTCGTACTGACCGACGGCGCCGGGCACGACTATGGGCCGCATCACGAGGGGCTGCGCGAAGCGCTTTATCGCACCGACGCGAGAATCGGCGCGGTCCTCGATCTGCTGCGCAAGCGCGGCCTGTTCGATTCAACGCTGTTCATCATGACTTCCGACCACGGGATGGCCGCGCAACAGGTGGAACTCAAGGCCAACCCGGCATGCGAGCCGGCCCGCGAGGGAATCAAGGGCGTGTTCGCCGAGCCGATGATCTATCTGCGCGACCTGCGCGTGGAATTGGAGCGCTCGCGCGACTTGCGCAGCATGCGCGTCACCGTGCTGGACAACGACCATCTTCCAGAAGGGGACCATCCGCCCGTTACGGGCGTGCACGTATCGCTGCGCGGAAGCGGCGATGCGATCCTGGCGGAAGCGACTACATCCGATGACGGCCGGGCCGTGTTCGCTACGCCTGCAAATGCCGCCGATTCGGATTTGACGTTGCGCGTCGAGCATCCCGACTTCAACCATCGCACGATGCGCGCCGATGGCTCGGCGATCGCGCCCGATCCTCGGAAGATTCTCTACGGCAGCGCTGCGGGAAAATAACGCACGATCCGGACGTTACCCCATTTTCCAACCGCGCCCTGCCCGCGGCACGAAACGCTGCCCTTGCCGGGCATGATGTCCTTCTCGCTCATCAGGCCCAGCGCCAGGGTGCATGGTCCGAGCTTGACGGGAACATTGGAATAGCTCCGCACTTCCTTGCCGTCGGCGATAAACGTCACGCGATCGGCGGCGGAATCGTAAGCGATCTCGAAGTGATGCAATTGGCCCGGCTTGGTGATTCCGTGCATCTCCTCGAACAGGCAGAAATGGCGCGGACCGTGGACGGGATCGTTCACAGGCACGCCGGGGAATGGGAGTTTGGCATAGACGGTGGCAAATACATCGTTGCCGACGAAGAAATCCAGCGCGGCACCGGTCGAGAAATCCAGCACGTTGAACGACACGAAGGCATCGTAGAGATCGCCCGGCGCGCCATGAACGATGGTCGCGGATAGATCGAGCGAAAATGAAATCGAGCCACCCTTGGGACACTCGAAGCTGCGCGTGCTGAAATACATGTGCTTGGCATTGTCGAGAATCTGGATCGAGTCATGCCGGCGCGTGTAGGGAACCGCGGCAACCCGCAGAAAACCGTCTTGCACGATTACAACCGCGTCGGGCTCCGAGTACTTCCAGAAACTCCCATCGGGCAGCGGGAAGCCGGCCGGGGCCCATGCACCTTCGCCGGTCACAACCGACGCAAAATTAGAGTATTCGATTACCTCTTCTCGGGCGGCCGGTGCATTCGCATTCATTTAATTCGATTTTTCCAAAGATTGAATTTTCCGACGGAGCATCCATTCCGCGCCGCCATCCAAACGAAACCACGCCGCGAATCCAAGCGCAAGCGCGCGCACGAATCAGCGACGACCGTATATCACTACATCCGGCATTATCTCCCGCCGTGAGGTATCGACGACGGGTCGCCAAGTTTGAGCGCGCGAGGAAATCTCCACGGTGGCGCGGCATTTATGATTTGGCACTCCTTGTGATAATTTTCGCAATCGTGGCAATTCGGATCGATTTGCGAGGCGTCAAATGCCCTCTCAACTGGGCGCATACGAAAGTGCGGCTGGAGCAGATGCACCGCGGCGAGCAACTTGAGATAGTACTGGACGATCCTCGTGGCGCGCGTGACATTCCGCGCGCCGCCGAAGCCGAGGGCTACATCATGTTGGAATCATCGGCCCGCGATGGAATCTATACCCTGCGGATCGAGAAATGAGGGGTTTGCTTTCCGCTTCCGCTACAGCGCGCGATGCAGCTTCTGGCGCATCCGCTCGAAAAATCCCGCCCGGCCCACGCCGGCCTGTGTTACCACCGGAACGGTGGCAATTGGCTTGCCGGCAAGCGTGATCGAAATCTCGCCGACCTGCGAACCGCTGGGTACGGGAGCTTCCAAGTATGCCGCCGCGGGGGTGAACTGAATTGCGGCCTTGGTCTCCTCGCCGCGCGGTAGCGTAAAGACCGCATCGGTGGCCGGCCCAATCGCGACGGTTTCTGCGACACCGCCGCGCACCGGGAGCGACGCCGGGACCGACGCTTTCAGGTTCGGCCGGTAATCCACGAACGTGCGGAAAGCCCAATCGAGCAGCTTGTCGGTTTCAAGCCGCCGCTTTTCCATGTTCTTGGTGCCCATCACCGCCGAGATGAGCCGCATGCCATTGGATTTCGCGGATGCGACCAAGTGATATCCGGCTTCATCGACATGGCCGGTTTTGATTCCGTCAACGCGCGCATCGTAAAAAAGCAACGTGTTGAAATTTCGCTGCACGATATCGTGAAAAGTGAATTCCTTGGCCGACGTGTAGGTCAGCGCTTCGGGATGGTCGCGCAGTAGCGTATGGCCAAGCTTCACCATGTCGGAGGCGGTGGTGTACTCACCCTCGGCCGGCAGTCCGTCGGGATTGTCGAAGTGAGTTTCGCTCAGGCCGATTCGTGCGGCTTCATCATTCATCATCTTCGTGAATGACTCCGCGCTCCCGCCCAGGTATTCCGCGACGACAACCGCGGCATCGTTGCCGGAGGAAACCATCAGCCCGTAGAGCAAATCGCGCACGGCGACCTGCTGTCCCACTTCAAGGAACATGTGCGACACGGTTTGATCGACTGACAGGCGCCATGCCTGTTCGCTCACCGGCATCTTGGTGTCGAGGCTAATCTTGCCGGCCTTGAGCGCATTGAGGGCGAGGTAGAAAGTCATGATTTTCGCCAAGCTGGCCGGCTGCATCTTCTGATGCTCGGCGTATGCATACAGGACTGCGCCGGTGTCCACATCGATTAGATAGGCGGCTTTGGCCTCCAGTTCGAACGGCGCCGGAATTCCGCCCAGCACGTGGATTTGATCGAGTGGGACGGCCAATGGAGGCGGCGGCTTCTCAGCAGCGGTCTTTTGCGCCGCGCGATGTTTATGCGGCCGAGCCGCTAGTGCCGGCGTCGCCGCCACGACCGCGAAAGCCATCCCAAAAGCTGAAATAATGCCTAATCTTGAATTGCGCCGTGCGCCCACCGCCATCCGCATCATGACCACCCTCCTCGAAGCTACGGTGCGCCGCGCCCGCGGGCAAGCATCCCAAAGCAACAATTCGTGCCGCAAAGCCAATTTTGCGCTTATTCCCTTTTCCAGCGATAATGCGTAAAGGAAACTAAGCAATTATGGACCTGTCTGTCGTTTTGCCCGTCAAGGATGAAGCCGCCAATCTGCGCGAGCTGATTCCGCGCCTTAAGGCGTGGTTCGATCGCGAGAACATCAGCTTCGAGATCGTCGTCGTGGACGGCGGCTCGACTGACGGCACGCCCGACGTCGCCACCGAACTCGGCGCGCGTGTGGTGAAGGAGCGCCGCCGCGGCTATGCCGGCGCGATCGAGACCGGATTTGCCGAGGCGCGCGGCGACTACGTTCTCACTCTTGACGCGGACATGTCCCACGATCCCGACTTCGTCGGGAAGATGTGGCGGGCGCGCAACCGCGCCGACATCGTGGTTGCCTCGCGCTACACGCGCGGCGGCGTGGCGTATACCGATTTCATCCGCAAGGCCACCAGCAAGTTCCTGAACATCGTGATGCATCGGGTGCTGTCGATGCCGGTGCAGGACATGTCCAGCGGTTTCCGCCTCTACCGGCGCGCGGCGATCGAGAACCTCAAGCTCAACAGCGTAAACTTCGAGGTCTGCCAGGAAATCCTGGTGCGCGCGTACGCGCGCGGCTTCAGCGTTGTCGAAGTTCCATTCGTCTATTTTCCGCGCGGCGCAGGCCGCTCGCATGCGCGCCTGTTCGCATTCGGCATGACGATTGCCGGCTCGGTGTGGAACCTCTGGAAGACTCGCAACTCGCTGGAATCGGCCGACTACGACGAGCGTGCATTCTACAGCCTGATTCCGTTCCAGCGCTTCTGGCAGCGCCGGCGGCATCGAATCACCGTCAACTGGGCGCGCGGCAGCGGCCTCACTTTGGACGCAGGATGCGGTTCCAGCCTGATCGTGCAGAGCCTGAATGACGCTGTCGGCATGGATTTTGGCTTCCCCAAGCTCCGTTTCCTGCGCCGCTACGGCATCCCGCTGGTCAACGCATCCTCGTTCGCACTGCCGTTCAAGTCCGGCATCTTCGATTGCGTGATTAGCTCGCAAGTTATCGAACATATCCCGTACGACGAAGTCTTGTTCAGGGAGATGCGCCGCGTGCTGCGCGACGGCGGAACGCTGATTCTCGGCACGCCCGACTACGCCACTATCGGCTGGCGCACGGTCGAACCGATTTACGGGTTCCTGATGCCGGGCGGCTACAAGGACGAGCACATCACGCATTACACGCAGGATTCGCTGCGCGAGATTCTCAAGCGGCACGGCTTCGAGGTGCTGGAAGCGGCCTATATCGCCCGCAGCGAATTGATCCTACGCTGCCGCAAAGTCGAATTGGCGGAACCCGCGCGCATCGATGCGCCCGCGCGCGCCTCTACCGCCGCATAATCACAGGTTGTTCCGACATGAAGCGCATGCGGCGAATGCTGTCGCTGATAGCCGCGACTGCGCTGGTCGCTTCCGCTTGCACGAGCAGCCAGCCCAGTACGGTGGTCGATCTTTCGAAGTTCAAGCTCAAGCCCGCTCCCGCGGGTAGTTGCGTTATCGATGCGGTCCGGATGTGCAACGATCTGGCGGGCGGAGGCGGGACACCGCAGCGGACGGGGTCGCCTGATATGCCGAGCTTGCCGGAATCGCTGGATTTCCAGATCCCGGCCGGACAGTCGATTAAGCTGACCTGCTACTTCCAGCCGGGAAGTGGCGCGGCCGTCAAGGCGAATGCGAGGGCAGACGCTCCACTCACCGACAACTCGGTTGCCTACCTGAGATCGCAAAAGTTTTGTGCGAAAAAATAAACCTTGCGCGCGCTCAAGGTTCCATCAGGCGCGACAATGCCCGTGCGGTATAATCGACCAGCGGAATCAGGCGGTCGTAGTCCATCCTGACCGGACCAACCACCGCAAGGCTCCCCGGCGGCATCGAGCCGCTGGCATACTTTGCCGCGATTACGCTCAGCGACGACAGGCGCGGATCGCTATTTTCCGAGCCGATTGAAACCGTAAGCCCGCCGCTCTCGATTGCGCGTTCGAGCAATTCCAACAGCGCGGCCTTGTCGTCCAGCGCGCGCAGCAGTCCGCGAATCTTCTCGCGGTCGGAGAATTCCGGCTGCTCCAGCGCGCCAAGTCCGCCTTCGACATACAATTCCGGGCTGCCCGTGCGATCGGCGATCGCGCCGCCCAAGGCCAGCGCCTCAAGCATGAAGCGATCGTAGCGCGCCCGCTCCTCCTCAAGCTGGAGCGCAATCCATTTTCGCGCTTCTTCCAGCGTGCGGCCCTTGAGCGACTCGTTAAGGTAGCGCGCCATCCGATCGAGTTCGTCCTGCGAGTGGTCGCGTTCGGTCTCAACAATGCGATGCTGTTCGCCACCGCCACTGGCCGTGAATATCGCGAGCACCTGGCGCTCGCGCAGCCGTACCAGGTTGACGCTTTCGAGAATCGCCGTTTCCAGCCGCGGCGCCATGACCAGTGCGGCCTGCCCCGTCATCAGCGCAAGCAGCCGCGGCGTATCGCGCAACACATCGATCAACCCGCGCGGTCCGGCCGAGCAGTGTAATTCGATTTTGGCACGGTCCTCGAATCCGATTCGCGCCCCGGTCCCCAGATGATCGACGTAGTAGCGAAACGCACGCTCCGTCGGCACCCGTCCGGCGGAGGTATGCGGCTGACGGAGATAGCCCCGCTCTTCGAGTTCCGCCATCAGGTTGCGAACCATCGCGGCGCGCACGCCGAGCTGATGACGCGAAACGATTTGCGCGGATCCCACCGGTCCGGCAGTGGCGATAAACTCCTGCACTGCGGCCAGCAGCAGCGCGTGGCGCCGATTGGAGAGCGGTTGATTCGCGGAATCTTTGTCCATTTCCCAGCCGGCGCAGGCAATCCAATTGGCTGCACCGCCGATACATTACAATTCTGCTGCGTTTGGAACGGTACTTTCAAGCGCCAGTGGTGTGCAAGCGGCGCGCTGGCGAGCTAAGCTCGATCGATAATGGGCATCTTGGACGACGAATTTCGCGCCGCGCTCGACGCCCTTGGGCGCGATTCCTTGCGCCGCCATTTGCGCGAGATCGGCAGCGCTCACGCGCCACGAATCGAGGCGGACGGGCGCCAATTCATCATGCTGTCGTCCAACAATTACCTGGGCTTGGCGGCGCATCCCGCATTAAAGCGCGCGGCGGCCGATGCGATCGACCGCTACGGCGTTGGCGCTGGCGCATCGCGCCTGATCGCCGGCAGCCTCGCCCCGCTGCATGAATTGGAAGCGCGCATCGCGCGGCTCAAGCGCGTTGAGGCGGCATTGGTATTCGGCTCCGGCTATTTGGCCAACATCGGCGCGATTACCGCCGTGGCCGGCCCGGGCGATGTGATCTTCAGCGATGAACTGAACCACGCCAGCCTGATCGACGGATGCCGCCTCAGCAAGGCGGCCATTCAGATCTATCGCCATCGCGACGTCGATCATCTGGCCGCGCTGCTCCGCGAATCGCACGACGCACGCCGGCGCCTAATTGTCACCGATTCGGTCTTCAGCATGGACGGCGATTGCGCACCGCTTGCGGAAATCGTGGACCTTGCGCGGCGTCATCGCGCCGCCGTGATGATCGATGAGGCGCACGCCATCGGCGTGGTCGGGCCGGGAGGAGCAGGATTGGCGGCCAAGCTTGGACTGGAAAAGGAAATCGACATCCACGCCGGCACTCTAAGCAAGGCGCTCGGCGCGTATGGCGCGTACATCGCCGGGTCGAGCCCGCTTGTCGATTTCCTGATTAATCGTGCGCGCAGCTTCATCTTTTCGACGGGGCTCCCCCCGGCGATGGCCGCCGCGGCATCCGCCGCGCTCAATCTCATCGAGTCCGATCCGACTCTGATCGAGCGGCTGTGGGACAACGCCGAATACCTCCGCGGGGAACTTATCGCGGCCGGCTTCACGATCGCGCCGACGCAGACCCCGATAATTCCGGTGATGATTGGCGCGTCTTATGCGGCGATCAACATGTCTGCCGGGCTGCTGGAGCGCGGAATTTACGTGATCGCAATCCGCCCGCCGACAGTTCCGGAAGGCACCGCGCGCTTGCGCGTGACTCCGACCGCCGCGCATACGCGCGCCGACCTGGACGAAGCGGTCATGGCGTTCACGGCGGCTGGCCGGGGACTTGGCTTAATAAGTTAGCCACGGGGTTTCCGAGCCTCGCGCCTGTTGACAAATGTTAATTGACGTTTTACAGATAACTAAGTGGTAACGCGCTTTCGGCATCGCGGCCTAAGACGCCTCTATGAGAAAGACGATTCATCGAAAGTTCCCGCCGAGGACCTAAGCCGAATTTGCGTTATCCTTGCCGCGCTCGACGCGGCTCGGAATCCGAAAGATTTGGAGGTTCATGCATTTCATCTTCATCCTCTCAAGGGCGGTCTCCGGGGTTTCTGGGCGATCACGGTGCGAGCGAACTGGCGGATTATTTTTCGTTTCGACGGAGAGAACGTTTGCGATGTCGATCTCATCGATTATCACTGAAGGATAGGAGTGTCGGACGATGCCGATGAAGAACCCGCCCCATCCCGGCGAACTGATCCGGGAAAATCTCGATGATCTTGGCCTGTCGGTGGCCACCGCTGCCGCAGGGCTTGGCGTGACGCGCCAGCAGCTTTACAACGTCATCAACGGCAAGAGCGCCGTAACGCCGGAAATGGCGCTCCGGCTCGAAAAGGCTTTCGGCGGGACGGCGGATCTATGGCTGCGGATGCAGGTAAATTACGATCTCGCCCAAGTCCGGCGGCGCGCGGCGGAGATCGTCGTCGAGCGATTCAGCCCGAGGGCCGCGTGAAATATATGCGGAACAAGGAAAATATCGCGTGCTTTTCGGCTGAAGAGATCCGACGCCGAATCGCGCGCGGCGGCAGCAAGACCGACTGGAAGCGCGTTAACGCGATGCCCCAGGCGGAAGTCGATCGGCTTGCGGATCGGGACGAGGGTGCCTTGCCGGAAGACTGGGACGATTCGATAGTGATCGGCCTGCCACATCCCAAGCGCGACATTCACATTCGCCTCGATGGCGACATCCTTGATTGGCTTAAGGCGCACGGCAGACGCTACCAGACGCAGATCGACGCCGTGCTTCGCGCCTTCGTCCAGAGCCGGCAGCGTGCTGAACGCAAACATTCGATCCAAGGCAAGCCGCAACGCGTGAGGCGGGCTGGATGAGCGATTCCCGCTACCGCGAACTCAAAGAACTCGACCATCGTTTCGTATGGCATCCGTTCACGCAGATGCGCACCTGGATGGCCGCCGATCCGCTCATCATCGAACGCGGCGAGGGCAACTACCTGATCGATACGCAGGGGCGGCGGTACCTCGACGGCGTGTCGTCACTGTGGTGCAACGTGCACGGCCATCGCAAGCGCGAACTCGACGACGCGCTCATCGAACAGTCGAAGCAGATTGCACATTCGACGATGCTGGGCCTGGCCAACGTTCCGGCAACGATGCTGGCGCGCGAGCTTGTCGAAATCGCACCGCCAGAGCTTTCGCGTGTGTTCTATTCGGATTCGGGCGCGGAGGCGGTCGAGGTCGCGGCCCGGATGGCAGCCCAATATTGGCAAGTTACAGGCCAACCCCATCGCACGCGCTTTTTGACACTCACTGAGTCCTACCACGGCGACACGATCGGCTCGGTCAGCCTCGGCTACAGCGAGATGTTCCATCGCCACGTCCGTCCGCTGCTGTTTTCAACGATCAAGACCGATCCGCCGCACATATTTCGATTCCAGCGCGGAATGGCGCCCGAAGCGGCAACCCAGGAAGCACTGTCTGCCGCGCGCCAATTCATCCAGGAGCATGGCCGCGAGCTTGCGGCGCTCGCGATCGAGCCGATGGTTCAAGGCGCGGCGGGAATCTGGACGCACTCCGCGGAATTCCTGCGCGGCATCACCGCGGTGGCCCGCGAGGCGGGCGCGCTCATCGTCTGCGATGAGGTTGCAACCGGATTCGGCCGCACCGGAAAGATGTTCGCATCCGAACATGCCGGGATTGAGCCGGACCTATTATGCATGGGCAAGGGAATCACCGGCGGATATTTGCCGCTTGCGGCGACCCTCGCATGCGAAAAAATATTTTCGGCGTTTCTGGGCGAGCCGGCGGATTTTCGCGCCTTCTATTACGGGCACACCTATACGGGAAATCCGCTCGCCGCGGCCGTCGCGCGCGCGAATTTAAAAATCTTCCGCGACGAAGCCGTGCTCGACCGAATCCAGCCGCGCATCGCACAACTTGCAGACGGGTTGCGCGATCGATTCGCCAAGCTGGCGAATGTCGCCGATATCCGTCAGTGCGGAATGATGGCCGGCATCGAGTTGATGGACGATCCTGCGCGAAAAGTCCCGTACAAAACCGAGCGCCAAATCGGCGTGGCTGTCATCATGGCCGCACGCAACGCAGGTGTCGTCATTCGCCCGCTCGGCAATGTGATCGTCCTAATGCCGCCGCTATCGATCACTGAAAGCGAACTCGACACACTCCTCGACGTGACGCGTGCGGCGATTGTCGAAGTAACCGAGCGCACCAGCTAGGCTAAGACAATCCCAATGGGACGGCGTTTTCTAATCACTGGCACGGATACCGCCGTGGGAAAGACCACGGTGGGATGCGCGCTTGCCTATGCGCTGCGCGCACGCGGAATGCGCGTCGGTGTCATGAAACCTGCGGAAACCGATTGCAAAGAAGCCGAGGGAACCCTCGAACCGGCCGACGCGAGAGCGCTCGCCGCCGCGGCGTCATGTGCGATGCCAATCGACCTGATCTGTCCGTATCGCTATCGATCTCCGCTCGCGCCCGCAGCAGCCGCTGAAATCGACCGCATCGCGCCGCCCGATCTTGGCGAAATCAAGCGATGCTTCGATAAAATCGCGTCGGAGAGCGATACCGTTCTGGTTGAGGGCGCGGGCGGCCTTACCGTACCGATCACTTGGGACACCGACTACGCGGATTTGGCGCTCCGGTTGAATTTGGAACTCATCGTCGTTATCGGCAATCGATTAGGATGCCTCAATGCCGCCGTGCTGACATTAAAATATGCGGCGGCACGCGGCCTGAACGTTGCGGGCTACATCCTGTGCGATGTCGAGCCGGCGGAATCGATCGCATCGCAGACCAATGAGGATTCGCTCCGCCGCCTGACCTCCGTGCGATACCTGGGCCGGATGCGCCATCGCGAGCCGCTCTCCAAGCAAATCGTCGAACAGCTGCTCTAGCAGGCTGTTGATAAATCACAGCCTGCTCCCTCTCTCTTATCTCCCCCGCGAAAGAGCGGGGGAGAAGATGGCGGAAAGAGGCCATCTTTCACGCAGGGTGTTGAGAACTGAGTTGCATTGCTATCAATATCCACGAGTATCTCAACACCCTGCTAGTGCCGGGCGGGTTTATTTCGATCGATTTTGCTAAATTGAAGCCTGATGGACGAGTCGCTTGAATTCTCCCCGGAGGGGATGCGCGCAAATCCGATCGCCGTATCGGATTTAGTGCGGATGGTGCGCGACACGCTGGAGTCCAATCTCGACGAATGCTGGGTGGTGGGCGAAGTCTCGAATGCGCGGCTTGCGCCGTCGAATCATTTTTATTTCACGCTCAAGGATGCGCGCGGCGCAATCAGCGTTGTGATGTTCCGCAATGAATTCTCGCGCGTGCGCTTCAAGGTCACCGACGGAATCGAAATTATCGTTCGCGGACGCGTCAGCCTGTTCGAGGCACGCGGCCAGCTTCAACTGTATGCCGAAGAGATCGAGCCGCGCGGCGCGGGTGCGCTGCAGATTGCCTTTGAACAACTTAAGAAACGGCTACAAGCGGAGGGTTTGTTCGATCCTGCGCGCAAGCGGCCGATTCCATTCCTGCCGCAGACCGTGGGAATCGTAACCGCGCGTGGCGGCGCGGGATTGCACGACATGCTGCGCGTGCTGCTCGATCGCTTTCCCAATCTGCACGTGATTGTCCGTCCCGCCAAGGTGCAGGGCGACGGCGCCGCACAGGAGATTGCGGACGCAATCGCCGACCTCAACCGCGATGCTCGTGCGGAGGTGCTGATTGTCGGCCGCGGCGGCGGCTCGCTGGAGGATCTGTGGGCATTCAACGAGGAGGCCGTCGCGCGCGCCATCTTCAAGTCGGCGATCCCCGTTGTCTCCGCGGTCGGCCATGAGATCGATTACACGATTGCCGACTTCGTTGCGGATCTTCGCGCGCCCACACCCACCGCCGCCGCCCAGATGGTCGTGCCGAGCAAAGCGGAACTGAAGGAGCGCGCTGATGCATCCGCGGCAGCGCTGTTCACCGCAATCGATCGGCGGACCACGGACCTGCGCGAAACCATCGACGATCTCTCCGCCCGCATCCGCGTTCCTGGCGCGATGGTGCGCGAGATTCGCCTGCGCACGCAGGCGCTGGCGCGATCGCTGGAGCATGGCGCCACCCGCGCGCTCGAAAAAAGCCGCGCCGCGCTGGCCGAATTGGCAGTGCGTCTGGACACGCTATCTCCGCTGAGCGTGCTCAATCGCGGCTATGCGATCGTCGTCAACCGGCGCAATGGACGCGCCGTGCTCGATGCGCAGACCGTCGAGGCGGGCGACGAACTCGACATCCGGCTGTCCCGGGGCGGAATCAGGGCGCGCGCGATCGCGCGGCAGAATTGAGGACTGTGATGGCGGCGCGAGCAAGGAAATTCGAAGACGAACTCAGATACCTGGAAGCAATCGTTACCCGAATCGATTCGGGCGAACTAACGCTGGAAGAATCGATCGAGGCCTTCGAGCGCGGCATCGCATTGGTCAAAACGCTCAACCGCAAGCTCGACGAGGCGCAGCAAAAGATCGAAATTCTGACCCGCGACTCCGGCGGCGAATTGCGCACCGCCGCATTCGAGGCAAATCCCAAAGGCCGGGGCGGCGGAAAGGACGACGACGAAACCCCCTTCTAGCAAGGCCGCCGGTGGTCGCGTGCGCCTGGATGCCGAGATGGCGCGGCGCGGACTGGCCGAAAGCCGCGAGAGCGCGCAGCGCCTGATAATGGCCGGGCGCGTGCGCATCGGTACGCTTACCGCGCGCAAGCCCGACATGAAAGTTACGGCGGAAACGGAGCTTACGGTGATTCCGGGCGGACCCGAATATGCCTCACGCGGAGCGTACAAGCTAATCGCGGCGCTCGACCATTTCGGGATCGATCCCACGGACCGCCTGGCGATGGATGTGGGCGCATCCACCGGCGGTTTTACCGACGTTCTGCTCCGGCGCGGCGCGAAACGCGTTATCGCTATCGATGTCGGCTACGGGCAACTCGTGATGAGACTGCGCAACGATCCGCGCGTGACCGTGCTCGACCGCATGAACATCCGGCTGGCCACTCCCGCCGACATGCCGCACGTTCCCGACCTGGTGACGATCGATACCAGTTTCATTTCGCTGCGCCTGGTTATACCCGCTGTACTCACTCTCGCCGCGCCACGCGCGGAGATCGTCGCGCTGATCAAACCGCAATTCGAGGTTGGGCGGCGCAAGGTCGGCAAGGGCGGCATCGTGCGCAAAGAATCTCACCGGCAAGAGGCGGTCGCGGGCGTCGTCGCGTTCGCCGAATCGATCGGCCTTGAATGCATCGGCACGATTGAATCGCCCATTGCAGGAGCGGCCGGAAATCGCGAATATCTGGCGCTTATGAAACATTCCGGAAAAACCGAGGATCCGGCCGGACGATGACGCGCCGATGGGTGGCGGGACTGGACATGGGCGGCACCAATATCCGGTGCGCCGCAGTGTCGCTTGCGGGAGAGGTACTCCTGATGGAGCAGGCTCCGTCGTATGCCACGCGCGATGCCGGCGCAGTCGCTGAAAATATCGCCGCACAACTGAATCACCTGTTGGAAACCGCGCGTGGGCGCGGATGGGGGCGGCCACACGCAATTGGAGTCGCGGTTCCCGGCCCGCTCGACGTGTATCGCGGAGTTGTGATGGCCGCGCCGCACGTGAAGGCTTGGAGCGCGTACCCGCTCAAACGCAGGCTCGAATCGCTGATGGGCCGCGCGGTCGTGGTCGAAAACGACGCCAACGCATGGGCGCTGGGCGAGTACTGGCGCGGCGCGGCGCGAGGCAAAACGGACGTGGTGCTGCTCACGCTCGGTACGGGAGTTGGCGGCGGGCTCATCGTGGGCGGCAGGCTGGTTCATGGCGGCGGCGGAATGGCGGGCGAGCTGGGACACATCACCGTCGAATCCGATGGAATGCCGTGCGATTGCGGTGCACGCGGATGCCTTGAAGCATATGCGTCAGCGTCGGGTCTGCGCGGGTTGATCGAAAAGCGGTGCGGACTTCGCCCCGGGGCTCCTCTACCCGCGTACTTAACCGATCCTGAGGGAAACTTTTCGGTCCGCAAGATGGCGGCGGCGGCGCGGCGCCGCGACTCGCTGGCTCGCGAAATGTTCGCGATTGCGGGCGGTTACTTAGGCGTCGCGGTTGCGTCGTTTATCAACATCTTCAATCCGGAATTGGTTGTAATCGGCGGCGGAGTGGCCGGCGCTCTGCCGTACATGCGCCGCACGATGATGGCCCAAGTGCATGCTCGCGCCTTCAAGGTCATGTACTCGCAGGCAAACATCGTCCGCGCCGCGCTTGGCCCCACCGGCGGAGTGGTCGGTGCCGCCTATGCCGCCCTTCATCCGCCCACGCGCTCAGCGGGAAAGATCATCTAAATGGAGATCGGTGAGTTCCCGTCCGAAGAGCGGGTTTTTGGTTCCTCGGATTTCATCCAACAAGAATAGACTTCACTGTGAGCTGCCCCGCTATTTTTGTCGGTTAGCATCGATCCATTTCACGAGTGCGTCGATGAATTGCGGCTTGGAAACGCAAGTGAGGTGATTGGCATCTTTTATCGCAACGACCCTCCAATCGGGACGCAGCTTTTGAAGGGGCGCTACATAGAACTCGTTCGATTTATCGTAGTCGCCGACGAGTATAATAACTGGAACCTGAATCGACTCCAGATCGCCTCGCGTTAGCGCGAGCTGGCTGACGCCGAAGGCAAGCGGGTTTTGCTTCCGCACCCAGTCTCTCTCCAGGCCGCTGTCCGCTTCCAGCCACCCCATCCCGCCCAGCGTTGCGGAGATTGCGCGGTCCGGATACTCGTCGACGAATTTTAATGCGACGAGCCCACCGATTGAGTAGCCGACGATATGCGCCCTGCGGATTTTCAGTTGGTTGAGAAGAGCCGTTACGTCATCGACCCAGCGGTCGCCGTATGCGGTGGACTCGTCGGAATTTCCGGATTGTCCGAATCCCGGCAAATCGATCGCTATAACTTGGTGATTCTTCGCCAGCGCTTCCATTGTGCCCGGCTTTTGCCAAGTGGCTTCCGCGCTGGAATCGAGGCCATGGATCAATACGACCGGTTCGCCGGTACCATCGATCAGGTAGGGAACCTTGATGCCATTCGCGTCGATAAATCCCGACGTCGGCGCGCCATACGCGCTCGTGCCGCATAACAGTACGAAGAGCAAACCCCCGATTACCAAATTGAGCGGGTTCTCCATCATCACTCCCCAATCCTGACCAATCTGAAATGGCGACCCGCCTCTCTGCGCAAAGTTTGGCAGTTTCGACGCTGGTCCTGGCCCGCCGCGGGCCGTTCCGGCCGCTTTCCCGGACATATCGGAGGCTCGTGCGGCTAATTCCAACACACCGTCCAAATCGAACCCAACCCCATCAAGGGTTTTCTTGCATCCTATGAATTTAACATCACGCTTGAAAAACGAGACCCGGGCTAAATCAGTCTGTCGATCTATTTCACCGTATACCCGCGACCCTCCATGCAGGCCGCAAAGGCGCGATGGTAGGTATGGGTCGTCATGCTGTGTTCCATCTTTTCGTTCATCAACCGCTGCCGCCGCCCAACAACCGCGCCACCAACCGCTCCCATTGCGGCTCCCTTGCCGGCGTTGCCCGCGATCGCGCCCATTCCAGCCCCGAGTGCCGCGCCCTTGGCGCCACCGCCGATAACCGCGCCCGCTCGTTCTCCCGGTTTGGCCGTCTGGGCGGGAGCGTTCGGATTGACGCCGCTGTTCTCTTTCGCCCACTTGTAGCAATCGTACTCGTCGCGATCCTTTTGCTCGGCGCTTTGCCCATTTTTCGGGTAGACGAATAATTGAGAGGCGTTTGCAACCCCGATCGATACGGCAATGGCCAGTATTCCGGCTGGAAAAATAAATTTTGTTCTCATCTTCTGCACCTTTTCGTTAAAGAATTCTGACTCATGATGCCTAGCTATCATAACGCAGCCATGGCAAACAGCGTCGTTCGCGATGCTTTGGCTGCGAAGCATCTACGCCCACCAGCGCCACTAATGCTCGATTCCACTCGGATTAGACGAAATTAGCGCCGTGAATTAATCTTTCTTCCCCTTGAACCCTAGACCCGCGCGGTCATCTGATGAATACTTGATGTATTGATGGTTTCGCCATGAGACTCAGGCGAATCAAACTGACATTGTCCGGGATGGCGGTAGCGGTCGCCTTCGCGGCATACTGCCAAATCGCAACGGCGCAGACCGACGTAACCGAATCATCGATTGGTCCTTCCGCACCGGTTGAACGCCCTGAGACTCCTCCCGTAATCCAGCCGAAGACTGAATCGGCTGCGCCGGCTGCCGCGGTTTCCGAGCATCCGGCCGCGATGATTCCCTACACCGTTCGCCCCGGCGATACTTTCGGCGGCGTCGCAAAGATGTTCGGAGTTCCGTCCGAGACGCTGGCACATGCCAATAAAATTAATCCGGACGATGAATTGGTCGCGGGCGATGTCCTTAAGGTGCCAAATCCGTTCGCCGCTCAGGTGGAAACGCTCCAATCGCAATTGAACGGTACCGCGGCTCAATTGCGTAATTCCAACCAAAAGGCCGAGTCGGCGCAGGACGATATCAGATCGCTCCAAAGCCAGGTGCAGGAACTGACCGCCGATAACCACGAATTGCAGGCGAACCAGCAGGCCCTTACCTGGTGGCGCGCAACCGCCGCAAGCATTGGAGTGGCTGCGGTTTTGATGTTCGGCGTGATGCTGGTGTCGATGTTCGAATGGTGGCGGATGCGGCGCCGGTTCGTCGCGCTGGCCGGACTCGCCGATGCCCTCGGCCATTTGGATTACAAATACAAAGCCTCTCTGGCAAAGGCGGAATTGCGACTCCAACAGCTTTACGGGCGCCGGCGCCAGGGTGGAGTCGCCGAAGGCCAGCCGCGTCCGAAAATGCCGGAGGAGGTCGAAATCGAGCTCCTGAACGAGGAACTAAAGAATGTCCTCGAACTGCACCTGCAGCGCCTTGGCGCCAAACCGCGCGGTTCCCGCCGCCGAAAAGGATGGCGCGATATGCTGAGCACCAGCGATCCGGTGAGCGAGACGGCCGAGGCCCGCCCCGTCCGCCGCTGACGCGCGTCGGTTACCGGACCTCTCTTTCCAACTATCGTTGTCCCTGTGCTTTTCCAATCGGCCAATTGCGGGCTATAACGCGAATGCGGAGCGCGGATTTGCCCGCAGGAGGAACATCGCATGGCCAGCCAGGTTCTGACCGAGATTAAAGACGGCGTCGCAACCATCACGCTCAACCGCCCCGAGCGGCTTAACGCCTATACCCAGCGGATGGGCGCGGAACTGCACGATGCATTCGCCGAATTCGACACCAATGACGATGTGCGGGTAATCGTCGTGACCGGCGCCGGCCGCGCATTCTGCGCGGGCGCCGACCTTGGCACCGGCGGCGAGACCTTCGACTATGACAAGCGCGCGCAAACCGGGGAGGCGTTCCAGCCGCATTCGGTGCGCCCTTGGAACATCCGCAAACCGATTATCGGCGCGATCAATGGCCCGGCGGTCGGCGTCGGCATCACGCTCCCGATGCAGTGGGACATTCGCGTGGCGGCGGAGAGCGCCAAGATCGGCTTCGTATTCGTCCGGCGCGGGATCACGCCCGAGGCGCTCAGCATGTGGACGGTGCCGCGCTTGATCGGACTGGCACGCGCCAACGAGCTGCTGATGACGGGAAAGGTCATCAGCGCGCGCGAGGCGCTTGAGTTCGGCGTCGTCAGCCATGTGTGGCCCGACGCGGAATTCATGCCGAAGGTCCGCGAGATGGCGCGAGACATCGCGGATAACACCGCCCCGGTCTCGGTCGCGATGACCAAGCGGCTAATCTACCGGTTCATGACTGAGGAATCGGCCGACGAAGTCGAGGCGATGGACACGCGCACGTTCATGTGGGCGGGGATGCAGCCCGACGCCTACGAGGGCGTGACCGCCTTCCTGCAGAAGCGCAAACCGGCCTGGAAGCTCAAGGCCTCCAAGGACATGCCCGACTTCCTGCCACCGATTAAGTGACGCAACCGCTGGGATCATCCGCACCAATCGATACACCGGCACCTGCGGGGCGGCTCTTGGATTGGGCGAAGGAGTCCGCCGCCTTTATCGGACTTGCCGTCGCCGGCATTGCGCTCGAATTGCCGTTGATAAAATCAATCAGCGGCAACGGGCCGCTTCATCTTCATCGAGGGACGTTGATTCTGGTGTGTTTGGTGCCCGCGGCAGTATGGTTTGTGCCGAAGTTGGGCTTGCCCGGATCGCCATGGTTGTCGGCCCGGCTGAGAAACGAAGTGCCCGGCCGGCGGCTACACAGCTTTCTCAAGCCGGCGATGCTGTATGCCCTGGTCAGCATTGCAGCCGAGCGAGCGGCTGCCATCGTGGAACACACGTTGAGATTCGTGCCCATTTCCGGGCCCTCGAAATTGAGCCGGGGCTTCAGTCCGCCAGCGGTTCGACAAATGCCGGGCCAGCTTGCGTTCGGCGCGCTCAGCGCAAGCGCCGGCACGGCCATCTACGAAGAGGTTGCCTACAGACTGGTAGTTCTCACCTTTTGCGCGCTGGCAATTTCGCAACTCTGGCGCGATCCGGCGGGTAGGCCGCAACGGGGCGTTCTATGGTGCGCGAACATCCTGCAAGCGTATGCGTTTGGGCTCGTGCATTTGGACCGTGGGTTCGCCGCCCCATATCAATGGAACGTCCTGGCCCCGATCGTCGCGCTCGCGCTTCCGCAGACCTGGGTTGGAATCGTTCTCGGCGCTCTCTACCTCCGGCATGGTCTGGAAGCATCGATGATGTCGCACGTCATCTTGGACGCGGCGCTCTTCCTGAGCGTCATAGTTGGTTCGCTGCTGGGCTTGCGCTGACGGATGCAGGATCGTCCGCGCTGCTCCCCCCTCTATTGCTTGTCATCCTGCCCTGTCTGGCAGGGGCGCGCCCGCCTTATGCGCGAAGCGGTGGTCCAACGCCGCGCCGTGCATGCCACACTGCGAGCACTCGCACCTCATTGGTGCT
>Ga0335069_10000097_pt1 | contig 150998 bp, 228 predicted proteins | sample Lox_Sample_11_FD_206714 | JGI IMG/M metagenome (GOLD analysis project Ga0335069, IMG submission 206714) | Soil microbial communities from Loxahatchee National Wildlife Refuge, Florida, United States - Lox_Sample_1.1 | ecosystem: Environmental > Terrestrial > Soil > Wetlands | place: USA... | reverse complement strand
GTCGAGATGCGGGAGTTCGTCGCGAGGGCAGCGCAGGGGCCCGAACACTGCGAGGGGATCACGTCACCGGGATAGCTGGTCACAATGTCATTGTCGCGAGGGCGGCGCGGGGGCCCGAACACTGCGAACAAACGACGGTCGAAGGTTGCTTGGTCGCGAGGGCGGCGCGGGGGCCCGAAATCCGCGAGTAAGCAGCATGGTCGGATAAGTTGAACTGGAGTGAGAGTGGTGGTATGTAAGTAGTATGTTATTACTTACCAAAAGGGAGAGGTGCATTAAGACGAGCGTCAGCATACCGAGGGACGTGCACAGGAAGGCTGCAGCGTTCGCTCGTTCTCGATGTCGTTCTCTTTCCCAGTATGTGACTATGCTGATCGAGAGAGATCTGGGCGAGCGGGCTCAGGGGGGCAAGTCGTGATGGACGCGCGCGGGCTGCTCGAAGAAGTAGCGTCGGCGTTTTCGCAGGAGGGACTCGAGGTCGTGCTCGTGGGGAGTGCCGCGGCTGCACTGCGAGGAGCTCCGGTTACGACAGATGATTTTGACTTCATGTTCAGGCCGACACGTCGAAACTTGGAGAAGTTGCGGGGGGTGGCTCGACAGCTCGGTGGATCTCTGGTTCAGCCGCAATATCCACTGTCGAGGTTCTACAGGATCTCTGGGCGCCTGGGGGTGCAAGTAGACGTGATGGGCGTCATGGACGGGATCAAGTCGTTTGAGTCGTTGCTGTCGAGGTCGGAAGAGATCTCTCTGGGCAGGTCCAGTCTGATGGTGGCATCTCTTCGAGACGTCATCGCGAGCAAGAGGGCGGCTGGTCGTCCTAAAGACGTGGCGGCACTCCCGGTGTTGGAGGAGACCCTTGTCTTAGGTAGTAAGATGGAGGTCCGATGAAGAAGAAGCGTCGGTTGGCTGCGGAACGACGAGAGGCTGTCCTGCGGGCTCTCCACGCCGAGTCTAAGGTTCAGGAGAGGCAGCAGATCTTGGACCGTCTGGCCCTCCAGCCCTCTCAGAGGACCAATTTCCTTCGCATCAAACTTTCGGGAGGAGGTTCTTGTCTGTAGGACTATGGGGTTGATAGTTTGCGAGGGCAGCGTGGGGGCTAGAACACCGCGAGTGAAAGTAGGCGACCGGTCGCGAGGGCAGCGCGGGGGTCCGAACACCGCGAGTCTAGATACCAGAGGATAATGGGCGGCGCAGGGGCTCGAACACTGCGAGGTGGCTATGTTTCTCCAAACTCGAGAGCAGTGTAGGGGCCCTAACAACCGCGAGCGATCTAGACGCTCTTGCCGTCGACCGTGATGGCCGTGGCTCCGGTCACGACGATCGTGCGCGTGGGGCTAGTTGGTGTCGGGGGTGTTGGAGTAGGCGCTGGGTCCTACTTTCTCCGGGGCTTTGTCCGGTCAGAAGTACGTGATGATCGTGATGTTTCCGAGGGGCTTGTTCGGCCCGTCGTACTCGGCGCCGGTCGAGTCTACCGTACCGGCGAGCCACTCGACGACGTTACCGAGGGTATTGGTGCCGCGCATGTAGTACATGCGTGACCGCCATCCGGCGAGTCCCGGTACGTTAGACAGGTTTACTAGCATGTTGCCGTTGTACGTGACGGGGAAGCTCGGGAGGTTTCCGGCTATAGGGTCGATCACCGGAGAGAAGTTTGGTCCGACGTACAGGACGGCCATGGGCTCCTCACGAGAGCTGGATGAGAGCGCGGCACCAGGGGAACATGAAGTTGCCGAGCTTGCGCCACGAGTAGCCGCTCGACGACGAGTCTTCGGCGCCCGAGCCGTCGGCGAGCTGGTTGCCGACGAGGTAGAGGTCGGAGAAGCGACCGCACCAGGGCTGGACGTACCCGGCGATGCCGCACGCCAGGCCGAGCGGCATGGGTAGGTAGCCGGCGTCTCCGTTGTTGGCGGCCGTGGCGTTGGCAGCTAGGAGGTAGTCGGAGAAGGCGGCGCTGTAGGCCCCGACGGGGAAGACGTTCTGCACGGTCTTGCCAGCGGCTCCGGCCGGGTTGGTGTTCGACCCGATCCGAGTGATGAAGTTCGCTCCGGTGCCCATCCAGTTCGGGGTGCCGTTGTAGAGGCCTGCCGAGACTATTGTGGCAGATCCGTAGCAGGCGCCCACCCAGGGGATGTTGTCGGAGTTCCAGACGTAGTCGGGTGAGGTGTTGGTGTGGAACGGTTCGGCTGGGACCTCGAGGAACAAGAACCAGATGGGGACGCCGTTCTGGCAGAACACCATCCGGGTGATGGAGCCGTCCTGGGTCCTCATGGTGTGGAGTTTTCCGGCCCAGTCGCTCGATGCTGAAAGTGCTCCCAGGTAGGTCACGGCGGCTGAAGATGCGCGACGGTTGTATATTTGCACTTCATCGACGCACCAGGGCCTCGTGGTGGTTGATCCGTACTGTCCGGCAGTGTTGAAGCCACCGTCGTGTGAGAAGAGGAGGCCTCCTTGTTGTGAGGCAGTAGGTGCTGCTCCGGCTTCGAATATCGATGAGAGCTGGACGTAGTTGGTGCCGCTTATGTTGCGGAGGTCTATGAGGAGCTGGGCTTGAGCACCTACACCAGGGAATCCCAGTACGATCCACGAGTGGGCTGTGAAGAGGGCGCCGGAGGCTGACATAACTATGTCAGAGGTGCTGTTCCAGCGGTCGGTGGTGTCGCTCTGGCTGGCAGGCGCAGCGGCGGAGTTGCATGACAGCACGACGCTGCACGCTGTGGGTGCTGCTACGGAGGCACCGTGCACGTCGAGCCAGAGTCCCGAGAAGAGGGCGTTGTTGGTTAATATCTGCTTGACGATGAGCCAGAAGCTCTTGTAGTCGGTCGTTCCGTTGCCGAGCCCTCCTACGGGTATGTTGGGCAGCACGCACCATGGTTTCTGTTGTATTGGGACAACTAGTGTGGTCATGGGCTCACCTGTATCAGGGCAGAACAGAGGAAGGTAGTGGCGCCAGCGGTGTCGCTGTAGAACTGAGCCTCGTAGACCGCGGCAGAGGCTGGGCGGGTGAAGGTGACGGTCTGGGAGACTGGTTGACTGGTGGCTGTGAATGCTAGCGTGGCGACGACTGTGCTCGTGGCCAGGTTGACGAGGTTCACGTGGAAGTTCGATAGCCCGTTGTACGAGTAGCCTGTGGCGCTGAATCGCCAGACCATCGAGACGGCGAAACCTGAGGGGTCGAGCTGGACGGCGCCGCACGACTTGGGAGTCGACCCGGGGTTGATGTCGGAGGTGGCGAGGGCGAACGTCGTCGTGCCGATCGAGCCGGTCTTGCCGACCAGTGTGCCGAAGTCGTCGGTGCCTATCTCGTCGGCGCAGAGGAAGCCCGTGTCGGTGGTGAGCGTCGGGGAGATGGTCCATGTAGCGGCGGTGAGGGACATCACGCGCAGCTCGAACGTGTGGGAGCCAATTCCGTAGAGCACCTGCGAGATGCTGGGAGAGAGTGACAGGGCGCCGCCAGGTTCCGACGATTCTCCCGTGAGGATGGTGTCGCTCGCCGGGTTGCCGTCGACGAAGATGCAGGCCTGCATCTTGGCGTTCGCCGCGGAGACGGTACCGCTGACCTGCGCGCGGAGTCCCCAGGTGGCGTCTCCTGACTGGGCGGCGGTGATGGACGCCACGAGGTACCACGTTAAGGGGTTCGTGGTCACGACGGAGGTCGTGAGCTTGTTGTAGAGTGACTGCCTCACGTGGGAGATAGATCCTGGAGAGATCTCCGGTATCTGGCTGACGGGCACGAGCCCGCTGCCGTCGAGCGAGGCCACGCCGTTAGGGTCTCCTACTCCCGTGATCGTGTGGCCGTCGTTCCACTGCGGGGAGCTGACCAGCGTGGGGTCGGGGCTCGCCGGCTTGGTCGACACGAAGGTGTGTGTTACTGCTAGGGCCACGGGGTCATGCTAACACGGGCTTGATCTCGGGGTCACCTATCGCGTAGCATGGGGTCTCATGCGATGCCTGCTCTGCAACGTGGAAGTCGACGAGAAGCAGCAGTTCTCCGGCTTCCAGGGACCTGACGGTCGGATCGTCGAGGACGCCGTCTCCAGGCTCAGGCTCCAGGCAGAGCTCCGCAGGTGGAAGCACGTGACGTTGACGGCTCAGGTGGGAGGGGGTAGTATGACTCTCGAGTCTGGTCACTTGTGCCCGAAGCACGAGCTCGGTGACGCGACCATCAGTCTCCGCGCGAAGAGAGGCGACAAAAAATGATCTACGCAGCTCAGGGCTCTCAGTCGGTGGCAGCTAAGACTGCCCTCACCCTCGTCTCGACGGTCAACGCGAGGTCGCGCCTCATCGAGTACAAGCTCTCGAACGTGGGCAGCGTGAGCCTCGACTCTCAGTTCGAGGTGACGCTCCAGAGGTTCACGGCGGCTGGGACCACCACGCCGGTGACGCCGACGTCGGTAGATCCTAACGACCCGCCAGCCTCGCTGTTCACCGCGGGGTCGAACGCGACGGTGGAGCCTACCTACACGGCTGGCGAGGTGATCGACGCCACGGGCGTCAACCCCCGGTCGATCTACAGGTGGACGGCTTACGATCCGTCGGCCGAGGTGCTCATGCCGGCCGTGGCTGACAACGGTCTCGGGTTCCTGGTGGTTGTCCTAGGAGGGGCGGCACAGGTTCTCGTGGACGCGAAGGTCAGGCAGTAGCAGGTGTCGTCGGTAGGTCTCGGCCACGCGGAGGTGTTCGACGCTGGCGGGAGCGTGAGGGTCGTCGAGACCCTGACCTGCGCGCACTGTCAGCGCATATACCGCAGGCCGGGACGAGGAGATCCTGTGGGCTTCTGCCACACGTGCTGGAAGCCGGTGTGTCTTCGCTGCGGCAAGAGCGACAGGTGCGTGCCGTTCGAGCGACGGCTCGAGCAGATCGAGAGCCACGACCGGCTCATGCGGAGCTGCGGCATCGGCTAGCGCCGTCCGCGGCGCGACCTCTTGCGAGATCTCTTGGGGGGGAGCAGATCGATATCGGGCGGCTCGGGAGCGCGCCAGAGCTCGGCGCCGAGGGCCAGGCCCCACCCTGCTCCGAGTGCCCACCACGCTACGGGTGGGACTTTGGGCGTGAGGGTGGTGTCGTCGAAGACGAAGATGGCGTCTCTAGTCCACGTGACTAGCTCGTAGAGGTGGAGCCTCGCGAGCCTGGCCAGGGCGACGAGGTCGGCTGGGCGCGAGGTCGCGAGCTTGACGACGCAGCCGCCGACCATCTTGAGCTCTAGGTCTGTGCTGAACTTGTGGAGTCTATAGCGCAGGGTGAAGGCATCGGTCTCGGACACCGTCAACCCCCTCGAGCGGGCGTCTCCGACCAGCATCACCACTCGTCGGTAGGTCTCGGGTGAGAGGGTGGGCTCGAACCTGCAGGTGGTCTGCCTGGTGGGCTCGGGGCGGATCGATTCAGTCCAGCGGCGCTCGCGCTCGCGCTCGTACTCCTCACGCCCGAGCACGTCTGGGGTGATTCCTCTCATTCGAGCGGCGCGCTCGATGAGGGAGTCGTAGTAGTCCTCGAGGTCGTCTACTGAAGGTCCGGCGACGATCTCCGTCCGTGGAGTGCCGCCTCCGATGTAGACGTTGATCGGCAGGTTGGGGACGGGGGCAGGACCTGAGATGGGGATGAGGACGACAACGTCCGGTACGAAGACGCGGGGTCTTGACCACCTCGGTGCGACCGCGGGCTCGAACCCCCAGGGCGGGATCACGATCGGGGGGGTTGAACGCGCGAGGACGTGCTCTGCGGGGACGGCGATCTTCCTGGTCTTGGCGCGAGAGTCAGTCTCTTCCCAGGGAGGATAAGGAGTACGAGGTCGCAGGACGTCGACGACGTCCTTGGCTCGGTAGGGTCTCCACCTGATCGGCTGTGTGTCTTCGTGTGGTGTGAGCTTCGCGATCAGGCCTCGCAGAGTCTCGACGCTGTCAGTAGGGATGGGACGGCGAGGTGTCAGCAACCTGTCGATCCACAGCTGGGAGTAGCCGGCCGGGACGATCACTGCGGGTTCGTGCGCGTGATCTTTTCTGGTCGTGCGCCTGGCACGGTGGAAGTCAGCTGAGGGCACGAAGGGGGAGGGGCGAGTCTCTGCGGTGGAGATCTCGGTGTCGGTGGGCGTTCGAGCACGTCTTGGTCTGATCTCAGCTCCGCGCACGCCGTCGACTTGTACGATAGTCTTCCGGGCAGGCACGTCGTCAGGTGGTGCGATCTTCGAGCCGCGCCTGGCGGTGTGTGGTTTCGGAGGCTCTTCCACGGCGGGAGAGGTCGGTCGGGGGGTGGCAGCAGAGACTTCTTGGGAGGGACGATTCGCGATGCCGCGCGGTCGGATGTCGTTGGGTTGCGACGGGATGACTCGGAGGTTGAGCGGCGGATCTGCTGACGCCTGCGCCTCTGAGAGTTTTTTCTTCTGCCAGGGCTGCCGCATCGACAGGTCGGGGGGTCCGAGTCGAGGCGGGGACACCGCTGCGGCCGGCGAGTCGACGCGGAGGTTGCTGGCGGTTCGTCGACGTCGGGGAGTGGGGACATCGCCGGCGTAGACTGTCCTGACGGGCGGGGGCGGAGGGACGTCGTCTGTGGTAGCAGCACTTCTTGGTTTCTGGCGGCGGTCGAGGAGCGACTGGTGCTCGTCGGGTATCGGTCTGTGAGAGGGGCTCGCAGTACCGTCGTCGCATGCGGTGATGGTCTTGCGGGGCAGTTGTCTAGTTGGTGGCGCGGTTAGATCTGCGATGGGGGAGATCGCAGATCGGTTAGTCGACGAGGCCCACTGCTCCGGCTGCTGGCGCGGGGATCTAGCTTTGGTAGAGTCTGTCTGGTCGCTCGCTGGGTAGTGCTGCTGGGTGCGGTAGGGGTCGGGCAGGTCCGGGTGTCTGCGGGGCGGGCGATTGGCAGGTGTTGTCGCCTGGTCTATTGGGATAGCTCGCTGCGGAGCTGGCGGTGATATCAGGGCGTTGGGGTTTATGACCTGTCGGCGGCGGCGGGGTTTTGGAACCGTGTCGACGTCCCACCCCAGCGGCACGTAGACGTCGAAGGTGCCGGAGTCGAACGCGTTGCCGCTGAAGGTGCCCATGGTCGTGTGGACCGCAGGGGCCGGGGGAGTTGCCCCGCTGAGGTTGATGGCTCCCGCCGGCGGCCCGAGGTTGCTGCACTTTTAAGAGCAGGTGCTCTTGGTGGCAGTCTACACGGAGGTGGCACATAAAGCGATGGCCCTGGGTCGTTGTGCCAGGGCCATCACCCGTCCCGACCTGGGGTGCTCGTTCCAGGGGGACTCTCTCGGCGGAGTTGGACGGTCAATCTTCCATGTTGCTAGGGCTCGGGCGAGCTGTTAAGTGGATCCTGAGAGTGGTCGTCTTCTGTGTCGCGCGTGAGGAGGTAGGCAGTGTGCTCGGCCTCGGCGACGTAGTTGAGCATCCGGTCGGTCTCGCAGCAGCCTACCTGTCGGAGGTGGTCTCTCATTGCGAAGGCCAGGTCGCGCAGGACTCTCGCCACGACTCGCGGGTATGTCGAGTCCGAGTCGGTGGTGCGCGGATCTCTGAGGGAGGGGTCGGGCGGTCTCAGTCTCGACTCGAGGAGGGCGACCCTCTCGTGGTAGCGGTCGGCCTGCTGCTGCTTTAAGCGGGCGAGCCGGACGGCGAGGGCGATCTCGTGGGGGAGGTTCTCGTCGAGTGGCATGGGCAGTGTGTTCCGCGAGTGATCGGTAACAGTTATGTTTCAATCGTCGCGACTCGGTGCCATGAACGGTCACGGATCTGCAGGCGGTGTTCGATCCATTCTTGCACGGTCAGCTGTCGTCCGTGGAGTGGTCGAGATCGTGGTGCTGTCTTGATGTGCTGCAGGCAGCAGCGCCTGCCGTGATTGACGAAGACGGCTTGGTTGCCGCAGTCGCGGTAGTCACAAGGGTTTTGCCACTCCGATTGGCCGGGCAGTATCCCGCCGAGGCAGATCGGGCACCTCTTGCCATTCGAGCTGTACGAGAGACAGAGGGGTGACCCGCAGGCGAGGCACACGATCACGGGGCAGGTCGGCTGACTAGTGTTGTTGTGTGATCCGCACACTCCGCAGCTGGAGAAAGAATATACCCGTGATTCTTTGTGGGCGAGTCGTGGTTCGATCGAGACGAGCATGTGTCTCCTTGTCGGGCTGGTAGTGAGTGCAGGTCCTACTCTGGTATCTTGAGCATGAGGGGGTAGGGGTTTATATGGTAGGGTTCGAGGACGACGGCGGTCATGCCGCGGAGGCGTCCCTTCAGGTGATTCTCGATGCAGGTGAGAGTAGCTCTTTCGAGGTCGGGTTCGTCGTGAGCCGAGAGCATGTCGACGGCCTCTGTGGTGCAGTACTTGCCCGATGGCTTGAAGAAGTCGACCCTGATCATGTTGCTTCGATTGTCGTAGCCCATGAATGCTCCTCTTTTAGCAGTGGCAGATCCCCGTCTCGCCCGAGCAGGTGCAGACGGCGCACGAGCGGCACTTGCCCTCGCCGTCGCACCCGAGGTAGCAGCCACCCGAGCAGTAGGAGGGGCACTCGGGCTTGGACTCGGGGGGAGCGTCGTATGGCACTTCTCGTTCGGTATCGCGAGGTGTCTCCTGGCCGGCTTCGGGGAGGGCGTCGCGGTACGCGGGGGCGTCGGTGGATCTCTTCTGGTCCGACTGGGAGTCGGTCATCACTGTCATGGAGTCAGGCGCTGTGTCTGAGGTGCCAGCGGGGTGACCGGCGTCGCGTCTTCTCGGTGGCAAGAGTCTTCTCGGGTGGTCGGCGGTACCGTCTGCGCTGTCGGGAGCGAGTGAGATCGCGGCGTCCGGTCTCTCTGAGCCGAGGGTGGTGTCAGGTCGTGCCAGGTCAGGCTCGGCGGGAGGGAGGGAGTCTGGACTCGTCGATGAGGCGTCGCACGAGATCGGCTGGCCTCCGTCGGCGTTCTGGTGGACGGTGATGATCCCGTGGCGGTCCAGTGAGCAAGAGAAAAGAGCTGACATAGTGACTGCCAGTAGAGCTAGTCTCATGGGTGCGGTCTCCGGGTTATTTTTCCTGTAGTCGGTGCCTTGGTTCATATTGCTTGAAGTCGCGCAGCTGGCCGTCGTTCCCTATGATCTTGAGCTCGCCCACTCCTGTCTCGTCCATCTTGGAGCAGTCGATGCCAGCTCCGGGGACGAACGCCATGCACACGGCGACGCTCTCGCCGCCGCTGGTCTCACCATTGAGGTCGGTGTTCGGAGATCCTTCGATGCAGGAGCTGACGAGCACGCCTCCTGGTACTTCCATAGCCGACGTTCCTTCGCAGAGTTTGATCCAGACGGCTCTCATGAGATCTCCTGTTTTGGTTTAGTTGACGTAGTTCTGCACACTCTGGCGAGACACGAAGGTCTGGATCAGAGCGTCGTCGTTTACGGCTATTCGACTCAGGCGAGCGGGGGGTAGCGGGAAGACTGATCTGATGGCGCTGGAACGGAGGAGTCCGGTGACTTGGTAGGGGACGCCGCGGTCGTAGAAGTCGGCGACCTCGGGCGAGCACGGAGATCCTATGGCGAAAGTCTTCACGTCACGATGCTCTCATGGCTTCGGGAGGTATACTCTTGACCTCGATGCAGGATTCGTGGGAGCGGTCACTTTCACATCCCATTTCGCAGGACAGGTTGATGTCACGCGTGAGGAAGCGCTCGGACAGCTTGATCAGGACGTCGAAGGAGAGATCGGTGTTGTAGTGGTAGACGTCGAAGCCGGTGACCTCGGACTCGTCGTCGCTCAGGTGCATGACTACGTAGTTCACGACGAGGCCGCAACTGGAGCAGGCTGTCGTGAGCAGATCGCGCAGGTTGGGCTGCGCAGTCACTGAGAGGTGGTTACTCGATGTCGGCGTCATCTTCGATATCCTCCTCGGCAGGGCTGTCGTCGTTACCGGTGGGTAGGTAGCTCAGCAGGGGAATAGGGTGCATCAGGTGGGGACTCGCAGGGCCGGGAAGTTGTCGCACGAGGTGCCGGGACCGTCGTGCTTGAGGGCGATGCAGGTGAGGCAGAACGCCTCGCCTTCCCACTTGAGGTTGTTGCATCCCCGCCTGGCGCACTTGTCGTGGGTTTCGACGGGGGAGATCGCTTCTAGCTCACGTCGCTTCTCTTGTTTTCGCTCCATCGGTCAACCTCCAGCTCAGTGCTCACTTTACGACACTTACTTCCGAGGAGCAAGTTTTTTTATTTTGACATCGAGTTCGGCTTGGGGTGAGGGCCGACTCGTGGGGAGCATCATTTACTGGTGTTCGCGGTGCCTACTCGTCGTCGTCTCGTCGGCCGCCTCGCAGGAGCTCAAGGCGGGAGGCGTGGAGCTCGCCCACGATGGGACCTAGGTCGGTCGGCACCCTGCCGGTGCCGCGGCAGGCGCGGCATTTCTCGCGGGGCACTGAGCGGGGGTTGTCTGGGTCGCAGGCGCGGCAGTCCACCGACAGAGAATCGGCTGGTGCCGGATCTCTCTCAAGCTCTCTACACGTGAGTGTGAGGGCTAGTGCGATTTTGTTCGCCATGGGCCCACCTTTTGACCTGGTGAGCTCAATTCTACCACGCGCTGATCAGCTCTGCACGGCCTTTTTTGGATCAGTGTCGGGAGTTTTCTCACCCGTATTTGTCATTTTGCCGTCATCCGTCGCGACGGATTCTGCAATTTTAGCGAGCTCGGTCTCGAGATCGCCGTCGTCGTCCGGCTCGTCGTCGACTACGGCTGACATCTCCATGGTGTCGTTCAGGGCGCGGTTGACCGACATGGAGAGGCTAGTTAGACAGTCAAGTAACAACTCGGTGTCCTGGTGCTTGAGCCGCTCGAGAGCTGACACCATCTGCTCGCGAGTCTCGACGCCCTCGAAGACGTCGAGCACGTCCTTGGCGTCTGTCAGGAGGTCGAACAGGCTGGAAATTTTCATGTTTTTTCTCCTACCACTCGACGGGGCCGTTGCCGAACTGCTTCCAGGCGTCCACGTCGACCTCGGCCCGCAGGGTGAGGAGTGGATCTCTCCCGACCAGCAGCAGGCACTCGTGCACGCGGATGGGACGCCCGGTGTTGTCTACGCCTTCTTTGACGGAGTGCGATCTCCAGATGCACGGGAGCAGGCGGCCCTCTCCCACGGGGACCATGGGCACCATGCGGGTGCCGCCTCCCTGGATGGTCCGCAGGGGATCACTTCCGATAACGCTACCGGTAGAGATGGGTATCACGACGTCGCGGTCAGACGGCATCGTCGTCTTCCTTCTTGCGGGGTCCTGCGGGGGGTGCTGAATCTTTGCCGTGCGTCTCGTTGAGCTTGCGCTTCATCTCTTCCACTCGCTCTTGGTCAAAGAATGAGAGGAGGTCGGTGCCGATGCTCTGCAGGTGGGGGAAGATGCGCTGAAACAGGGCACCATCGATGGCGGCCAGTGCCTGCTTGGAGTAGACGGCCTTGCCCAGCGCTATGAGCTCGTCGGAGGTCCAGTTGGGCTTGATGAGGGCCGCCCAGACGGTCTTGATAGTGAGAGCGAGTCGCTGCTGCTGCAGCTTGGTCTGCTCCGCCAGGGGTTGGTCAGGTGTTTCGGTGCTCATGGGGTGTTTCTGCTCCGTTTTCAGATTGTGATCTCGTGGTTCTTGATGACGGTGTCGAGGGCTGACTTGATCTCTCGCAGCGTCCGGTTGTCGCCCGCCACGAGCGAGGCAGTGCGCACTATCATGGCTGCCTGGCGCAGCTTCTTCGCCTTCTCGACGTCGTTGATGGTCTTGATCTTGCCGAGCACGTCGGTGACGATGGACTCGGTGTCGAACAGTCCGACTGGTATGGCTGGGTGCTCTGTCACGATCTTCTTTACCATGTCGAGCAGGTCGTCGAAGGCTGCGCTCATCTGGCCAGACTGGATCTCAGTTTCCGTCAGCCCGTGGTCGGAGGCGAGCTTGCGGGCGGCTTTTAGGGCGCTCTCAGACTCGTGCTGGTTGGCTGCGCCGCGAGCGAGCTTCATGAGCTTCGCGTACTTCTCCACTATCTTCTGCCGACTATTGTCCACGAGGCCTCCTTTTGGGGGAGAGCACGTCGGGTCTCGTCTTGGACAGCGACGCCAGGAGCTTAGGCTCGATCGCTCGCACGTGGACCTCTACGAGGTGCCGCAGGTAACCGGCGCGCTTGTGTCCAACTGCCCGGGCCAGCGCGTCCAGCGCCTTTAAGGTCTCTTTCGACACCTTGGTCTGTATGAGGTGCATGTGCGGCATGGGCAGAGAAGCGCATACGCTCGCATAAATTTGGATACAGATCAATCTTTCGCGGTGGCATCTTCTCGGTCGGGTGCTCCTGCGGACTCGGGATCGCTATTTTTCGTGCGGCTCTTGTAGGTGCGCAGCTTCTTGCCCTCGTCGTACACGTCGCGGACGTTGTCGCGAGATCCAGTGCAGAAGTCGACTACCTGCAGGCAGATCTCGCGCGTGGGCTGGTCCAGCTTGCGAGCAACCTCGAGGGCGAAGCGCAGCTTGGTCATGCGGGCGAGACCTCGCTGCGAGGCCATCTTGGCGGGGAAGTATTTCTCTTTGACTTCGGGGGGAGGCTGCCAGCCGCTGGTGACGCTCTTGTGGCGACCGCAATAGGCGAGCATCATCTTGACGGCCTCGGGGGGACGCAGCGCTGACCACTGGACGTAGAGGTCGAGAGGGATCGGGGCTCGGTTCCGCCACTCCTGCAGTATCTCTTCGGGCAGTCGGTCCAGGCAGCGCAGCAGATTTTCGACGTAGGAGTCGGAATATCCTGCCCGGCGGGCAAAATCTCTCGGGCGAACTCCGAAGCGGTCGCGCATGGTCTTCGCCGAGAGGGCGATCTCGTAGGTCGAGAGTCGCTGCCGCGCGGAGTTCTCTATGATGTTGGTCCAGTACTCTTCGACGACGGGTGTGTCGTGGGGCAGGACGATGGCTGGTATCTTCTGCCAGCCTAGCCGGCGGGCCGCGGTAGTGCGCCGGAAGCCGGCGCGCAGCCACAGCCACGTCTCGGGAGGAGGCGACGCGAGGACGGTGATGGGCTGCTTGAGTCCCTCGTATTTCATGCTCTCCGCGAGCTCGGCGAGCTCCTGCTCGGTGGCCACGAGGCGGATGTTGGGGAAGTTTGGGTCGATCTGCACCTGTTCGAGGGGCACGAGCTCGACCCTCTTCGTGATGATCTCCGATCGCGACTCTCCTTGGGGGCCGTAGATCCTCTCGTCGTGCTGTTGCCTGAGCTCGGACCTCCGCTTCTCTATGCGCAGGTGAGGATCTTGGAGCAGCAGTTCGGCTCGCCTCACTATGGGAGATCTTGCGGCGTCGTCTGCTGCCCATCTCTCGGTGGTCAGCAGCTCTCCAGGCCCACCTTCCTGAGCTGTATCTCGGTGGGGTTGTCCAAGATCTTGTCGACCACGTTCTGCTTGGCCAAGATCATCTTCACCATGTTCGCGTCGAGGCTCTTGTCCAGTACCGGGTGGGTGATGTTGACCATCCTCTTCTGGCCGATGCGGCAGCACCTGTCTTCTGCCTGCCTGACCGTGCCCGGGTTCCAGTCGCTCTCGTAGAACACGAGGTTTGACGTCCTCGTGAGGGTGATCCCCACGCCGGCCGCCTTGAGCCCGCCTATGAAGATCTTCTTTTGACCCTCCTGGAACAGCTTCACGATTGGGATTCGCTGGTCCATGGGGGTGTCGCCGTATATTACGCATGAGTCGTCACCGTAGTGGTCGTGTATCTTCTCGAGTACGTCTTTGTGGTGCGCGAAGATCGCCAGGCTGTCGAGCCCGGATGCCAGCATCTCGTCTGTGAGGCGCAGGCAGGCGTCTATCTTAGCGAGGCCGACCTGGTGCCGGACCACGCTCGTCTCCGTGAAGGGGACGGATACCTCGTCGAGCCTGCGGGCGGCCCTGCGGTAGTCGTCCATGGTCTTCGCCGACAGCAGTCGGGCGAGGGCATCGTCGAAATCTTGGCTCAGGTGCTCTTTCCAGTGGACGAGGTCCGGGAACTTGCCCCAGTCGACGTCGCTGTCGTCGAGTACCAACATTTGGCGACACTTGGGAGGGAGATCTTTGAGGACGTCATTTTTTGTCCTCCTGATCATGAAGGAGGTGCGCAGTCGCTGCTGGAGCTCGGCGTGGTTGGACGATCCGTCGGCGACCCAGACGGTCTTGCGGCCCCTGGTCTCTCGGTGGAGGGCGCAGTATCTCCTCGCGAAGTCCCACCAGTCGCCGAACTTGGCCGGGCAGAGTCGAGAGGCGATCGGCCAGATCTCGATCGGTCTCTGCTCGAGGGGGGTGCCCGACAGGAAGAGGGCCCGCCTCGAGCAGTCGTAGAGGCCTCCTTCTCCGAGCACGGCTCTCGAGCGGTAGGACTCGTGGTTCTTGAGGGCGTGGGCCTCGTCGAAGATGCCGAGGTCCCAGGGTCTGCGCAGGCTCCTCGACAGAGGGGTGTCGAACAGCACCTTGGTCAGCTTGTCGCTCGTGAAGGTGCGCTCGCAGTCTCTGCAGGTGTGCCCGGATATTTGTGGAGATGACGAGATTTTGTTTGGTGAGTGGCAGTGAGGGCAGGTGGGGGCGAACGTGAGCCCGCAGCTCGGGCACGCGTGCTCGCTTGTCGTAGCTGGGAGCTTGGCTGGCGAGGAGATCGACAAGGGAGACTGGCAGCTCGGGCAGGTGACGGCGAAAGTTCTAGAGCAGGCTAGGCACGTCCAAGTGGGATTTGGTCTCGTATTGATGGACCTGCAGTAGGGGCAGGTGGTCACCGCGCGGCTCACCCCGTAGATCTTCTCGTAGTTCGTGATTACGAGCAGAGGTCTCTCGCCTGGCGGGGGCAGGACGTCGGTGGTCTTCTGCGGGATGACTATCTCGTGCCGGCGGCAGAGCCACTTCTCGGCCTCGAGCTTCCAGTTGAGGGCGAGGGTAGCTGGGGCGACCACCAAGATGGTCACTGGCCGGGAGTAGTTGGCGAACCCGAGGGCCTGGACGGTCTTGCCGAGTCCCATGTCGTCGCCTATGAGGGTGTCTTTGTGCTGGACGGCGTAGGCGATCCCGGCGGCCTGGAAGGGTCGGTACATCTCGCCGGGGGGTGCTGGTATGGAGAGCGTCGTGGTGGTCGCTCTCGAGGAGGCGAGCTTCGCCAGGTGGTCGCGCATCACCTCGAGGGCGCGATCGGTGCAGTAGCGCTTGAGTCGAGACGCGTGCTCGATCTTGGACGAGTAGTAGCGGCGCCCTATCTTGGCTCGGCAGGCCCGGCACCGAGAGGGCTCGCACAGCGAGGGCTCGTGCTCGACGAAGCCGACCTTCTTGAGGACTTTCTCGTCGCCGGGCTGGTGGTCGGCGACGAACACTCCCTTCCAGAACGTGATCTTCAAGGTTTTTTTACCATGTTCTTTTTCTCCTCTCTATCTCGGCCAGTCTGTCGTCAGCTTCTTTAAGTAGAGCATCTCGGTCCTTGTCGCTCATGTTGACTAAGTCTAAATCTCCGAAATAATGGGGATCTTCTAAGTCTTCGTCTGTGAGGTCAGTGGGTGGCAGCACCAATATCAGGTGGTATTGCTCGCAGAAGTTGCAGCACTTTCGCTGGACGAACTCGATCGCGCAAGAAGGCAACGGCTTGTTCAAGTCGTTCTGATCGCAGAATGCGCAGCAGGGGCTGCTGTCATTGTTCATGATGGCTTCTGCGACGGTGATCGTCTCACCATGGTTCGAATGATCGGGTCGTAGAGGTCGTCGCTGTCGGCGACGGGCAGGAGAGAGTGGTATTGGTCGACGGCGTAGCAGTGATCGTGACCGCAGCTGCGGCAGCGCGGCCTCTGGTAGTCATTGTAAGTTCGACACTTACAACAGGCCCAGCCAGGGAACACGTTGGGCAGGTGGTCGACGTGGCGGCAGTTATTCACAGGAGCTACCTCTTCTTCGTTCGCTTGGGCCTGAGCTTGTCGAGGACTCTGCCTACGGCATCGTCGACGGTGGAGCCTGTCCCTCGGAGGTCGACGTCATAGGAGGGGGAGTAGACGCGGGCGTGGATTTTGGTCTTCCCCGACGGAGACGTGGTCTTGTTGATGTACGTGCGAGCGATCGGGTGACGAGTGTCGCGTCCTCTCTGGGCCATGCCGGGCATGCTAGCACGATTGTTTGAGGGACTCATAATTCGGAAATGTGGTACGGCTATATTTTTTTGTTGTGTTCGAATTATTGCGGGAGTAGCTTCGCGCGGTCGTCTTTCTGGAGGATTCGAAGGATCGATCCTCGTCGGCGGCGAAACCCACACCATGACAGGAGATCACAATGGCGCGAAATCGAGAAACGTCCGCGGTGTCACAGTCGACAGGTCCCATGGCTGCCCCGCCCGAAGGCTTCCAGCGGTCGGGCAGCGCGATAGCGACCGGCTGGTTCGACCACTCGCTCATCGGCAACACGCTCTTCGGCACCTTGATCGGCGTCTTCGAGGCGCCGTCGAAGCTGCGGGCTGACGGCACGGCGAAGTTCTTCCAGGTCGAGATCAAGCAGTCCTGCCAGGTCCGGGTCGACCGGGGCGAGGACGCGAAGATGGTCGAGGCGAAGCCCGGCGAGATCATCAACGTCAACTACGGGCCCAAGACGAAGGGGTGGGAGGCGCTCGTCTCCGACATCAAGCAAGGGGCCATCTACGAGGTCTGGGGTCAGATCACTCGCGAGAAGATCAAGCTCTCGGGAGGCAGGACGATGCACGCGTTCGACACTCGTCATGCGATGGTCAAGGCGCCCGTCGCCGACGACGATGCGGCTGACTTCGATGGCTCGGCGGAGGGCGACGAGGCAGCATCTGCCTCGTAGGCCAAGGTCATGTCCCGACCTGTAAAGATGCGACCGAGCTACCGGAGCGATGCCTCGTATCTGCTGAGGCTCTGGGACGCTGTCCTCAAGGACACGCGCCGTTCGAGCGTCTGGCGGAACAAGGTGGCGAGGCAGGTGAGGAAGCTCTCGCTCATGCTCCTCGAGGCGGCGGCATCTGACGCTGACAGCTCAGGCGGCGTAGACCAGCAGAAGGGGCGCAGGCCCCGCGTGAGGAGAGCTCTGCCCGAGGCGGCTTCCTCTCAGTAGTCGGATACTATACGAGGAGGGCGGGGAGACGGTCGATTTTTTGATGGTAGGAGAGCACTGTCTCCTTGCCCCGACCTCGATCTTTGTTTGGTTGACAATCGCAGCGGAGGACGACTGATGTCTACAGATGACGAGCGAGCAACGGACGCAGTGGCAGGAGCGGCGCGGTCGAAGGTGTTAACCAAGATTGCGTACTGCGACCACCTGGACGTGTATGTGTACACGGACGCGAGCGGCGAGGAGTTCTTGTTCGACACCGAGCAGCTCGAGCAGTCTATAAACTCATATCTCAAGCAGGGCGATACTCGGAGGGCGGACTTCATGGTCGACTTGACCGCGATGGCCAGGCTGATCCCTCACCGCCTCCTGTGGTTCGACGACGAGGGCAAGCCGCACGACGAGCCGCTCAGCCCCAAGAAGATAGGAGCAGACGAAGTCGCGGAGAGCGCCGATGGCGCAGAGGGCTCAGCGAAGTAGGGGTCACTCGTGCTGCTGCGCCGAGGACCAAGAATACCGCCGCCGTCGAGCTATCCCCTCGCGCCGCCACAGCGCGAGGAGCCCCAGGCTCCGCAGGCCGTGCGGAGCGCGGCTCGCATATATTCTGGAGGGACGGCAGGCGTGTACCCTCGCGGAGGGTCTGCCAGGAAGAGTCGCTTGCTCGAGGTGCTCGGGGACGGTGAGTTTCACCACGCGTCGGAGCTGAGGCGAAAGGTCGACAGTCCGGTCGAGCTCGTGTCGGAGCTGGGCGAGCTGCTCGACTCCGGGTACGTCGTCGTGAGGTCGCTGTCGCATCTCAAGCTCAGGAGGCGCGGAGATCTCGAGGCAAGACAAGATCTGGCCACTCTGATCGACGGTCTGGATTTGGACGAGTCGGTGGAGTCGAGAGCGCTCCCAGCAGTCGCGACGAGAGACGACGAGATCTCGGAAGATGAGCTCGATTTCAATGTGGGAGATGATGCCGGCGAGGTGTCGGCTGGCGGAGGGCTCGTGCTCTCAGACCCTCCGGAGGTGCTCATGTTGCCCTCGGACGGGAGCGCCAGCATGACAGGGGCGATCTTGGCGCGTAAGGGATCAGGCAAGAGCTACCTCGGCATGGTGCTCGTGGAGGAGCTCTTGGGGCTCGACGGGGTGACGGTGGTGGTGTTTGACCCTACAGGAGTTTGGTGGGGGCTGCTCTCGACGGCAGGTGGCGAGCCATCAGCTTATGGGGCCATCTTGCTCGGAGGCCCGCGGGGTCACGAGAAGATCGCGTCCGGCAGCGGTGCTGGCATCGCGGAGGTGGTCAACGCCGTGAGGCCCAGGCCCGTGGTGGTCGACCTGTCGGAGCTGGCTCCGTCGGAGCAGCACGAGGTCGTTGCCTCCTTCTGCGAGAGGCTCGTAGGGTTGCCGCACTTCCCGATCCACGTCGTGATAGACGAGGCGGACGAGTTCGCTCCACAGCGGCTGGGAGCGATCTCGAAGCACCAGAAGAGGGCGCTCGGTCACGTGGAGAGGATGGTGATGCGGGGGAGGTCGCGAGGCATCGGGGTGACGCTCATCAGCCTGCGCCCGGCCGTGATCTCGAAGAACGTGCTCTCTCAGGTGGACGCCTTGTGGCTCCTGCAGATGGCGGCGCCCCAAGATCTGCGAGCGGTGGAAGATTGGCTCACCCACTTTGACCACAAGGTCAGCGAGAGCCAGCGAGTATCGTGCCTGAGTCAGCTGCCCATGCTGCCAGTGGGCACGGCGTACTTCTTGAGAGGTGGTGAGCGCGCGGCGTTCCGGCGCTTCAAGGTTCGGCACAAGTCGACGTACGACTCATCCAAGACATTGGTCGTGGGGGCGAGCGACAATCCGATCTTGTCTGAGATCCCGGCGCCTGTGAGGGACATCGTGCGGGAGCTGTTGTTGAAGTCGCTTGCCGACCAGTCGAGCGAGGACCAGAGTGGCTAGCAGGGGACGAAGGCGGCAGCCTCGCGACGAGCTCGGTCGCTTCGCCAAGAAGCTGGCTGAGATAGAGACCGTGGCGAGGAAGTCAGAGGCTGAGAAGACTGCAGCGAAGAAGCCCGCCGCGAGGAAGTCAGCAGCCAAGAAGCCTGCTGCGAAGAAGTTTGCCGCCAAGAAGTCCGTCGCGAGGAAGCCAGAGGCAAAGAAGACTGCTGCCAGGAAGCCTACCGCGAAGAAGCCTGTTGCCAGGAAGCCTGCCGCGAGGAAGCCCGTCTCGAGGAAGCCAGAGGCAAAGAAGACTGCTGCCAGGAAGCCCGTCGCGAGGAAGCCCGTCTCGAGGAAGCCTGCCGCGAGGAAGCCCGTCGCGAGGAAGCCCGTCTCGAGGAAGCCTGCCGCGAGGAAGCCCGTCGCGAGGAAGCCTGCCGCGAAGAAGCCTGCCGCGAAGAAGCCTGCCACGAGGAAGCCTGCCGCGAGGAAGCCTGCCGCGAGGAAGCCTGCCGCGAGGAAGCCTGCCGCGAGGAAGCCAGTCGCGAGGAAGCCAGTCGCTAAGAAGCCTGGGAAGCGCAAGCGCAAGCGCAGGAGGCCTGAGCTGCCCCTCCTGCCCGAGAGGTCGAGGCAGGCGGAGATCTTGATGCAGACGAGGCTCGTGGCGCTCTTCGACGGCATCGCTGCTGAGGGTGCGGGTCTCGTGATGGGTGTGCAGACGTACGTCAACGCTGACGGGACCGTAGACGGGGAGCTCCGGATCGAGTCTCTGCCTGACATCTGGCGAGAGGCCGGCGCTCATACTCTCATCGTGGAGTTCTTGAGCCATGTGTTCCGGTACTTCGAGTACTTCCCGTCGAGACCACCCATGGGGGGAGCCTTCTGGGTGTCGTTTGGTGTGCGGTTTGGGCCGCAGAACGAGGCTGAGGTCGGAGAGATCGAAGATCTCTACAAGAAGCACCGAGGTCTCTTCCAGATCGGGACGTACCCGACTCAGGGTTGGGGTGGAGGCGCCGTGCAGAACGCCCTGACCGACTACAAGGTGGGCCTCCGGGCCATGCTCGAGAGCTTGATGGAGAAGCGGGGTCTGCCGCCGACCGTGCTCCTGGTGCGCTTCATCTGGACCCCTGACGGCAAGCGACCGGCACACTACCTGGGAGAGAAGGGTGAGACGTGATGTATTTTTGGCTAATACTGTCGGGGTTTCTAGTCGGGCTGGGTGATTTTTTCTCCAAGAAATGGAGTCTGGGGGACGGGATCAGTTGGGCGTGGGTTTCTGTGATCTGTTACGCCCTAAGTGGCGCGAGTTGGCTGCCGGCCCTGAGGATAGGTAGAAGTCTGTACCTGACAGGAATAGTCTGGATCCTGCTCTCGACCGTCGCACTAGTTGCACTAGGGGTAGGTTGGTTTGGAGAGCCAATAACAGCTCGTCGATCAATTGGTATAGTGTGCGCCATGATCGCTGTGGTTTTATTGAGTTGGTGATGTTCAATGGGTGTCAATAGTTTGGACGATCTCCACGATCAGCACAGTCGGGTACTATTAGTGGGCGAGCTCAACCCGTTCGGCGCGGACCCGCGCCTGGCCCTCTACCACATGCCCAGGGGGTCGAGCGGAGACCGTCTTCGCAGGATACTGGGACTCCGAGACTGCGAGTACGCTCGGTTGCTGGACAAGGTCAACCTCTGCCGGGGCAGGTGGTCGGAGGAGGTCGCCCTGGAGGAGGCCCAGCAGTGCCTGGGGTCCCACCACTCGGTGCTCGTGCTGCTGGGGTCTAAGGTCAGGAGCGTTTTCAAGGGACCGTTACCATTCGAGTGGTCCGTCGTACGGGGGAAGAGGCTGGTCGGGCTGCCGCACCCGAGCGGTCGGTGCAGGGTGTGGAACGACTCTCAGAGCGCGGCCAGGGCGAGGGCGATCATGTCCGAGCTGGTCGGCGGGGTGCCGTGGGGAACGGCAACTGATCGAATAGCAGCAGGTTGACTGACAGCTCAGCGACTTTCAATTTAAATGGGATCGGAAAAGTACATGCTTATCCGGTTCACGCACACCACTAACTCGATAGGAGTTTGAAATGTCGAAATTACGGCCTTATGCCAAGTTTCCAACCTGGAAGTCCGAGACATGCCTCAAACGTATGTTGGCTTGCGCTGGTGCTTTGCATGTCCACGGATTCATGAGTGATTCAGAACGAGATCACGTACAAAAACGTCTGCACAAGTGGCTTTTGAAGAACGGCGGAGCCTTCAGTGGAGCGTCAACCGGATAGGCATGGAAAAGTACTTGGTCAAGGGACTGGGCGTCCATGCCGTGAGTGGCAACTCGTCGATGCTCTTTCATTTCATGGTTGAGCGAGACGTAGTTCCCGTGCGACTGTTCATCCCCGAGCACGTGGCGGTAGACTTCTTGGTCTACCAGATCTCGACGGTGACTCGCGAGGGCGGCGCCCTCCGGGAGGACCACGTGCTGCTCGACGCTGACGATCCCGTGCCGGCCACTCTGTTCTCGTCGACGGACGAGCTGACGGAGGAGGTGCTCCGTCAGTGCAGGCCGGAGGCTAAGGTCGAGGACTACCTCCCCCAGTATCCCTGCCCGCTGAGGATGCGACCCGTGAAGAGGGGCGATCAGATTCGGGTGGGTGTGACCAACACGAATGCCAGCGCTCGGAACATCACGGGAGCTCTCATCGTCGTGCCGCAGGATTGAGAGGAAAAGGATGACAACTGAACAAAAACAAGTTTTTGAGATTTCTACAAGTGCTTCGTTGAACATCTTGTATGAATGGGAATTGCACACGTGCAAGCGAGGTCATACTTGGAGGTTTCCAAAACAGACCGGTAATATACGCAGTGATCCAGTTTGTTTTTCATGGACTGACGCGGAAGGAAAGTCCGTCACTGCAGGCACTGGTGCGATCTGTTTACAATGTGTGTGCCAAGACTTGGTGACAGCATATGGCCCTGTCAAGTCCGTAGTTGTACCTTGATGGGTTGTTAATCTGATAGGCATGGACGAAAGAGCGAGAGCACTCGTCTGCTGGATAGGCGTGGATTGTCAGTAGGTCAATTGTGCCGGTATTCAACCCCATAACGACCGAGCGCAGGCTGCGCAGGTTCGGCGTCCTCGACCTCGAGTGGGTGCCCGGGGAGAGCCTGCCCGAGCTCGTCAACACGGAGGTCGAGATCGTCGGGACTCGCGAGAGGTTCCGCGTGCCGCTCCCACCCTCGCGGCGGATGACCTCCGCCCTGCGGGCTCGCATCTGCGGGTACTACGACCAGCAGCCCGAGGAGGGCGAGGAGGATATGGACGAGCCCACCATGGTCGCGAGCTATAGGTGCTATCCGGCGGTGCGCGAGCTCGTAGAGGCACTCCTTGTCAGGGAGTATCGCGGCTGGTGGTTTTTCGCCCACGCCGGGGGCCTCGCCGACATGCAGTTCGTGCTCGACGAGCTGCTCACCCAGATCAAGGAGCAGGTGAGGGCCGAGAGCCTCCTCGCCACCAGGTCGAGTGCGATCTACTCACCCGACGGCAGCAAGAAGACCACAGTGGAGCAGGGTATGGACGGCAGGGGCAGGATGTGGAAGATCAAGGCCTCGTTTTCCGGGAGCTCGGCCATCATCGTCCACGTGGTGAGCGGCAAGAACGCCTGGCACTTCTGCGACTCCTACTGGCTCCTGCGCGACAAGCTCGCCTCCATCGGTAAGGCTATCGGCATCAAGAAGGGCGACGACCCGAAGGCCCTGGCCTGGATGTCCGAGCGGTTTGGCCGGCAGGTCAAGGACTTCGAGTCGCTCTCGCGGCCGGAGATGGTCACCTTCTATGCCGAGGCCCCAATCGACATCTTGACTTTGTACAACAAGCTCGACTGCGAGATCTTGTGGAAGGCCATAGCGGAGTTCGAGGCCGAGATAGTCGCGCTCGGCGGGCAGCTCCAGCAGACCATCGCCTCGACCGCCATGACCTTGTTCCGGCGGGCCTTCCTCAAGCGGGACATCTTTACGAGCGAGAGGCTCAACAGCATCAGCCAGGAGAGCTACTTCGCTTCGAGGGTCGAGGTGCTGGCGCGCAATGCGAGCGACTTCCAGATCTACGACATCAACTCCTCGTTCCCGTACGCGATGACCCATCCCCTGCCGGCCAACCTCGTCGAGTACCGGACCACGCTGCCGGACGACGACTCGGACTCCTGCATCTACTTGGTCGACGCGACCGTCGAGGTGCCGGACATGGTGCTGCCGCCGCTGCCCTATCGGAAGGACAACCGCGTCTTCTTCCCGACCGGGAGGTGGCGGAGTTGGTTTACCTCTACGGACATAAGGCTCGCGCTGCGCGAGGGGGCCACCCTGCACAAGGTGCACGAGGTGTATGTCTTCGAGCCGTTTGACGACTTCGCGGCGTACGCCAGGCAGATCTACGCGCTCCGGGCCGCCTCCACGACGGACTTTCGGAAGCTGGTGCTCAAGTACCTGCTCAACTCCCTCTACGGCAAGGCCGCGGAGTCGACCCACAAGCAGGAGATGCTCGTCAATCCCGACGAGATCGACCGGTCGACCATGCAGATGCTCCAGCCGGGCGTCTGGTTGGCCGACAAGGAGGCCAAGATTGCCCACCGGCACGTGATCGTGGCCTCCGTCATCACCGCCATCGCCCGCCGAACGCTCTACGACTTCGCGAAGGAGTGCTACAGGCAGGACAAGCCCCCCTACTACTTCGACACGGACTCGGTGTCGACCAAGGCTACCCTGCCGACTGACGACAAGACGCTCGGCGCCCTCAAGCTCGAGAAGAAGATGGACTGGGCCGAGTTCGTGGCTCCCAAGATCTACCGGGGCGAGGGCTTCGAGCTCATGCGGGACGGGACCTGGAAGGAGAAGCGCCTAACCAAGGCCAAGGGGTTCTCCCTCGGTCAGGGGCAGGCGGCCTGGGACAAGCTCGACAAGATCATCGCGGGCGACCGCATCGGGGTCCAGCGCATGACTCGGATGCGGGAGCTCTATCGCACTCTCGTAGGCGGCCAGTACACGACGAGCCCGTTCGAGCTCTTGGTCATCAAGGCGCTGACTTTTGAGATGCTGTCCAAGCGTTTCCACTACCCGGACGGGGAGACAAGGCCGTGGACCGTCGCCGAGCTGCGCTCGGGCGACAGGATGTCGGAGGGCTTCGACTTCGACGCTGAGATCGAGCGCAACTTCGACACGGTGACCAAGGCCATGCTCAGGGCAGCCGTGTGAGAGGAGGCACGAGAGATGACTAAGGTATTGATCATGGCGTGGTTCGGCGGGGCCCTCGGGTGGGTATACGCTCAGCTGAGGGACGGAGATCGTGTCGATCTCCATAGTCAGCGGGGCAAGATCTTCTGGGTGTTGATGGCTCCGCTGTGGCCGGTGCTGATCTTGGCGGGTGTTGTAGGGGTAGTTGTCTTGTGGTGCTCGAGGCGCCTGAGGAGGTACCGTGGACGCTCGTGACTTCGACAAGGCAGTGTCGTGCGTGTGGGAGCAGGTGCTTGGGTTCGCCCGCCGGGAGCTCTCACTGTCATCTGACGAGAAGCTCGCCGTCAAGGTGGAGGTGTCGGGCGGGAAGATGACGGCAGTGGTGGTGCTGTCGAGCGAGAGGTGGTGGGGTGAGTACTCGAGGAAGTTGTCGGCGCCGGTCACCGTCGAGGGTGGCCTCTTAGACCTCGAGCTCGCGGGGCTGCCGGACTTGACGGAGGTCGAGAAAAATGCGTTCGTCCTCCTGGCAGATCCCGAGCTGACCCGCAGTCAGTCAGCCGTTCGGACGGTCGGGCAGCTCGTGCGGCTCGGGCGGCGAGACCTCCTCAAGATGAGGGGAGTCGGCGTGGTCACCGTGATGGTCGTAGAGCGCGTGCTGGCGAGGCTTGGGCTGTGGCTCGGTGCCCGAGTGGCTGGAGTGTCACAGGCTGACGCCGGGGGAGGTGTATAGTGGTCAGCGGCCATGAAGTCGTTCGAAGAGGTGTGGTCGAACCGGCGACGCAGCGTCGAGTGCTTAGCTCGGCTGATACTGCGCCGGTCGGGCCAGTGGGATATGTTCGACGACCTCGTGGCGGCGGGCATGGCAGGTCTCTTCGATGCGTGGCGGAACTACGACCCCGCGAAGCTCCAGGTGATGGACTTCTGGCGCGCGTACGCCGTACACAGGGTCCGCGGGGCCATGTACGACGAGCTCCGAACGATGGACCACGTCAAGCGGGACGGCCGGCAGGCCATCGCCGCCGGCGGCGAGGAGGCCGTGCCGGCGTGGTGCTTAGTGCGCAAGATGAGGGTCGACGACCTGGAGGAGATCGCCTGTGAAGGCAGCATCGAGTCCCAGATGCTCGACCGCGAGAGCCGCGACCTCCTGTGGGAGGCCGTCGGGCGGCTGCCCGGCAGGCTCCGGGACGTCGTCACGTGGTACTACCGAGAAGACAACACCCTCAAGTCGATCGGCAGGAGGCTGGGCTTGACGGAGAGTCGCGTATGCCAGATCAAGAACGAGGCCATAGGCGCTCTGCGCGCGAGCCTCTGCAGGTGCGAGGAGTGCGGAGATCTCCACTCGACGAGCGACGAGTCCGCATGCGGGAGGGGCTCGCGTGCCGTCTAGCTGGGGCAGGCGGCACGGGCTGCCCGGGTATGACGAGTTCCGGCTCAACATGGCATTTCGGGACGCCTACGAGCACTTGAAGGTGTCCAAGAAACATCGGTACAAGCGCAGGGGGTCGGTGCTGGGATACATGCACGAGATGAAGCTGGAGCTCTATGAGCATGCGGTGGATCAAGGGTACTTGGAGACTCTGAAAGGAGGTCGAGATGCCAATGCCAAGCCAAAGGATGGGGCGGCGAGACGCCTCCGTCGAGAGAAGCGGAGAGCGGCAGCCGCCTCGCACTCTGCCCCAGATCATGGCGCTGCACGAGCGGATACTCATCATACAGGCTCTGCAGTCGTGCGGGGGCTCGCGCACTCGCGCCGCGGCGGCTCTCGGGGTGCCGCGGACGTACCTCTACAGGAGGGTGCAGGTGCTCCAGATCGACCTAGGCGTCATACCGGCTCGGGTGGGAAGACCGCCGAGAGGAGGTGAGTGACGTGGCTTCGGGGCAGCTGCTCATAGACTTCGACTACGACGAGAGGGTGGTTATGTTCGCCAAGGAGGTGGCGCTCATGCTGGCTCCCCACGTGGCTCCCGGGACCAAGTCCGAGACTGTCAAGGTGCTGGCAGACCGGATCGCCGTGCTCGCGTGCAGGCGCTGGAAGGACGCCCACGAGCCCAGGGAGGAGGTGCGGTGCCACACGTGCGACGAGCTGACCACCGTCGGTAACCGGGTGCGGGTGGCGGTGTGCAACCGCTGCGCGCTGACGGGCCGCTCGGTGGGAGCGGCTGGTTGAACACAGGAGGATGCCATGAAGACGATAACGATCGAGCTCAAGATCACGAGCCCACTGGCGACGAGGCCGCTCGCTGTCAAGTGTCGAGACGTCAGTGTCAGCGACCAGGCGTTCGAGCACTTGAGGTGGGGCTCGTCTCCATCGAGGACTTGGTGGTGGCCGGAAAGACTGACCTAGCGAGTGCTCTCTTGGAGTTACAGAGCTGCGATCTGGGAAGATAGTAGCGTGCGGTGGAGTAAGAGGATGCGTTCGGACCAATCTAGGATGCGAGGAGGCGAGGGCAGCATGATGGCAGATCGGGTTGCCAAGAGATTTCCGGAGGTCGGTGATTCCATCCAGGTGATTTTCGGTGTGCTGTCTGATGGAGACGTCCGGACAGGAGAAGTCACGGGTGCAGATCGACAGCGCGGTATGTTCACAGCGACGACTGAAGGATGGTCGGGTGTCCTGTTCACCGATCACGAAGGCCAGTCGTGGAGAAGAAAACTTCCGGAGAGGCAAAAGATCATGATTCACCGCCAACAAGTAGCTACGATGCGGGCGTCCGTTAAACCTGGTCTATTTTCGACCGAGAAGGTCGCGACATTTACCGACGCTGATGAGAGGGAGGTCGCCGTCGTCGTCGCGAATCGCGAGGTGATCGGCGACGGGGTATTGGTGTTGGTGCTCGACTTCGACAGCGAGCACGTCTTAGTCAAGGTGCCGGCCCACGGTCCCAACAACACGGCGAAGGTAGTGAGGAAGCTGGTGAGCTCATGCGACCCCGCGAGGTGACGAGTGGGAGATCTAGGAGAAGGGACTACGAGAGGCGATCGTCAGCGCGATACGATAGGTCAGGGAGAGGGATCTTGAGACTCTTGCTCAGGTGGTTTGGTCTGCCCAGGAGGCGGGTCAGGTGATCGCCAGCGAGCTCAAGTCGCGCGCCTACGAGAAGGTGTGCACGGCATGCCGGGGGGAGCTACGACTCCGAGATCCGTGCCCCGTCTGCGGCGGCACTGGCGTAGAGGAGGTACGGTGCAGGGAGTGCTACACGTGGCGGGAGGTCGCTTACTTCATGAGCGCGGGGAGGAGGGTCAGGTGCTGCTACATTTGTCGGAGCGGGCAGAGGCAGGGAGCCGAGAGGAGACCGGCAGCTCCTTTGAGTCGTCTGCTCGTCAAGTGGACCTCGTGCTCTCGCAACACGAAGACGGGGCCGATACCGGTGTCGATGACGAGCGCGGAGACCTGCCCGACCTCGTGCCCCTGGCTCGGTCGCGGGTGCTACGCCGAGCACCACTTCACCGGCATGCACTGGCGGCGGCTCTCGCTGGGGGCCGGCTTGCCCTGGGACGACTTTCTCGAGCGGGTGAGGGAGCTGCCCGGAGGCCAGCTATGGCGCCACAACGAGGCAGGCGACCTTCCGGGTGAAGGCGACGACGTGGCGTCCGACCTGCTCCGCGACCTCTGCGAGGCGGCCCGCCGCACGAGGGGGTTCACGTACACCCACAAGCCGGTGCTCGGGACGGGCAGCACGGCTCTCGCCAACCGGGCGGCCCTGCGCCGGGCGACGCTCCGAGGAGGGCTCGTCATCAATCTGTCGGCCGACGGCGTCGAGCAAGCTGACAGTCTGGCTGAGCTCTGCCTGGGACCGGTGGTCGTGACCCTGCCCGAGCACAACCCGCCCAAGGTCGTGACGCCCGGGGGGCGCAGGGTGGTCGTCTGCCCGGCCGTGTCCCGGGAGGGAGTGTCCTGCGCCACCTGCAGGCTGTGCAGCGTGGCGGCTCGCAGGTGCGTCGTGGGGTTTCCCGCTCATGGTGATATGCGGCGTCAGATGAGCGAGAGGCTCGGGAGGCAGCTCAAATTATTTTAGCAGTTGACACTTGGTACAATTGCCGGTAAAAATGTGAATCAAAAGAAGGATCTCTTTATGGGAAACGAGAAGAGGGTGAAGTTCTTAGACCCCGCCGTCATCGAGGCGACCATCGCTGAGGTCGCCGAGATGGCGGCGCGAGAAGACATCGACGCTGCTCTCATAGGTGGTGTCGCGATGATGGCGTACGGGTCGGACCGTCTCACGAAGGACGTCGACGTGGCTCTGGTAGACGAATACTTACCGGGAGTCGAGCACGTCGAGGAGCTCATCTTCGGGGGAGTAGTGGCGAGAACTCCTCAGGGACACACTGTTAAATTGGTGGTTCGGTCCGACGAGTACCGGCCGCTCTACGTGGCGGCTGTCGATCACGCGGTCGACGTGGGTTTGCCGCTCAAGGTGGTGAGGCCTGACTACCTCCTGGCCCTGAAGATGGCGGCAGCTCGCGACAAGGACGTGTCAGACGTCAAGACGTTGGTCGTGCTGGGAGCTGTCGACGTGCGGTCGGCTAGGAAGATCGTGAAGGAGCACCTGGGCGAGTACGCGGCCCGCGAGCTGGACGCCCTGGTAGACAAGGCACATTGGCAGAAGTCGAGGGCTCGATGACTGTCTATCGAGTCTTCGACGTCACTCCCGAGGGTGAAGAGTTCGAGAGGAGTGAGTCCGTCGAGCTCAGAGGTGAAGATCTGATCTCAGAGCTCCAGAAGATGAAGCTCTTATCAAGGAGGGTATCAAGAGCTCGTATTCGGGCCAGGCACGATCATGGCTCCTGGTTCTTCGACATCAGAGACATACCAGGAGAGCCTTCAGGCTTTCAGTGCGTCTTGAAGTTGATGGAGAAGCAGGGCAAGAGATCGCAGAAGTCGTTCAAGTCGACTCCGTTTGATCTGGAGTCGGTGGTGAAGAAGGCGGCCGACAGTCTCTCGAAGAAATGCGACAGTCACGGCGGTCTCTTGGTGGTAGTAGCGGTCGTGGTCGAGGGGAGCTCCCAGTGCTGCGTGCTCGAGGCACCCGAGCTCGAGGGAGGACCGTCGAGCGACGGTCTCATCAGAGCTGTCGAGAAGTCCGTGCGTGATCACTTGGATCAGGTGCCGAGCCTCACTCAGATCCCGAAGGGCGAGGTCTGCTAGTGGCATCGTCAGATCTAGGCAGGCAGATCGCCGCTAGGGCGTCCGACTTGTTCGCGCATAACGGGAGGTCTGAGTCGTATCTTGCTGCGCTGGCTGCGATGCCGGCGGGAGGAGCTCGCGTGAAGATGAAAAATGGGACAGGATTCGTCAGGATGTACTGCGTTTTGTACTGCGTCGGGAGCTACATGCCTAACGGTGCTGAGGTCTACGGCCCCATGTCGAAGCAGGTGGAGATCGGCCCGCACGGGCTGCCCAGGATCGGCGACAAGTTCGCCTGCGAGGGCAGGTCGGAGCGGGCGATCTTCGAGGTCAACGACATCGTGTGGGAGGAGGGACGCCCGGTCAAGGTGCTGGTGAAACCTCTCGGCGTTGCGGCGACGTCGGTGGGTAAGGATGTGCTCGAGCAGTGCGGCTGGAGTCGGGTGTGACGTTCCCTCGCGAGGAGGTCCGGGCGCGGCCGTTCGTCAAGTGGGCGGGCGGCAAGACGCAGCTGCTCTCGGAGCTGCGGGAGGCGGTGCCTCCGGCTTGGGATCCGATGAGGGACTACTACTACGAGCCGTTCGTTGGGGGAGGGGCCCTCTACTTCCACCTCGGGCCCAAGTACGCCGAGCTCAATGACGCGTGCCCGGCGCTCATGAACGCGTGGCAGGCGGTGGCGTGGAGCTCCGATCATCTGATCGGTGACCTCTCCATGATCGAGTCTCAATATCGACGAGATCCCGAGAGGACCTACTACAGGGAGAGGGGGCGAAGTCTCGTCCCGGGGCTGGGCGAGCCGATGGACGTCGAGGCGGCTGCGAGGTTCATCTTCCTCAACAAGACTTGCTACAACGGCCTCTACCGGGTCAACTCCCGGGGGGAGTACAACGTCTCGTGGTGCAAGGACGGAGGGGTTACCGTCTGCGACACCTTGAACCTGCGGGACTGCGCTGATTTCATGCGAGAGAGGACTACGACTTTCCGTTGCCAGTCATTTGAAGAGTACCTGCTGGGGGTCCTGCACCGCGATGCCAACTTGCTGCGGGGGGCGCTCGTGTACCTCGACCCTCCGTACGTGCCGAGGTCGAGGACGGCCCACTTCACGAGGTACACGAGGGACGGGTTCGATGCGGCTCGACACAGGGAGCTCGTCGAGCTCGCCGAAAAGCTGCGCGACCGCGGGGCTCATGTTGTTGTGTCGCAGGCGCTCGACGATCTCTTAGTGGCGGAATATCAGATCCGCAAGTTCAGCGTCCGGAAGGTCAAGGCCAAGCGCAAGATCAGCTGCGACGGCGAGGGGCGGGGTGACGTCGTCGAGTGCATCATCACGGGGACGACGCCGTGACGTACTTGTCGAGGCGAGGGCACCCGCTGGTCTACGCGGGAGCACCGCAAGCTCGACCGGTCTTGACCGTGGAGAACTACCCGAAGTGGTACGGCCTCGAGCTCGTGAGGCCGGACGGCTCGGTGGAGGATGTGAGCTTCGAGGGGCTCTGCGACCTGGCGTACTCACTCGGTGTGTCTCCCTACGTGGACCACGTTCCAAACGCTGAGCTGGTCCCGGCGCTGGCCGCGAGCATGGGCTGGTCGCTCGACGCTTGCTCTTACGAGATGATGGTTGGCAGGTGGGAGATTGAGGCTCTAGCGTCTCGTAAATACGATTACTGATATGAGGTTTACGATGTCGCAAGAGTCGCAGGACAAAGAGTTGCGGGAGGAGCTGGAGTCGATTCCTGGCGAGGTGTCGACGTCGAAGTGCGGCTGCACGTGGAAGCGAGTGAAGAATTTCTCCTTTCGAGGGGTAGTCATGCGTGGCGACCTGCTCGTGAGGTACTGTGAGTGGCACGCTTGGTATGCTAAGTCGCCTCTACACCAAAAGCGCGAGATCTCAAGACAGCTCAGGCAGGCTCGTTCATGATTGGCTTGTTAGCTCGAGGAAGCGTGCTTATCCGGTTCACACACTCCACCAGATCGATAGGAGTTTGAAGATGGTGAAATGGGCAGGGTGCAATTACTGGGTTAATCAAGGAAAAGTGCCGGAAGAATCAATAGAGACGGCCACAAGTATGCACAATTGCGAAGGTTGCGAACACGATGGAGCATGTCCCTTGCAAATGGATACGGAAACGTGGCCCCACAACGAAGATCACGACAAAAGATCGAAGGACGTGATTATAATGAGTGGAAACGTCTAGAAAGGACGTCAATTGGATAGGCATGCGAGGAAGCACCATATTGGCCGAGTCGGTATTGCCGACATTGAGAAATGAAAGGAAAAACTGATGATAACTGTTTACGCGAAAAATGACTGTGGCTGTTGTACAACAGAGATGAGGTTCAACGATCTTACCTCAGCGCGAGAAGCCTTTGCGGCTGTTGGACTCGGGAATGGCATGCAGATCAAGGATGATGCTGGGGATGTCCATGAGCGCATCGACACGTTCTACGGATTTTCTGAGTCTGACGAGGAGGAGCATAATCGCAGTCTCGGTTTTTTACTGGGTCAAATTGGATCGACAGTTCCAAAATCAACTGAGTGATTGGTATCGGAATGCTAGACAGTTTGCACTGGCTCGACAAGATCTCTCTGCCAGCACGAGTTACCATCCTCATTCTCTCGTGCCTGGGGTGGTTGGTGCTCGTTCGCTCTCTCGTGAGAGCCGTCCACTATGTCGTCAAGCAGTGGCGCTGGTGGTGCTCGTGGTTCACCCAGAGAATTCCTCTCTCTGAGTGTCCGCACGGCGGTCGTCCTAAGGTCTTCAAGAACAATGACGGAGACTGGGAGGTCGCGTGCGCGTGCGGTGGACAGATCAGTTCGACGTGGCGGTTGGCTTGGTTTCACTGGGAGAGGCACGTCAGGATCGTCAAGAAGCGACGACGTAGACAATCCACGGCATGACACCTCGGAGGGTCATAGAGCGGCTGTCGAAGCTCCTGGCGCTGTCCTCGTCGTCGAACCACCACGAGGCAGCGGCAGCCAGGGCCGCGGCCGAGCGGCTGCGGTGTCAGTACGCGCTCAGCGAGGACGACGCGAGAAAGGAGGTCGAAGGCGTCGCGGAGCACGAGGAGGTGCTCTCGGGACCAGAGTGGGGTCCCGCCTGGAAGTTCGTGGTGGTCGCCGCGGCCTCGGAGGCCTGCGGGGCGGTCGCGGTGTCGGGCTCGATGGGCAGGGGGCGCGAGGTGCGGGTGTCCGGCGAGGGCGACTCCGTCAGGAGGGCGCTAGACCTCGCCGGCCAGATGATCGCCGCCGTGGGAGCGGTCGAGGGCCGAATGGTCAGGGAGGTGGGGGAGGCGGTCCGCGACCCTGAGGTGGCCGCTGAGCTCGGCGAGTGCGGCAGCCGGAGGGCCGCGCGGTCGTTCCGGGTGGGCGCTGCCTACGCCCTGGCCAAGCTCGTGCTGGTGGGACGGGCTGCGACTGCTGCCCGCGGCGAGGCGGCACCGAGCCCGCTGGACGGCGTGCTTGCCGTGGTAGGATGTGACGGAGCTCGGGAGCGCGCGCGGGAGACAGCCAGAGCGAAGTACGCTCCGGAGGTGCGGAGCGACTTCGCCACGCGCGACACGTCTGAAGTCTGGATGGAGTATGGTTATAGGCTGACTGCGTCGATGGTAAGTTACTGCGAAGGCGAGGTCGTCGTCCAAGAGGTAGCAGTCCGAGAGACACGTCCACCTGATGAAGGTACTTGACACCCTCATCTATAGTAGGGTAAAACCTTAATTGACTGGAGATTTTTTATGGGGCAATGTCTCACCAGCTCGGGCAAGGTCTACGATCCTATGAGCCCGGACGCGTCTGTCGTCGACGTCGCGGACATCGCGCACGCCCTCTCGCAGACCTGCCGCTACGGTGGTCACACGAGTCAGCTCTACTCGGTGGCCGAGCACTCGGTGCTCGTCTACTTGAACGGTCTCATTCGAATGGGTTGTGACAATCGTGTCGGTCTCATGGCGCTGCTCTTCCACGATGCCGCCGAGGTCTACCTCGACGACGCCGTCGCTCCCTTCAAGGAGCTGCCGCAGATGGAATGGTACAGGGATCTCGAGGCAGCCTGGATGGGGGCGATCTGCGAGAAGCTCGGCGTCGCGGGGGAGGTCGACGCTGCCATGCGGGAGCTCGTCAAGAAGGTGGACGACGAGGTCCGCGGGATCGAGATGGCGTACCTCTTCCCGACGGCACCGGCGGAGGTCAAGAAGAGCTGGGGGTTCAATTACGGTGGCGTAGTTGGCGAGATCGGCTGCCTCGAGCCCTCCCGGGCGGAGCAGAGCTTCCTCTGCGTCTTCAACCGCATAGAGGCCATGAGGTGATATTCCGGGTGCTCGACATCGAGACCGTGCCCGACGAGTCCTGCTGGACTCGGGGGGAGCCCGCGTACAAGCTCGTGCCCGGTCCGCTGCAGCAGGTTGGCGGTGGGTCGGGCCTCGGGAGCGTCGTGATGATGTCAGCTGCCGGTGTCGCCGTGGTGGAGCCCTTCCCTCCTCCGCAGGCGTGCCGGGTGGTGGCGCTCAGCTGCGTGGACGTCGTGTTCGACTTGAACCACGACCCGAAGTACCGCTTCGGCGGGTGCTGGAGCGACTGCCTGTGGTGCCCGTGGGACCTCGCGGAGGCCGACAGGCAGGAGCGGATCATCTTGGACAAGTTCGGCGCGGGCATATGCGATGACGTCCATCTGGTGACGTGGAACGGCCGGGGCTTCGACCTGCCCGTCATCTCCATGCGCTCGCTCAAGCACAGAGTATCGTGCGGGTGGTACTACAAGAAGCAGGGCGGTAAGGAGGAGAGGCGCTACAGGTACTCGACGGAGGGGCACTGCGACCTCATGGACTACCTGTCCGACTACGGTGCCAGCCGCCAGATGCGGCTCGGCGACTGCGCCAGGCTCATAGGGCTGCCGGGCAAGACGGACATGTCTGGCGACAAGGTCGACGTTCTCTACCGGCAGGTGGCGGAGCAGCCTGAGCTGTCGGCCGAGCACGCTGCCAAGATCAGGCGCTACTGCCAGCAGGACACCCTGCAGACGGCCCTCCTCTTCGTCCGCACGCGATACCACTTCGGGAAGCTCTCGCCCGAGTCGCATGACGCTACGATGCGGACGTTCCGCGACTCGGAGGCGGTCCGGGAGGCCATCGACGTCGACTGGGACAAGCTCATGCTCTCGGGTCGCCAGGCGGCCTCCCCAGGAGGTGCTGATGGGAACCAGTAACTTCCGCTTGAAGGTCCGGGTGAAGACGAAGAGGTGGCCGTTCACTTGGGGACCGTTCGGCGGGGTCAAGAGAGTCAGCCTCTCCTGCGACGAGGGGGAGGTGAAGGTCAGTCAGTCGGAAGGAGGAGACCATGACTACTCGAAGGCCGTGTGCGTCGAGATGTACGAGGGTTGTTGTCAGTTGACCACGACCGTGAGCTACGCCGGTTCCGCCAGGCTCAAGAGGCAAACTATAAAGTAGGCACGCCGTGGAGAACGATTCGTCTTACATGGAGGAGCAGTAGGTGGACTGGATGCGCGACGAGATCTGCTGCGCGTGCGGGTTCTCTACGCGCGAGGATCTTCTGGTCCGCCTGTGGGATGGGTGCTGCGCGTGCGCCGTCCACACGAGGGCCCAGCTCGTGGCAGCTCATGACGTGTTCTCTAAGCTGCGAGAAGTCGAGAATAAGTTCTATGCGGAGCACCTCAGGAATCCTGGCGCTGTCGTCTGGGTCTCGAGGGCGCTCGCCGAGTTTCGCTGTCCCCTGACCAGCGAGCAGGACGAGCAGCTGCCGAGGCTTCCTGACGGGGTGTCCGTCTTGATGATCCCTGGAGATGCGAGCCCGCAGATGTTCGCGGTCGACGGCGTGCTCGCGTCTGTGCTGTCGGGAGCTCTCGGGAACAAGTACTGCTCGGAGGGCGATCTCAAGGAGAGGGCAAGGAGGCTGTCGAGCACTAGGATCGCCGCCAAGCTTCGAGGAGTTATGGCGTGAGCGTGTCGTGCATCATGTGCCGGACGCTCAAGCAGCCTGGATCAAGCACCTGCAGACAGTGCAAGTCGGTCACCTTCTGCTGCGATCGGTGCGGTTGGGAGGTGCCCCAGGGGGTCGAGAGCTGTCCGAGGTGCAGCAGGCAGCGTCTCCTCGTGTGCGTCTCGTGCGCCACCGTGCGTGACCCGAGAGTCGCCGAGTGCCCGACGTGCCATAAGCGTCAGATCTACTGCGACGGTTGCTACAGCGTCCTGCCACCTCTGGTCCGAGACTGCCAGCGATGCGCCCCAGGAGGTGCCCCGTGACCCTCGCGTGCACTGCCTGCCGGTATGTTCCGCCAACGCCGTGCGATGGCTACTGTCCCAGGTGCGGCAGTCAGAACCTCTACTGCACCACGTGCGGGAGCGTACAGCCGCAGGGGGCTTCGGACTGCGAGTCCTGCAGGTCGAAGTCCGTGGCGGTGCTGCCGCCTGGAGGTAGGCTCGCAGCATCGCCTGCTCTGGCAGTTCCCAGGGTCTCTGAGGTGTACGCTGCCGGGAGGTACGGCGTGACGGCGACCGTGACGATGCCGGCGGGCGACGTGGAGATCTTGAACGAGCTCGCCACGCTCGCCGAGCTCCTGTCCGTTATGGCCACCAAGGCGGGCAGCGGGTTCCGGGGCTACACGGAGCACACGCGCAAGATGGTGCGCGACATGAGGATCTTGGCTGCTGACATCCAGGAGGAGATCGAGCAGCGCCGGGGTCCGCTCTGACGAGTAAGGAATGACAATGAGACAGATCAGGAAGTACGCGAACCACAAGCACTACGACGAGGCAACGCACACCTACGTCCAGGTGGTCGATCTCTCCGACTTGGTTGCTGCTGGCGAGCAGATCAGCGTGGTCGACGACGTGACGGGCAGGGACGTCACGCTCGAGACCATGAGCCGGGCCCTCTACGAGAGGATCAAGTCGCGCGACCTCGACGGCGACACCACGCTCGTGCCGGCCGATTTAGCTCGGCTCTGCCGCAAGGTCGCGGGGCGGAAAGGAGCTTAGGACGTGGGACGCAAGACCAAGTACAGGCGCAGCACACCGGTGATCCGTCTGCACCGCAATGTCGACAAGGCTCACAAGATCTTGTCGCTGGTCAGAGATCGCCTGTCCGCGTGGGGATCTGCGAAAGATCGTAATTCCGAGGTGGTCCGGGGCGTGGAGCTGGTGTTGAGCGCGGTGTCGCTGGTTTCGAACCTCTCCGAGAGCGTTGGAAGTCTCGAGTCTGCGGGCTACGCGCCACCGCCCCGTCCGAAGTCGACTGACTACGAAGTGGGCGACAAGGTCAAGGTGGCGCAGCAGTATCGACCTCGGTACGAGGTGGCCTACAGGGCTCAGCTGTCGAGTGACCCGAGGCTGCTCGACGAGCTCGTCGTGTGCGAGAAGCTGCCGACCGGAGAGCTAGCCGCCAGGCGCACCCCGCGCAGCCACCCGATAATCGTGCGCAAGAGCCACGTCAGTCGCTGCAGGTAGGAGATACGTGTCAATGAGAAAAACGCTGATTTCATTGTGGTGGTCGATAGGCAGGCTACTTTTGCGAGAGTCTCCTGACAGTCCACTCCCGGAGTGTCTCGGCTCTAAACGGTCATGTCACGTCGACCTCAACGACGTTTCTTCATGGTTGGATGCTCATCCTGACGTGCGACTAACCGACTCACAGCAGCGGCCCTTGATGCTCGCCATGGCCTGCCGGTCGCTGTCTCCGTCGGAGAAGACTCTTTTTTTCGCGGCACTGGAGAGCGTTCAACCGACCAGATCAGGGAACTCAACTGGATAGGCGCGAGTCATGGGCGACAGGAAGAGAGACGAGCCTCGAGAGGACGCAGGTGCTGACCTCTCGGCGAGCAGACGAGTCGCTGCGGGTCCCTTCAGGCTGGATGTCCCGCGCGAGGGGTCTACTCCCGACTCCTCGAGGGACATAGTGAGGCGCTACAAGAGGCGCCTCGGGGCGCTGGCCGTCGGCAAGCGCGAGGTCGCAGACCCTGACGCCTCCGTGAGGGTCGTCCCGAAGCGCGTCGCTTCTCCGAGCGCGGCTCCTCTCCCCGCGAGGCGAGGGCTCGGCCTCGGTCTCAGGTCGGGAGGCGCGGTCGAGCCGCCTGACGACGAGGACGACGATGAGTCTTAAAGGACGCGCGACCTCGCGACCGAGCCCGGCGGCTGAGGACGAGAGTCACTCGAAGCGCGTGTGCACGCTGCTCACTAATAAAGAATTCGAGCAGTTTCGTGTCGTCAAGAAGTACGTAGTAGGATTCTGCGGACAGGTATCCGACGCTGAGGTGCTGCGGTACCTCGTGCGCGACTGGAGCACGCAAGACCACCAAATGAGGAGTGAATGAAGAATGGGAACAAGGCTCTTTCTGGGCAACCTGCCCTGGTCCGCCACCGACGCTGAGCTCGGCAGCCTGCTGCGCGAGCGCGGGGTCGCTCACGCTTCTGTCAAGGTAGTGACGGACCGGGAGACCGGCAGGTCGCGCGGGTACGCGTTCGTCGAGCTCGCGGAAGGTGCTGACGCCGATGCCGCCAAGGCCGCTTTGGCCGGAGCAATGATCGGCGACCGAGATCTGCACGTCGAAGACGCCGTGTCTACCGGACCGCGGAGCGGCCAGCGTCGGGCCGGCGCACCGTCGAGGGAGCCCAAGCGTCGAGACGGGGGTCGCGGGAGGCGGCGCGAGCGGGGCGACGACTACGGTTGGGACTCGTAGGTCTGACATGCGCGAGGATGTGGACATCGCCAGGAAGTCTATACCATGCCTATACGGTTACTTGACAGTGGTGTGGCGGGTAAGATACTGTAGCGCACCATGGGATCTGATCTCGTACCCGATATCGAGGAACAATGGAAACGCCTCAAGACTGTGGGGCGCTTCATGAAACGCGTGGCGCCGTTTTTGCCAATATTTGGTGCGGCGGTCGTCAGCGTAATGGTTCTAATGCTGCGTGTTGACCCGACTATTTGGTGGGCAGCGCGAGACTGGACGCCCGTTTGGTTCATTCTGGGTGGTGGGTTCATTTTTTTCTCTGTGATTGCGATACACACTGTTGGGTCTCATATAGATGATTTTTTGGCGAAGGAAACGAAGCCGTTACGGGATCGAATCGCTGCGTTGGAATTAGACGCTCGCAACGAATCGCGTGAACGCGAGAGTAATCAAGCGCTTCTTTTGGCGCGAGCAAATCGAATTGTTGAACTGGAGACAACTATTGCGAATACAGAGCTGCATATCAAGCCGGCAGGATTAGACAAGAAATCGTCTAATCGAAGTTTGGAAGCGCGACAAGATCGATGGAAAGAAGACCTGGAAACGCTGGAAACCTGCCCGGTTAAGGGCTGTCGTTCCTTCTCACATCAACAGAAGCGCACTTATTTCTATCAGGTGCCGCATGAATTTGCGGACTCCGCTGAAGGCAAGACATTGCTTTCTGAACTCGGGGATAATCCTATGGTGTGCCTCAATTGTTTTGAAAGGTTATTCCACCAAGAACCGGAAATACGTTACGCGTACTTGCGTGTTTGGCGAGACAATTTGCCATGCGCTATTCACAACTGCGGCGAAGACGCCACTGGAATCGGAGCCGACAACAAAAATTATTGTCGAGGGCACATAAGTAGGAGTGGGCCGGTCAAAGAAGCGACCATTACATGACGCTTCTTCAACGCCTTTATCGCATGCGCCGCATGTTCACCAAACAGCGGGCGATCCTTCTGGAGGACTACAACTTTTTTACGCAGCCTCCGACGAAGACGACGAACCCGGATGAATCCACTCTCCGGAATACAACTGCTCGTAAGTCGGTGGAATTGTCTTCACTGCGAGGCCCAAAACGGAGTTGAACGCGGTCATTGGATAGAAACGACGGTTGAAACGGAACACGAACTCATTGAGATAGGCTGGAAGATGCTGCTGCGAAACTCCATGATGGGTGCCTCGAAGCCAAGACTTCAAATTGCCGAAGACCAAGTGGATCATAGGCAAGTGAGCCTCGGCCTTTTCAGGATCTCCACCGAGTACAAGCGAGTCGTGTTCGTAGCCGGCTTCTGTCAGGCCTCGATAGCCAATCCACCCATCTGTTCGGACCTTCGAGCCCGGTGTTACGTTCTCTTGAACGAAACCGAGCAACCTTTCAGCACTTCGGCCCGACAAACCCGGATCAGCCATCACTTCGAGCTTGCCGGGCATGTCGGAGACCATTTGCAATCGGAGTCGACCGGCATAGACAAGCCGCTTGACGGGGATTCCCTTTTCGTGTGTCTCTTTCCACTTGGCCGCTCGATCATCGGCATCTTTACGTGTTCGTACCTCGACAGCGCCGACCACAGTGGCTTGGTGGTGAACACCGTGTCCCTCCCCGCGCGTCTTGCCGCCTACATAGCACTCATCGACCTCAACGGCGTGCTCTCCTCCAATTGTATCGCGGTCGGGACGGACCATCCCCGCTCGCAGCTTGTGGAGTATCTGGAAGGCCGTCTCGTAGCGGGACAAGCCCAGTTGCCTTTGGAATTGAAGGGCCGACATGCCCGGCGTCTGCGTGGTCACAAGATACGCGCCCCAGAACCACGTGGAAAGGGGCGTGTGGGTCTTTTGCATGACCGTGCCGGCCGTGAGGGAAATGTTGCCCTTGTCACCGCACACCTTGCAGCGCAACACGGTAGAGCTACGCGTCGCGAAGCGATACGGCTCGCCGTGCCAGCCACACTTGGGGCATGTGAATCCATCCGGCCACCTCAAAGCTTCCAGGTACTTAGTACATGCGGCATCGTCTGGAAAGACGCGTTGAAATTCGGGGAGGGATGTAGGAAATCCTCTGCTATCCATACCTCTAAGAATAGCTCTGAAAAGGAGCTTTGTCAAGTAACCGGAGAGGCATGGTCTATACGGCGGAGCTTCGAGGTCAGGCTTGCTTCCGGAAGCGCGAAGATCTCCCTGCTTGACCTTGGGTTTCCTGGCCTTATTCTGCCGCTCGGGACAGAGATGCCAGCGCGGGGCGTCTTCATCCTGGAGTACGTGCCAGGCACTCCTGACCTTGCGGTCGAGTCGGCAGCGGAGCTGCTGGGTATCTCGGTCGAAGATCTAGTACGAATGATCGAGTCGGGTCAGAGCGCTCAGATCTCTCTGGTCGAGCTGCCCGAAGGGCAGTACGTCGAGTACAGAGAGGTGGGCGACTCGGACGATCGCGAGGTGACTCATGGCTGACGGTCCGAAGAAGGGGTACAAGCCCCCCTGGGACTACTCGTTCACGGCAGCTGACGCAGATCCGCGCCCCGCGTGCATCTACTGCGGTAATGCGGAGGCTCCGATCTTGCTCGGCAAGCAGCGGAGCGACGTCGGCGTCTGCGAGGGTTGCATATCGCATGCCCGCTGGCTGTGGAGGCTCTTGCCTGGGGACTCGCCGCCGGTGGGCGAGAGCGCTCGCCCCACGCGCGTGAAGGTCGTGATATCCAAGCTCATGAAGTTGTCCGACGGGAAGACGGCCGACCCCTCGTCGGTCTACTCGTATGAGTTCGGCCTGTGCGCCCAGGCCGACGGCACTCTCGACCTGCCGACCGCCGACCTGCTCGGCAGCGAGACCGAGACCGAGGCTGCCTGCCGGGCGTGCTCGGCCCTACTCGTGTCGACCTGGTCTCGCTTCGTCGAGCCGCTCTACGTCGCGTACACGCCGCGAGGCCGACTCGTGAGAGTATATCTCGTGACAGCGTACGCCGACGCCTCGATCGCGGAGCTGCCTCGACTATCGTGGAGGCAGTGGCCGCTCGACAAGCACGTCGGCGACAGCGTGCGGGGATTCTACGCCGGGTTCCGCGACGTGTGGGAGCTAAGGCTCTGGAAGCACAGAGGTCGCGAGCCGCGCGCGGCGTGCGTGACGACTCACGTGCGGGAGAGCGCTGCCCGGTACATCAAGCTGCAGCAGCAGCTGCGGTCAGGTATTGTCGGACAAGATCTAGACACCTCGATGGCCGCTTACTGGAGGCAGTCGATGTCTGACGACGAGAAGCTGGTCGACCGGCTCCTGCGCGAGCAGGAGGAGGCGATCGCGGCGAGGTCGGTCGAGAGGAGGGCCGAGAAGTCGGAGGAGTCGTCAACCTCAGCAGACCGTCCGGTCGCGGCGTCCGCGGGGCCTCCCGCCGAGATCGCCGTCTCGCCCCAGCGGAGCGACGTCTACCCGCCCTCTCCTGGTCCGGACTATCACGACGATGCCGACGACACTGTCGGCGGGGAGGACAGTGATGACGTCGACTTCGAGTAGCAGTCCGCGCTTCGTGGTGATCGAGGGTGCTGACCGGGTCGGCAAGGACGTGCAGGCCAAGATCTTGACCGAGCGGCTGGTCCGCTCTGGGGTTTCCGCCGAGAGGTTTACGACGCCTGACTACTCGACACCGGTGGGACAGGCGATCTCCGAGCACCTGCGGACGCACAAGCTCGAGGGCAGGACTTCTGCCGAGGCCCGCGAGCTCGAGTGCCTGCAGGCCGCCTGCAGGTACCAGGTAGCGGCTCGGGTGCGGGCCGCGATGTCTGCTGGCATGTGGGCAGTTTGCGCGAGGTGGTGGCCGTCGGCGATCGTGTACGGCAGACTTGACGGTCTCGTATTGCAAGATTGGATCGTCAAGACGTACGAGGAGCTGCTTCAGCCTGACCTGTACGTGCTGCTCCGAGTCCCCGCGGGTGACGTCGCTCACCGGAGGGGCAGTGACCTGTACGAGGCGCACTCTGGACGGCAGCTGGAGATAGCCGCCGAGTACGCTCGCATGTGGGATATTTTCCAAGCTGGAAATTACAAGAAGTGGGTCACGGTTGACGCCGGTGGAAAGTCGATACGAGAGGTCGCCGACAGCCTGTGGTCGGTGGTTGCTGCGCTCTTTACTAGTTGACACCTGCTTCCGCAGGTGGTAATTTGGCGGACATCAACAATCCTTGGAAAGGAACACGAGATGAAGTTGAAGACGACGGCAGCGATCTTGGGCATCATCGCGGGCATCTTCGCGCTGACCTGGATCTCACAGGGCAACGATTTCTTCCTCTACAAGGTGTTCGCTCCTCGCCAGGAGGCCGTGCGGCGCCAAGTATTTGAGCAGACCCGAGCCTTCAACCAGGGCATGGTGCAGGAGCTCGAGAACATGCAGTTCAAGTACGTCGAGACGGTCGACAAGGAGGCGAGGGCGGCCTTGGCCGACGTCATCCTGCACAGGTCGGCAGGCTACAACATGGACGATCCCGTGGTGCCGGCCGCCCTGCGAGCCTTTGTCCGGCAGCTGCAGGACGAGAGGACGGGCACTAACAAGAGGAGCTTCGAATGAAGATCGCGAACGCGTCGAGAATATTGGTAGTACTCCTGGCACTAGTCGCAGTCGGCGGGTGCGAGGAGCGGCGTCCGTCGTCGGACGACATCCAGCGGGACCAGCAGGAGAAGATCTTGCAGGAGGGCACGAGCCAGGTCGGCATGCCGGCCATCAAGAATTTCCGCGAGCGCAAGCTGTACAAGGATATCTTGGAGATGCGCGACCAGGACGGTCTCGTGACCTACACGTACCTGTGGAGCGACATGCAGGGCAAGAAGGTCTTCTTCTGCCAGAGCGTCGGTTTTGGGATCCCGTACGCCACGCAGTTCACGAGCCCGCAAAAGCCGCACGTCGAGTACGGTAATGGTGTGTCCGCCGTAGCGCTGCCGCAGGCCGACCCGAACGGGCTCTTCTCGCCGGCATCTGCCGAGGGTACCTGGATCTTGTGCAAGAACCCGAACGGGCCCGAGACGCGGCCCGTGTACGTCGAGCCTCGGGTGATCGTCTCGCCGTTCAAGCTGCCGGACTAGAGCGCGCCATGACGATGTCGACGGACGGCAGGCAGATAGAAGATCTCCATAACGAGGAGAGGCGCCAGCAGCTCAGGCTGCGCTACAGCGGGGCGATCGTCTCCCTCTGCAACTCTGAGCTGAGGGTGACGGCCGCTAGGCTCGTGGCGGCTTTCCCGCTCACCACAGAGCAGGAGTTTGTCGCCATGGCCCGCTCGGCCTTCGCCCAGACGACAGCCGACGTCTGTCTCTTCGCTCGGGACGTCAAGTCGTCGGACACTCCGGGAGGGTGACGGGTGGGAGCTGGCGATCGCATAGTCCTCCGCGGACCGTCCGAGTCGTGCGAGGCGAGCGTGGGGCTGCACCTGCTCGTCAAGAACGGTGCTAGCGTGTTGCGGCGCCTCCTCTCGTCGGTCGGGCCTTACCTCGCCGAGGTGGTGGCGGTGGTCAACGACACGTCGGACGACACCGTCGCCGTGCTGCGGTCGTGGGAGGGGAGGGATCTGGTGCCGGGACACAGCCGACCGTCGGTCGAAGTGGTCGAAGTCACGGCTGCTACCCACCCGCACCTCTACCTGCTCGACGTCCCCGAGACCTACGCGGTTGGAGAATCTTTCGTGGGCGAGAGGTACGAGGGACCGTTCACTGGGCAGCCGCTGCTCGCGGACTGGGCGGCCGCCCGGAACCTGGGGTGGCAGCTGCACCGGGCGAGATGGAGGCTGTTCTTGGACGTGGACGACGTGGTGGACGACCCGCAGAGCCTGCCGGGGCTGTGCGAGCTCCTCGAGGAGAGGGGCGTGGAGGCCGCCAGCACGAGGTACTTGACCCCCGCCGGCGGGGGATCGCGCGAGCGGCTCGCGCTCAATGACCAGCGCATCCGCTGGGAGGGCAAGGTCCACGAGAGACTGGTAGGCTACGACCCCGTCAAGGTCGCTCACGTCGACGGCAGCCTCGTGGTCCGCGACTGCCGCGACAGCTCCGGGGCGGGGCTGAGGGTGCCGGGCAGGAACTTGAAGGTGCTCTACCACCAGGCGAGGTCGAGCGGGTGGGACATCAGCAACCGTGACACCCTCTACCTGGCGGCCGAGGCCAAGACGTGCATGCCGCGCCTGGCGGCCGCGCTGCTCGAGAGGTATCTGCCTCGCTCGACGTGGTCTGCCGAGGCGGCCTGGGCCTGCTCGATGCTCGGCGAGATCTGCGAGGACGAGCTGAGCTTCGCGCAGGCCTCGCGCTGGTACGAGCGGGCGCTCGAGCACTACCCGAGCGTCGCGGCCGCGATGAGGCTATGCCGCTCGAGGCTCCGCGAGGGCAGGCACGCTGAGGCCGTGGTCGCGTACGAGCAGGGCCTGCGGCACATGTCCGAGCCGCAGCCGCTCGACCAGAGCGACCTGCTCGAGAGGTCGACTCCCGTGCTCGTGGCAGCGGCCCTGCGCGAGCTCGGCCGGCGGACCGAGGCCAGGCACTACTGCGAGGTCGCGCTCGCCCTTTTTCCAGGCAACCATGCTATCGAGCACCTGCTCGACGTCCTGAGGGCGGACGACAACGAGGAGTCGCTCAATGATTTCTTGAGGAATGAAGGGAGACTCAAGTCGTGAGCGATAGGTCGGTTGTCGTAGAGTACATGATCGATTTCGCACAGAGTTTCGTCTCGAGGTGTTCTGTCGATCATGAGGGGGGCATGACACAGCTGGAGGTCTATCGAGGCAATGAAGTCATCAGCTCCGTGACTTCAGCAACCTTCTCATTGGGAGGAACTCTCTTGGACGAGGCGATCTATTACTTGGTGTCCAACGCTCGGGCGGACTGGAGCCGATGCGGTAGCGGGAGCCCTAGGTCGTATGTGCTGTACCTGCTAGAATCGAACACGAAATATCGGCTGGTCTATCGTTTCCTCTTCAGTGCGGACGGGATGATAGTGTCGGGCGAGAGCGGTCCAGACACTGTGGTCAATGGCGATCGATCGGGGGGCGTCAGTAACCGCAGACTCCCCAGGAAGGCTACTCATTATCTCAAGTCGTGGCCCCAGTGTTTCCAGGAGGTGGTAGACGGGAAGAAGTCGTTCGAGGTCCGGGAGGACGATCGCGGGTTCGCAGTCGGCGACATAGTAGTGCTTTGCGAGTATGACCCCGAGAGGTGTGCCAGCATCGACGTATCGGAGGCTAGGGCGCGAGCACTGGGGTACACGGGACGCGAGGTGCGAGGCATGATAGTCAATATCTTGCGACCGTCAGACATTGGGTGGGCTAAGGGCAAGACGGTACTTGGCCTTAACTTCGTGGTGCTCGGCATGCGCTGGGACGAGAGAACCAAGTCATGACTACCGACGCGACCGCATTGCTCACGACCTTTTTGGAGAGCTACTTCCGCGAAGTGGAGAGGCGCAGTCTCTCTCAGGCCTGTAGATTGTACCTGAACGAGCACGAGATAGTTCTCTGGAGGTCTGACGCTGGGGGGCCCTACCTCGAGTACCATCAGTTGACTTGTCACTCCATTCCAGAGTCCGATTACGTTAGGGGAGTAGTTGCTCAATTGATCAAGACAGCGAAGAGCGATTGCGATCAGTGCAAGGGTGGTCTGCAAGGCGAGATGGTGAGGTACTGCTTGATGGCGTACGATTTGACGCATAATCAGAGATCGATCGTCTACTTCGTGCTGAGCCCGTCATTGGAGGTCGTTGTTGAGTCACACACTGAGCTGTTGTCCAGCGGGGATGAGGGTCCTGAGGGAGCGAAGTAGTGCTGAGCTCACTTGCGATCTCAGTAGTAGTTCTTCTGACGGCCAGTGACGGTGACGTCCCGAGCGCTGTCGTCACCGGAGAGCTGGTCTGCCAGGTGAAGGATGCTCTCGGGTCAAGTCGCTACGGGTGGTCGCGGGGTCGGTGTGAGCGAGTGGCGGCGGCCCTCCGCGAGGCGGCCGACCCGGTTGAGATGCTCGCCGTCTGCATCAACGAGAGCGACCTGCGCGCGCGGGCGGTGTTCTGGGCGTCTCCGAGCAAGGGAGACGCCGGGTTGTGCGGCGTCAGGTGCGTGCTCGACGACCGAGGGCACTGCACGAACGGGCTCGTCAGGGGAATGCGACTCGAGGAGCTATACGATCCCGCCCTCAACGTGCGGGTCGCCGCACAGATCTTGGCAGCCAAGGGCAGCACGTCGAGGTACGCCGGCGAGACGGTCGACCGCGGCTACGGCCGGAGGGTGGCGGTGCTCGTCGCCGCCCTCTCCGGGATCTCCGCCAGTCCTCGCGGCAGGAGGATGCGCGACCACGTGCGGAGGATAGTCGAGGCCGTCACTAGGGTGCCGAGGTCCTGAAGGAGACTCGCGTGGACTTTATGACCTACAAGATGATGCGATACCTGAGGAGATCTCTCTGGGGGATCTTATCTTTTCTGGCGGGCGCCAGCTGCGCGGTCGTGGTCGCGCTGCTCGTGGTGGTGGCCGCGCTCGTGGCAGCCGAGATGGTCGTTAATGCCGTAGCCGTGTGCATAGGCGAGGTGCTCGGCGTGTTAGGAGACGTCAGCTGTGGCTGGGAGCGAGCTCTGCGAAAGATTCTTGGCCACAGCAGGAGGAGCTGCCCGGTGTGCGCCGGCAGCAACAGCCGGGCCGAGGACGGCACCGATTGCGTCGTCGAGTGCTCCGGCTGCCACGTCACCTACTACTACGACGAGATCGTCGGCAGGACCGTCGCCACGGGGGGAAGCGAGTGACCGTCAGGGAGCTCGCCAGGGAGGCCTGGGACGTCGCCCGGGACATCGCGAAGACGGTGCCCGCGAGGCTCTCGTGGCGCGAGGCCATGCGCCTCCTGCAAAGATCGCTGCCCGCGGCACTCTGCGAGCGGGTGGTCGGACTCGTCCTCCTGGGACTGGTGCTGACAGCGTTCGCGGCTTTGGCCTATCTCGTTGCGTATGTCTACATCACCGCGCTGGGCAGGCCGTGAGGCCTAGGTGAAGCGGAAACCTGAAAGGAAGTGGTCCATGAAGAAGCAGAAGCAGTCAGCGAGAGGGCCGGAGATCTCAAACTTCAGGCTCAATGAGCAGTACCGGCAGACCATCCTGCGGAGGGCTCTCGCGCGAGCGTTCGACTCCGAGGAGGAGAGGATGAGGGCGTCTGAGCTATTGCTCGGCGGCATGGTCTACGACGACGTCTACCCGAAGGAGGTCCAGAGGCTGATGTCCAAGATGCCAGAGGGGTTCCTGCCGATCGCTACCAGCCTCACAGTTGCGTTCGACGGTGAGGTGGACCAAGTGAGGTTCGGTGAGAGGAGAGTAGCCGACAAGGACAACAGCTTCAAGCCGGTCGTCAACTACGAGTCGGATCACCCGATCGCGGTCGAGCACTCCGAGGTCTCGAAGCGTCGCCGAGATCTCAACGCCAGGCGGGAGAAGGCGCGGCGGGACGTGCTGGCCCTGCTCGAGAGCTGCAGATCGTCGAGTCAGCTTCTCGCGACGTGGCCCGAGGCGGCCCAGTTCATGGATAGCATGAGCCCCACGTCGCAGGTGGTAGATCTCGCGGTCCCCGTCGAGGAGATCAACCTCGAGCTCGGGCTCGGGTAGATCATGAGCTATTCGATCGAGTCTTTCTACCGCGGCTCGAGCGCGGGTTTCTGGCTCAAGAGCACTCTCGAGCTGGCCAAGAAGTGCTCAGCCCGCAGCGCCCACCAGCGGGTGACCTACGACGATGGCTCGCTAGTCGAGATGGATGCTACGATCGAGTCGGACGGTACTGTCGTTCACAACATCCGGATCGTGCCCAGGACGAGCACGAGGAGTAAGCTGTGACGGCTCCGGGAGCTGCGGAGCCTCTCGTGTTGGCAGCGTTTGCGGCCCTGGCCTACCTCGTGGCGCGCGTCTTCACCGCCACGCTGGGCCGTCTGTGAGTCCAATATGAAGCGGAGACCGAAAGGAAGTCCGATCATGAAGATTCTAAACTACAGGGTCAGCGAAAAGCGCCGGCAGTCCATCCTGGGGTTTTGGAGATCTAGGACCCCGCAGGCGGTGAGGCGCTACGTGCTCGGTTTCTGCTTCGACTTCGCCTACAAGCACGTCGTCTTGATCCACAAGCTCAAGCCCGACTGGCAGTTCGGGCGGCTCAACGGCGTCGGCGGTAAGATCGAGGTCGGCGCCGGCGAGGGCGCCATGGCCGCCATGGTGAGGGAGTTTGCAGAGGAGACGGGTGGCTCCCTCGGAGATCGCGTCGAGTGGCGGCCGTTCGGGAGGCTCCGCGACGCCGCGGGCGAGTGGGAGGTGTGGCTCTTCCACGGCTATTACCGGCAGGAGTTTCCCTCCGAGCTCGCGTCGCACTCGAGCGACGAGGGCAGCGTCACGGTCGTCGAGATGAAGGACTTTCCCAACTGGCCGGTCCTGCCGAGCCTGCGCTACTTGATTCCCATGGCCTTGAACCACGCCCGAGGTCTCGACCGAGCCCCCTTCTTCGACGTCGTCGAGTCGCCCGTGCCGGAGATGTTTGCCCTCAGTCTGTCTGACCCGAGGAGGATGTCGCATGGCACTTAAGAAGCTGGAGCTGGCTCCAGGACTCTCTCTGCCGGCGGCCGAGGTAGCCTGCGAGGTCATGGCCTCGCTCGGCAACCGAGGCGGTGGTAAGACCAACGGGTCGGTGCTGATAGTAGAGCAGCTACTCGACGCCTCAGTGCCTGTGGTCGTGCTCGACTACGTCGGGATCTGGTTCGGGCTGCGACTCCGGCCCGACGGCAGGACTCCGTCGGCCTACGCCATCCCGGTGATCGGGGGCAGGCACGGCGACATAGCGCTGCAGGCACACTCGGGTGCCGTCGTGGCAGAAGCTCTCGCCAGCCGGGCCTCGTCGGCGGTGCTCGACCTGTCGATGCTCAGCAAGGCCGACCGCTGCAGGTTCGCCACTGACTTCGCCGAGACCTACTTCCGCTCCAAGAAGAAGCACCCGGGCCCCGTGCAGCTGGTGCTCGAGGAGGCCCAGCGCTTCGTGCCGCAGACCATGTGGAAGGGGCAGGAGCGCATGCTCGGGGCGTTCGAGGAGATCGCCGAGGTCGGCCGCAATTTTGGGATCGGCATGATGCTGATCAGCCAGAGGCCCCAGAAGATCAGCAAGGACGTCCTGAACCTGGCCGACACCGTCTTCGCGTACAGGACGATCGGCACTCACGAGCGCAAAGCTCTCGCCGAGTGGGTCAAGGAGAAGGGAGCTGTCGACCGCGCCGATCTAGCCGACGAGCTACCGAGCCTGACCACCGGCACAGCCGTCGTCTGGTGCCCGTCGCGACGAATATACGGCCGCTACCAGATTCAGATGAAGTCAACGTACGACGCCGGCGCTACCCCCCTGACCACGAGGTCGGCGGTCGAGACGAGACCGCTCGACCTCGCTCAGCTCGAGGCCGCCATGGGGCAGGCTGCCGCGGAGGCGAGGGCGGCCGACCCGCGCGAGCTGCAGGTCAGGCTGCGTAAGTGCGAGGAAGAGCGCGACCGGGCAGTCGCGGCCCGGAAGAAGTGGGAGGAGAGGGCTGTAGTCCTGCAGTCCGAGCTCGATGCAGCCCGCAGGACGGTGGTGAGCGAAGTCAAGCTCGACGTGGTCCCGCGCAAGATGATGAAGATGCTCGAGGACGCCGTCGCCGAGCTCAAGTCTGCCTGGTCAGCACTAGGCAAGTCGATGACGAGGCTCGACGAGATCGCCCACAGCTCCGAGGCGCTCGTCCCGGAGAAGACGAGCGGCGAGCGACTGTCCGAGAGCAAAAGTCGTCGAGAGTGGACGAGGCTCCCGCACCGCGCTCGGTCGCGAGAAGTGTCAGACTCCGAGGCGAGCGACCTCGCCGATCAGCGACTCTCCACGGGAGCGCAGCGAGTGCTCATCGCGCTGGCCCAGCACCCGGAGGGCCTCGAGCGTGAGCAGCTGACCGTGCTGACCGGCTACAAGCGGAGCTCGCGCGACACCTTCCTGCAGCAGCTCCGCTCGGCCGGTCTCGCCAGGCAGGCGGGCACCAAGCTCGTGGCCACGGACGAAGGGGTCGATCGCCTGGGCGACTCGTTCGTGCCACTGCCCACGGGCGAGAAACTGCGCGAGTACTGGAGGGAGAGGATCTCGAGGGGTGAGTGCGCCGTGCTCGACATCGCCGTGGCGGCGCACCCCGACGAGGTGTCCAAGGACTACATCTCGGAGGCCACGCCCTACAAGCGCAGCTCGCGCGACACCTTCCTGCAGAAGCTGCGGGCCCGAGGGCTCGTCACCACCAGCTCTAACATGGTCAGGGCGTCGGACGCCCTGTTCGACCAGGAGGACTGAACAGCATGACCGACAATGCAGGTGTGCTTGGAGTACTGAGAAAGATCGGAGTGCTCGCGGAAGCGTGTCCAAGATGCGGCAAGCCCTCGAGTTGCAGATGCGGCGCCGACAAGGAGCTCGCTGTGGTGGCCGGCGCCCTCGGTCCCGAGGCGCGTCGCAAGTACTTGGAGCTGGTCGGCGGCGAGACTCCCTCTGGGTGCACCAACTCCTATGGCGAGCGCGAACAGAGACGAGTGAGCATCGGTCTCGAGGGCGGGTTCGTCGCGATCAAGATACCGCTGCCCTCGCAGAAGTGCGCGCTCTGCGACAGGACGGCCCTCGACGACACTCCCGTCCAAGTCCTCACTACTCACCTCGAGGATCTGGCAGACAGGTGGTCCGGGTGCGCGGCCGAGCTGATCGGGAGGTCGAACATAGAAGATCTCCTGTTCAAGTCGCCCCACTTCGGTCCCCAGGGACCCTGGGCCAGTCACGCCTGGGTAGAGGTGGACGGCCATAATGAGATCGTGTGCGCCAAGTGTGCCGCTCCTCGCAACCAGCTGGCGACAGAGTTCTACGAGCTCCGCAACCGCCAGGCCCGCGACTACGAGGAGGCCGAGAGGTTGGTGGTGGATGGCCTCAGGGAGCGGATACTGGCTCGCAGATCTGCGGGCGAAGGAGAGAAGTAGGATGACGCAGTCGATGTTCGAGCAGATGGGTGCTGACCTCATACGGAGGGCCGAGGCCGCGAAGGTCTCGCTGCCCGAGTTCTACGAGGGCCTGCGAGACATCCAGATCATGCTCGAAGACCGGATAGCCGCCGGCGAGGGAGAGCTCCGAGAGCTGCGGCAGCAGGACGAAAACCTGTCGGAGGAGACATGACCAAGAAGAGACTGTCGGTGCAGCCATCGTGGTGCGCGGACCTGCCGCTCCAGCAGCAGTCCGTGCTGTTTCTCGCGACCCGCGGGCCGGACGGCGTCGCCAAAGATCATCCCTGCAAGGACGTGCAGCGGGCCTACCGCGCTTGCGTGCTCTTAGCCGGCCGCTACGGGCGCGAGCTGCGGCCAGTGGAGGGCGGCGACTCGTTCATGAGCCTGACGCTGTTCGGCGACGACCGCACCTGGCGGGAGGTGGTGCTGAAGTTCTTATACAAGATCGACGAGCTGCCCCACCACTACCTCTCGCACCTCATGCACGGGGCGGAGATACTTGGCTACAAGCACCCGGATGCCGTAGTAAGGTCGAGGTGGAACCACCTGTACTTGAGGATGGTCTGCGACCTCCACCTCGCCCCCGAGACCGAGGCCGAGATGGACAGGAGGCTCGGTGACTGGGGAAGGGTAGACTGGGATGATCACCAGGCGGTACGATCTCCTGAAGGTTGGGTGCCCCCGACCGTCGGGACGAGGGTGATGTTTGACGGTGTCGTAGGGAAGGTGATCTCTACCGACGGTGTGTCCTCCTCGACGATGAGCGCGATTCGTCACGAGGATGCGCATGGAAGATCGTCGAGCATCATATTGCTCACGTGGAAGACCGAGGGTTTGCGGTGGAGGAGACTCGGACCTGCTGATGAGGCTCCGAGCTACTGCTCGCACCACCTGGCAGACGGCAACTACTCCGCCGAGGGGTGCTGCTGTGAGGGCGGCAGTCGGTGCGACTCGTGCGGCATGCACGAGTCTCCAAGCCAAGCCGAAGGGGAGGGAGGGGACCGTGCAACCTGGAGACTGACCCCTGAGGGTGCTCGAGTGGTGTCGGGACTTAAGTACGCGAACGAGGATTCTAATATCGAAGAGGAGAGAAGCTGATGGGTGAAGCGAAGATGCGCAGGACCCTCCATACTATGTGCTGCCATGATGCTCACCACTAGGACTAGCGTGACGGTAGGGCATCGTCGGACGCACGTCCGGGTGGTACACGTCAACGGTCGCGGGTCTCTACTCGAGGGTTGGTATCTGGCGAAGGTCTGGCCCACGGAGCATGGCTACAGGCACGACCCTCCTGATTACGGACCGTTCGCCACCAAGAGGGAGGCCGAGAGCATAAAGAAGCAGCGTCTTGACCTTTTTTCAGCGGGGTGGCTGCGTCCGGTGCTAACACCACATCAGGAGAAAGCTCTGCTGCTCGTCGAGAGGTATCGAGGGGAAGCCACCTGTACCATCGTGGGTGCGGCCCTCACGGGAAGGAAATCTTCCTACGGCCACCAGACGAGCGCCAGGGAGGGAGGACGCACTCTCACGGCCCTGCGGAGGATGCATCTGGTGGTCGACTCGTATACGGAGGACGGCAAGCACCGAGTCTGGAAGCTGACTGCCGTAGGGCTGTCGGTCGTGAAGACCGTGAAGGAGAAGCGTGGTAGGGCGTGATCGTAGGTATCGGGAGAACGCGAGAGACTTGGCGAGTGTCGCTGAGCTGCTACGCCGCATCCTGCACCGACTGGCGCGGGTCTACTTCCCGAGCCTGCCCGAGCGACTCGGCGATCTCGAGCTGGCGCTGGTCCGCGAGAGCATGACTCCTGTCAAGGAGCTCGTTGAGAGACTGCTCGCCCCACACCACGATCTGCAGGTAGCCGAGGGGTGCGACCACGAGTGCAGGTGCTCACACTGCGAGGACTTGCGCTCCGTACTGTCTTTAATAGCGTCTACCATGGAGAAATATTCCGCGAACAGGAGCACTAGAGATGGGTGAAGCGAAGATGCGTAGGCTGGCCCGCGAGGCCGGCAGGCCTTGGGACGTGGATAAGCCGAAGGTACCGAATCTTCAACCACCACCCGAGAAGAAGATTAGTCGGCGCATTCCATACTCGGTTGTCCTGCAGTTGGCGGCCATGGCGTCTATCTCGCTGGGATCGCAGCAAGCGAGGAGAAGGTAGTGATGCCGAGCTTGCTGGTCATTCCGGTAGTCGACGAGAGGGTGCGCGGCCTGTGCTGCCGTCCCTATGAGGGTCACCCGCGCGGCTGTCCGAACTTCGGGGTAGCCGAGCGATGTCCTCCGAGGGCTAGACACCTCTACCGGGTGTTCGACTACGCTGGTCCCTTCTACGCGATCTACTCGGCGTTCCCCCTCGGTGAGCATGTCGCTCGGATGCGGTCCACACACCCGGACTGGAGCGATCGGCAGCTCCGCTGCGTGCTCTACTGGCAGGGCACCGCCAGGAAGCGGCTCCGGTCCGAGGTAGCTACCTTCCGCGCGGAACACCCTGAGAGGGAGTGGCTCGTGGAGGAGACGCCAGAGGCTATGGGGCTCCAGGTGTTCGAGACGATGGCAAAAGCCGGTGTGCCATTGCCCTGGCCACCCGTCGAGCTCGCGTACCACGTGGCTCTGGCAGGATCGGCTGTTGCTCGTTCTCTGGAGACTGGAGGAACGAGCTCATGAGCAAGAGAGAGCTTCTCGAAAAAGTCGGTGAGCTGGAAATACATCGAGCAGTACGACCAGTAGTTGAGGACTTGTCCGCGATGAAGCTTGAGGACTACTACTGCAGCTTCTGCGGGTCGGCCAGGCAGAAAGTGGTACGACTGGGTGAGGTGGCAGCAGGCCTCGACAACGTTGAGGTTTACATCTGCGGAGCGTGCATGGTTGTGGCTGCAAAGCTCCTGAAGGAGGCGGATAAGCATGAACCAGAAGGCTGATACCGACCACGAGTTTTTGGACTTGACCACTGTCGAGGCGCTCGTGCCCCTGATGAAGGAGCTCGGGGTCTCGGAGATCGCGCGATCTCCCCGGGGGTTCTTGAGCGCCTACCGGCGCTCGGGCGGAGACGCGCGCCGGCTCCCCGCCAAGTGGCGGCAGCGCCGTTGCGCCTTCATCGCCCGCCACATGGCCCAGCTCGTCGCCAACGATGAACCCCTTTACGACAGTCGGGCCGAGGCGCTCAGGCGCCCGACTCGCCGCCACTTGGCGCTGGTGGCCTGGGCCTACTCGCCCGATCCGAGGGGGATAAGATCGGTGGCCGCCAGGATGAGACACTCACCTGGTTGAGAGAGGAGACCCAAGTAGTATTTAATCATGGTCGGAGAACTTCTGAATGAGTTGGCACTATTTGCTGGGGCAGGGGGAGGCATCTTGGGAGGAAAACTCCTTGGATGGCGCACCGTCTGTGCTGTTGAGATTGATCCCTACTGCCGGAGCATCCTGCTCAGCAGACAGCGAGACGGGATATTGCCGCGGTTCCCAATCTGGGACGACGTGTGCACGTTCGACGGAAAACCATGGCGAGGACGAGTTGACGTCATCAGTGGAGGATTCCCGTGTCAGGACATTAGCGCAGCTGGAAAAAAGACAGGGATCTCAGGAAAACGCAGCGGATTGTGGAGAGAATACGCCAGGATCATCGGAGAGGTTAAACCAAGGTTTGCGTTTATCGAAAACTCTCCCCTCCTGCGCGGTCATGGACTTGTGCGAGTCCTCAAAGATCTTGCCGTCCTCGGGTACGATGCGGAGTGGATGGTGCTTTCCGCGAGAGAGGTTGGTGCTCCACACTTACGAAAACGAATGTGGGTTGTTGCCCACTCTGTCGGCGTGCAGTTACGGGAGCAACCGCGGGGGTGCTGCTGGGAGAGTCGGCAAGACAAGGGAATCGCTGGCGTCAATGGCCAAGAACAACACGTGGCCTACTCCGAATGCCACGGATTACAAGGGACCATCGACTCGGTCGCTGGGGAAAGAGCGCCCGAGGTGCGACGACGATTTACCGACTCGAGTTGGTGGTCAATTGAACCCGACGTGGGTAGAGTGGCTAATGGGGTGGCCTCTCGGATGGACCGACTTAGAGCCATTGGAAACGGTCAGGTTCCGGCAGTGGCTGCAACTGCATGGACGATTCTGACATCGGTTGATAAGAAGGCGAAGCTCGAGGGACGATAACCGATCTGATTGAAAGAGGAGACTCAACATGACGAGAGACGACCGGAACGTGACCCTGAGGAGGACGATCAAGATCGTGAAGGCAAGCGCGGCGAGCGAGGTAAGTGAGCCGCGCCCGCGAGACGGTTGAGCTTTTTTATGTTTGACACTATCTTCTGGCTGGGCTAGTATCACTGGTTATGAAGTGGTCGAGACAGCAGGAAGAGGCACTGCGCCAAGTCGAGGCCTGGCGCAAGGCTCGCGACCGGCCGTACTTCTGCCTCGCCGGCTACGCCGGCACGGGCAAGACGACGCTGGCCCGCCACCTGGTGGCGAGCTGGCCCGGGCAGGTCTACTTCGCTGCCTACACGGGCAAGGCGGCCTTGGTGCTGCGGCGGAAGGGGGTGCCCACCGCCAGCACGATCCACCGGCTCATCTACGTCCCCAGGGACAAGTGCGACGATCACCTGCGTGATCTGCGACTGCAGAAGGTTCAGCTCGAGAGGAGGTTGCCGAGGCCGGCCGCCGAGATAGCCAAGGTCGAGGCTGAGATCGCGGCCGAGCAGCAGAACCTGGCGAGGCCCGACTTCCACCTGAACCTCGACAGCGTGCTCAATACGGCCTCGCTCGTCGTGGTCGACGAGTACAGCATGGTGGATCGTCAGGTGGGGGAAGATCTCCTGTCGTTCGGGTGCCCGGTGCTGGCGCTCGGCGACCCGGGACAGCTCCCTCCCGTCAAGGGCAGGTGCTACTTCGACGGCGCTCCGGACTACCTGCTCACCGAGGTGCACCGCCAGGCGCAGGAGAGCCCCGTCATCCACCTCGCTACCATAGTGCGCGAGGGTAAGGAGATCCCCATAGGGACCTACGGCACGAGCAGGGTCATGCAAGGCCCGCAGAAATTCAGCAACGAGCTCGTGGACATGATGCTCGGGTCAGACCAGGTGCTGGTCGGCATGAACAGCACGAGGCGCATGTGCAACGACCGCATGCGGAAGCGAGCTGGTCGCGTACGCGACATGCCGGTGTCGGGCGACAAGCTCGTCTGCCTGCGGAACAACTACGAGGACGGCCTGCTCAACGGCCAGATCTTCACAGTCGTACGCGCGTGCGTCAGGACATCGTACCTCGAGCTCGCCCTGCGCGACGACGAGAGGACGATCGTGCGATGCTTCGCCCACAAGAAGTTCTTCGAGGGGGGTCCCGTGGAGATGGATCCCGGAGAGAGGCGGCTCGCGAACGAGCTCGACTACGGCTACGCCCTCACGGTCCACAAGGCGCAGGGCTCCGAGTGGGACCACGTCGTCATAGTCGACGAGTGGCGCGGGCAGGGCCGCAGGGAGTGGCTCTACACCGCCGTCACGAGGGCAGCCGATCGAGTGACCATCGTCTGCTGAAGGAGATCTCATGCGCGACGTGATCACGAGAGTAGCGATGGCAATGGCAAAGAAAGTTCAGTCAGGGCGGGAGGCGGGAAAGTTGACGGGCTTCCCGCTAGCCTGGGATGCTCACGGATTGAGTCAGTACGAGATTCTCGCTGAAGTTGCTCTCCGCACGGCTTTTGACGATCTCTGCATATCTCTCGAAAAGCTCATCGGCGAAGAGATCTCGTCCTTTGTCAGAGGCAAGATATCCTATGTCAGAGACGAGACGTTTCGCCAGTTGGCAGGAAGTGTCTCTACGCCGCCGCGAGGGCGGCCGAGCGGGTGACCAATGGTCTGCTAGGAGGATCTCCATGCTGAAGTACCTGACTGAGTTGCCGGGCCGGATATTCGGTGCCGTCTCGAAGCGCATAAGGCCCCTGCCGCGCGACATGGAGGGATGCGAGGACTGCGACGTGACCGACTGCACGACCTCGAGGTGGACCACCTGCCCCGCGAGGCTCGAGGCCCTCGAGTCGGCCGAGAGGCGCGATCAGGCTGCCTCACGGTCAAAGCGATCAGGGCTCGTCGGGCTGCGGGTGCCGGACCTCGGCGACGATGACGATGACCCGGATGACGCAGCCTAGTCGCCCGCGTCTTTGACACTCTATTCTCTGCGGTTGCAATTTGCTACTCTGTGGTGATAGGATGAAGCCCATGCGACGAAAGGTCACCTACTACGCCGTGGTGGCGGCGACGGTCCCGCTCCTGCTCCTGGCCGTGGTCGCGGGGGTCGCCGAGTCCGTCCTGGGGACGGGCGGGACGCTCGCTCTCAGGCTGGCGTGTCCGTTCTTGTGGGCGGTAGACCGAGACCGGGAGCCCACGTGACGTTTAGCATGTTCACGCGCGGTAACGTGCTCGGGGCAGTCTCGAGGCTCAGCAAGGTGAGGTCGGCTGACCTCGAGATCGTGAACGGCACTATCGACGAGGGCTTTTTCCGCGTGTGCCGAAGTACTCGGGGTGGCGACGATCCGGAGCGAGGGTGGTATGTGTTCCGGAACGTCGGACGGGCCTTGGAGATCCACGCCCTAGACCTGGCCTCGGAGCTCAAAGACTACTGCGTGACTCTCGAAGATCTCCGCTCGTCCAAGTATTTCACCGCCTGGCAGCTCCTCGAGTCCCTGCTGCGCCACTCTCGTCTCGAAGATCTTGACCACTGGATTGCAGTCAGACGTAGGTTCTTGAAGTTGGACCCTGTTCACCCAAGCGAGGTGCTGTCAGTCAAGAACATCGAGGACCTCGAGCCGCTGTCCGAGGTGCCGAGGTCGGCAGGAGAGGAGTCCTTCTGCCAGCACCTCTACTCCGTTGTGTGGCACCAGTGCCGCCACGACGACCTGGCGATGGCTCGAGAGCTCGTCTCGTCCGGCGGGGGTCTCGTCCCGCAGTACATCACCAGGGGACTCGGGTACAAGATCCACATCGTCGATACGTTCTTCGTGGAGACGAAGGAGTAGCCATGCGACCATACCAGTCAGGGAGCTTCTTGTTTTACGATGATGGCGTCTCGGGCGACGTCCGCGTCGTGAGGATGCAGCTCGGGCCAATAATTCAGCAGGTCGAGGGGTGGCTCCGCCGGCAGCTGTCAGGTAGGTGCATCCGGCTGAAGCTCTCCCACTACAAGACGGCTCAGGGAGAGGAGCGAGCAGTCGATCATGATCTCGACTCCTGGGAAGTGGGGGATGGCTCTGCAGAGGAGGTCGAGTCGACTCTGCAGGCTATCGCCAGTGCTGCTCAGCGAGACTGTGATACGACCTACCTGACCTCTCAGGAGTACGGTCTCGAGTCCTACTTCCTCAACAGGAGATATGCTGCCACGAAGTTATTCACTGTGTCACCAACGAATGTGGAGATGACGATCTCGCGCGAAGCTCTCCTCGACTTCGTCGCCGAGCTGGTCAGGGCTCAGCGAATCGAGGAGTGCCAGAAAGCTGATCCCTACCAGATCTTGGGGATGAGAACGGAGAAGACGTGACGATCTCGGTGCACATGCTGGTTCGCGACGGGGCCGCCGTCGTCGAGCGGGCCGTCCGATCGGTGGCCTGCTTCGCTACTGAGGTCGTGTTCGTCGACACGGGGTCCATTGATAACACTCCCGACATCATCAAGCGGGCATGCGACGCCCTCAAGATCGGATGCAGCGGCGTGGCCATAAGCCCCCTCTCTCGGCCAGATCTCTTCTTCCCTGACGTCCCGTCGTCGTGGCGCCGCAAGTTCGACTCTACTTTTACGGGGCTGCCCCTCCTGCGCGACTTCGCGGCCGCCCGCAACCTCGGGCTCGACCTCTGCACTGGCGACTATGTCTGCAAGCTCGACGCGGACGACGTGTACGAGGGGACGCAAGAGGACGTCGCCAGGCTGACCACGCACTTGTGCGGACGAGGCGTCGTGGCGGCTGCCTGTCCCTACCACGTGTGGGGCCATGACAGCATGGACCGAGTCGAGTGCTACACGCGCTTCTGGCGAAACGAGCCCCGCGTGAGGTTTTCGGAAGTGTGCCACGAGAACGTGGACCATCTCCGGAAGACGACGAACTGGATCTACGTCGGTGGCGACGTTGCAGTATTTCACGATCGGCGGGACAGCGCGGGGCGTGGGGCGAGGCTGCCGCACCGGAACTTCAAGACGCTGCTCCGCGAGTACGAGCGCCTCGAGTCGGCTGACGAGGCCCCGAGCGCGCACCTGTGCATGTACTTGGCCGACGAGGCGGTGGACGTCGACCCGTGGCTGCCGATCTTGATCTTCGTGGGTAACTTTCGGGGGCTGTCATTATGTGCCCCTGACGCCGCCTGGGCTCACCTCATAATGGGAAGGTGCAGCGAGAAGTTTGGTCGTGGGAGGCAGGCCGTCGCTGAGGCGTACTCGTGCTCCGCCGAGCTCGGGTGCGCCAGGGCGGAGATCCTGCTCGCCCTCTACTACGCCCGCGAGGGCGGACCCCCCAACTGGCGCCAGTACCTGCGCGACGCTGTTAAGCACAATGAGGGTCTCTGCTACCCGCGGGGAGCGAAGCTCTCCGAGCTGGCGCGGGCCCGGGCGATCTTGGGGAACAGGAGATCGCTGTGAGGACCTTCTGCGCCGTCCTGCTCGTGGTCTACACGCTCGTCGTGGTGATTGTCGCCTACGAGGCAACGACGGCTGATTACGCGCCGGGAGCCGAATATCCTGCGGTGTTCTGCCCCAACTGGGTCTTGGGGTTCTTGGCGGGGCTGGGGTTCGCGGGGCTCGCCTACCTCTACCGGTCCCGCCACCCTCGAGAGGGTCGACTGGTTAGGGTTGAATCGGTGAGGAGTCTCAAATCATGCGAACTAGAATGAAGGTCCTGTGGAGGTGGAGGCACGTCGCGAGGATGCTGTACGCCGCGTTCGTCACCTGCACGGCGGTTTCCGCAACTGAGAAGTCTCAAATCATGCGAACTAGAATGAAGGTCCTGTGGAGGGGGAGGCACGTCGCGAGGATGCTGTACGCTGCGATCGTCACCTGCACGGCGGTTTCCGCATGCGAGCTCGGCCGAGAGTGGTTCAGACTGCCGCCGACCTCCTGGGGGATCAAGGTGGTGATCACTTGCGCAGTCGTCGAGTTTGTGGGCCTGTCCTGGCTACTGTCGATGTTCATCCGAGGTGGTCTGGAAGAGATCGCGCGAGACGCTCACGACACAATTCGGACGCTAGCCGTCGACTCCAGTGGAGAGCAGAGGTCAGCCGTCGGGAGCCCCTGCACCTCGAGGGAGAACGATCGGCTGCGGGAAGGCCTCTGCCCCGACTGTGGGTCGCGACTCAAGTGCGCGACTGAATATGACTGGAGCGGACAGACGGTAGTCTGCGAGAGCGACGACTGCGCAGCCAGCTTCATAGTGGCAGAGCCGTTCGGGGTTCGAGTCAGCCTAGCACGTCTGTCGGCCTCCAAGAGGTCGGCAGCCAAACAGGAGTGAGATGCCTGCCGACAGGAAGAATATCGAGTTGTTCGACCACGAGATCTTCGAGCACGTCGCCCGGCTGGAGTCAACTATGACCGTGACGGAGAGGTCGGCTCAGCTCCGCAGCATCCGAGTTGAGAGGGGGCTCGACGACTCCCTGCGGGTGCTTCTCGCCTACGCCGACCGGTACCCGAGGGGGGGCGAAGCTCTCCGAGGTGGCGCAGGCCCGGGCGATCTTGGGGAACAGGAGATCGCTGTGAGGACCTTCTGCGCCGTCCTGCTCGTGGTCTACACGCTCGTCGTGGTGATTGTCGCCTACGAGGCAGCGACGGCTGATTACGCGCCGGGAGCCGAATATCCTGCGGTGTTCTGCCCCAACTGGGTCTTGGGGTTCTTGGCGGGGTCGAGCTACGCCGGCCTGTGCTGGCTCTGCAGGGACGCGAGAGATCTGCAGCGCGGGCGCTCGTCTCGGTCCGTGGGCAAATACCTGAACTGAGGTGCGAAATATGTCTCCCAGCAAGAGAGTGACGAGGATGGCCGACCACGAGGTGTCCGTGCGAGCAGCGGAGCTGGAGGCGGCGACTTCCGTGGGAGATCGCTCGTCTCGCCTCCGCGGGGTGCTCGATGAGAGGGGAGCGAGCGACGCCGTGCGGGTGCTCCTGGCCTACGCCGACCGGTACCCGAGGGGGGCCGTGCTGCTCGCACCGCACTTCTTCGCCGAGGTGGCGGCGAGCAAGATGACCAAGCCCGAGGCGGCCGCAGACGCTGTACTGCAGGAAGTCCGCGAGCTCATCTCCGTCGTGGAGAAGGTCCTGAGGGGAGGTTAGACGTGGGAACCGGCGCGATGAAGAAGATCGTTTGCTCCGCATCGATGTGCAGACGCCCATTTTATGACACCACTGACCAAGCTATCGAGCACGGATGGTCGTTCAACATGCACCCTAAACGTCCAGTTCTGTGTCGTCAGTGCTCAGAGGCAGAACGAGAGGTGCTGGCAGATGAGCGGGCTGAGTGGATCTCTCGGGGACGACCTATGGGAAAGAATTGAAAGACGATTGGGAGCTGTGATGAAGAAGATCGCCCGACAGTCAACCGTCATCGCCAAGGTGTACATGGCCGGTCCGCTCTTCACGGCGGCCGAGCGAGCGTGGAACGCCGAGCTCTGCGCCTACCTCCGCCGCAACAGGTGCGCCGTGTTCTTACCCCAGGAAGTGGTGGGCATCTACACCAAGAACTCGGGGATGATCTTCAGGCAGTGTCTCCAGGGGATACTGTGGTCCGACGTCGTCGTCGCTTGCGCCGACGGCCCGGACGCTGACTCGGGGACCTCGTTCGAGTGCGGCTTCGCGCTCGAGAAGAGGCCGATTGTCCTCTACCGTACGGACTTCCGGCGAGGAGGGGAGCCGGGGAGCTCTATACACGTTAACACCATGCTGTCCGAGTCAGCGTCGAGCGTCTTGGTGTCAGATGATCTCGACGCTGGATTCATCGCGTGCTTGGGATCTCGCATAGTCATGGCCGTCGAGGGCCTCAAGAGGCGAGGCTTTTCGCCGAAGTTCGTCGAGTCGATCGAAGAGTACAAAGGAAGCTCATGAAGACAGTAGACTTTGCAGTTGTGCTCGTTCAAGCCACGCCCAATCCAGCGCGAGTCGTCGAGGAGATGGGGCGCATCTGCTACCAGTCGAGCCACAAGATGACCGAGGACTCTGCGGACGCGTTCGTGCGCATGATCTTGGCCCGAGGTCACGAGTCCGTGATCGAGCACGTGTCGGCGTCGTTCCGCATCGTGATGGACCGAGGAGTTTCCCACGAGGCCGTCAGGCACAGGATCGCTTCCTTTTCGCAGGAGTCGACGCGATTCTGCAACTACGCCAAGGAGTCGTTCGGAAACTGCGTCCAGGTCATCGAGCCACCCTGGTTGCATCTGGGCCCGGCGCACGACATCTGGCTTCCACAGATGGAGTCCGCTGAAAAGGCGTACTTCGCTCTTCTCGCTACCGGAGAGCCGCCCGAGCTCGCCCGCTCTGTGCTACCAACTTGTCTCAAGACGGAGCTCGCAGTCACGGCCAACGCTCGCGAATGGAGGCATTTCCTGCGATTGCGCTCGTCGCCCAAGGCTCACCCGCAGATGCGCATAGTCGCTGGTCTGCTCAGGACAGAGCTGGTGAGATGGTTCCCTGTCGCTTTTGAGGACGACCCGAAATGACGTCATCCAAACCGTCACCTGCTCTGAAAGCTGCCCTTGAAAAACTGAGCTCGGGCGCTGGGGACTACTTCGCGACGGAGCAGGTGGCTACCCTCTCTGCTGAGTTGTCCCGCCTTCGCGCAGAGCAGGTCACCAGCCGAAGCTCGTCGAGTCGAGTCGATTGCGGAGTACAAATGACTGACCTGGAAGAGGCAGAATTACAACTGCGATCTGAGTCTGAGATAACGGATGCGACAAATCCGAGATACGCCAGGAGGCGCAAAGCTATCATCGCGGAGCTGGCGCGTCTCAGGGATCTCGTAGTCCGCCAGTCCTCCGAATTGTCTCTCCTCCGTGCAGAGCAGATCACAGCGTCGCAGCACGAGAGCGCCCACTACTACTGCGGCTGCGGTGCCGAGATGGGCGAGGCGCTGAAGTGCCCGTCGTGCTCCATCAGGCGCCCTCCGCGGAGGTCACCGGGCATACCTCTCGACCAGTTGCTCGCCGACGTGCTCGCGATGGAGGACTCCGCCGTGGAGGCCCTGTTGCGCGGCTGCAGCGTGCCCTACCGAAGCTCTGTGCTACAGAGCTTTGTCTTCGCGGGCCTGCCCGAGCACGAGCGGCCCGTCGCGAGGGCGTACGCCGCCCTGGCGATCGTCCTCGAGGAGCTGCCCGAATCGGCCGAGAAGTGCCAGTCGCTGCTGCGGCTCGCAGACTCGCTGAGATTCGCGCTCGAGGCCGCGAGGAGCGAGAAAACATGAGAGATCTCACCCATCTTCAACTATGGATTGCCATGGCAGCTCTCGTGAGCACGGGCGGTTTGTGGTCGCTGTTTTATTTTCTGATCAAGAGGCGCTCGGCAGCTTCCGAAGTAAAGAAGACACCTTCAGCGGATGTCAACGTCTTCCGGGGTGGAGTGGTGCTGCCCCAGCCCGACGATCCCAGGTGGACCGTGTGCAAGGGAGTCGGCTTCCGGCTGGGGGACATCTCGATCGAGTGGAGGGGAGTGACCCACGACCACAAGGTGCTGTCTCGGTACATGGAGATCTCTGTCGACTGCTACCGCTGGGTCGCCTTCGTGGGAGGCGCTCTGTTGCCGCTAAGCGAGAGCAGAGTGAATGAATACGGCAGGGCCGTATGCGAGGGCATCAAGGAGCGTCGTCGCGCCGTATTGGCTGCGAAGGTGCAAGAGTCGATAGAGGGTGCTGAGCTGCCCGGGAAGATCGCCGGCGAGCGTGCAAAAGACGGTCAGCTCCTGCACAGTCCGCGCCCAACGCTCACGGCGGCCGACCTAGCCGACTTAGTCGACGATGATCTAGATACTGAGCGCAGCCGCCAGCTCTTTAGGTACGTTAAGAAGGGAAAATAGGATGAAGCTCAACTTCGGCGCAACCATCACGGGGGCTGACGACCACGTAGATCCTCGTGTGCTGCTCGCGATGTCCGAGCAGTACCCCAGGGTCGAGTGGGGCGTGCTCTTGTCGAGCTCTCGCCAGGGCAGCCCTCGCTACCCGTCCCTGCGCTGGGTGCGCGAGCTCTGCGAGGTGGCCGCGAGGCACGACGTGATCAAGCTCTCGGCCCACCTGTGCGGTGACTGGGCGAGGCAGCTGGGGGCGATCGACTGCGAGGAACGATTTACGGAATTCTTCAAGGAGCTGGACTTCCTGCCTCAGTTCGGCCGGGTGCAGGTCAACGGATACGAGCCGAGCTGGCTAGACAATCTGCGAGACCTCGGGATAGTCGCGCGAATGCCGTACTCCGAGTGGATCTTGCAGTGCCGCGACGTCGACAAGCTCGCGGGGCATGTCCGCGACGCCTCGCAGATATACTGCGCGTCCGTCTTGGCCGACCCGTCGGGAGGACGAGGCGTGGCGCTCGACTGGCCGATCGGCCCGACGCCACCCGGTGCTAAGATCGGGTACGCGGGAGGCATCGGGCCGCACAACGTCGGAGAGGTCGTCTCGAAGATCTTGGGGGCCAACCGCGGGGCTCCGAGCCTCGACACCTGGGTCGACGTCGAGAGCGGGGCGCGCGACGCCCGCGGCGCGTTCAGCTTCGGCAACGTCGTGTCGGTGCTCGACGAGGTCGACGCCGCGCTGGAGAAGATGGAGGAGATCGCATGAGCAAGAAGAAGCACGTCAAGTGCGTCGTGAAGGACTGCCAGAACCACCGGGACGAGGGAGAGTTTGTCGGTGGCCTGTGCTATCCGTGCTTCCGCTTCATCGTTGAGGGAGTTGACGTCTGCTGCACGTCGCAGGCGTACCGGAACGCGCTCTCGTTCGTCTGGCCACGTATCAAGCGCCACGTCGGCCTGCGCGTCGCCGAGCTGCTCTGCGGGTTCGAAGGGAGACCCACAGACCTCTCTGGCGATCCAGAGCACCGCTACCAGCAGAAGACGATCTCCGACAGCGAGCTCGCCGCCCTGCTGCGACCAGAGCCGATGCCGAGCGCGAGCCGCTCGATCGCGGCGAAGAAGCCCGCGACAAGAAGGGCAGTCAGAGGTGCAGTAAGGAGGTAGTCGTGGCTCAGAACCACAGGGAAGAGGCGACGATGATGCAGAACGCAGTTCAGTTCGTCGAGCACAGCATGGGGGAGGTGAGAGTCAAGCCCTGGCAGGAGGCCGCCCTGCGCTTCCAGCGGGCGTGCGCCGGGTTCGCGCTCTTGCCCTCCTGGTACGTGGTCCCCGACGACGTGGCTCCACACTTCGTCGTGGAGGACATACTCATCGGGAGGTCGAGCCAGCACTGCTGGGGCGACGGGGTGCCGGCCAGCCTCTTCGCTGAGTCGGCGAGGAGCAGGTTTCCCGGCGTATCGCTAGCTCACGACCTGCTCTGCGAGGGAGAGCACCTCGAGGTGAGGGTCACCAACATCACCGACGTCGAGCGCCGCTTCCGGTGCAGCGTGGTCGGAAATCTCGTGAAGCCCGGGCAGAGCTGCGCGGGAGGCTCGCACCTGGTGGTCGGCCTCGAGACTAGAGCTACGCGCACGAGGGTGGGCCTCTACGCCGTCGTGAGCAAGATGATGCGGTTGGGAATGACGTTGACCCATCTCTACGTCCCGTACGGAGTGCTCGACGAGTACAGAGTGGATGAGCTTTCTGTCCTCTCAGGAGGGATCTACTCGAGGGTGCCGAGCGCGATGCTCACGGACAAGTCGCTGCGCGCGGGTGCCGAGATCTCTCTCTTGCCTGACCAAGCGGCCCGAGCGGGCAGCCTCCTTACCCTATGGGCTCGTCAAGTGGCAGGCAGTCCATCCTACTTCAGGGGCGCCTTGCTCGGCACCCTGGGAGACGCCTCGTGAAGATAATAAGGACGAGCGCCTACGACCACGAAGATCAGAGGGGTAACCAGTACTTCGTGGCCGGAGGCGCGAGCCTCACGCAGTCCGAGGCCGAGAAGTTGGCCCAGACTCTCAACAGCGATCCGAAGAGGGGTGAAGACGACTACTACGTGGTAGTCGAAGACAACTATAAACTGTGGAGGTTCGAACCGTGAGCTCAACAGCTGTAGACGATCTGATTGAATCTGTTGCCGAGATGACAGCCGCCCTGGGTATGCCGGTTCCTTCCGATCGAGGCGCGAAGATGAGATCTCAGCACCATCGCCATATAGAAATAAGAGATCTGTTAGCTGAAGGCAAGAGCGATGACGAGATCGCCGTCGCGCTCGGCGTATCGGTGGAGCTCGTGAGGTCCGACATCACCTGTATTAAGAAGCTCGAATCCGAGAGGGCCGGGAGGTTAACCGATCTGAAGGTACCCGAGTCGGGAGATCGTCTGGCGAGTCAGGAGGGTGGCGGCGAGGGATCTCGAGGCGTGCTCGCCAGGCCACCTCGCTTTCCGCCCGAGACTCCCGTCGAGGTAAAAGGAGGTGGTTGATGGCTGTTGGGTTCGACTTCGTGTGGATCTTATTCCTCAACGACATGAGAATGGCGCACTCAGAGGACACTAGACCCGTGGCCAGGGCAGACTCTCCAGAAGAGCTCACAGCTCTCATGGCCAAGGAGAAGGTTGAGCCCTATTCCGAGCCCACTTCATTGCCATCAACATCTCTGGAGATTGAGTCCTCTCCTTGGAGCTATCGCGTAAACCCTCAGCAGTGGGTCAAGTGCTTCAAGAAGGGCGGACCACTAGAGTGGTTCAACCCTCCACTTGGTGACAACTGCATGGTCAGGGTCGCCAGGATCCTCGACCGGAGCGACGAGATCGACCGAATTGTAGAAGCCAAGATCTTCTTGTGAATGAGGCTAGGGGAATCGGACTTGAAGAAGCTGTGGCAATTATCCGGCAGGTCGCGCAGTCGCCACGCTCGCTTTCTACGACGACTTCAAGGGAACGAGTCGTTGGGATTCGACAGTTTCTTTCATAGATCGAACCACCGACTTCAGGATTGCCGAGCGACTGTACCGAGCAGGACTGATCACGGTCAGAGTGTCCAAGTCTAATTGGTGGAGGCCAACTGGATATCCCTTCAAAGAGCTCGAAGTAAGGTTGCGAGGCTCTAGTGATGGTCTTAGGAAAACATGATGTCAAGTGAAGACACGAACGAACAAGTAGGTTGGGGCTGGCCTCTGCTCTCGAAGAAGGCGCATTTTTTCGAACAGGGTCGATCGCTCTGCGGGAAGTGGATGTTTACGGGCCGTCTCGAACCGGCATCGGGCGGACGCGGACCTGATGACTGTGCGACTTGTTATCGAAAATTAGCTGCTAAGACCGTGCGGAACGCGTCGCAGTCAACAGACTAAACACACTATTGGAGTTAGAAAAGGAGACAGATGTCAATCTACTGTTACGAGGAAGAGAAAAAGTGGCTGTTCACCGACGAGGGAGGTCGCTGCCTGTTCAAGGCAGGCGACAATGCCAGGAAGCTCCTGGAAACGGCAGGAGCTTTCAAGGCGTTCAAGTCGCTCGTCGACGTGTCGTACGGTGACACCTTCAAGGCGATGGCGATCCTTGATCGCCTGGTCGAGCTGGGTGCCATCAGAGAGGTCACCTCCGGAGTCTGCGGACAAGATCGCATCTTCACGAGTCCCTAGCTCTATTGACGACCAAGGGAGAACGGCGGACTTTCGCCAGCTCTACTGGCTTTTTAGGTCGGAGTGTCGCTGTCTGAGATCGACAGTCGGTCGACTACCTTGTCAGCCTTGGTGACCACGGCCTGCCGCCTCGTCAGGTAGGCGACCACCACCACGGGGTCGGTCTCGATCTTGGTCTTGGTTTGCAGCTCGGACAGGAGCCACGTCGACAAGACGAACGCGAGGGTCATGGCGGTGCCCGCCACATGCAAGATCCTGTGAAGCTTGGCCCTGGTCGGCGGGTAGACGATGGAGATTGCTTCATAGGCTGCACTGCTCAAGACCATCACGAAGCGATTTCGTAACATGGTGCTTCGATCATACCACCGCGTGGCAGTAGAGATCGTGCTATCCTCATCGACGTGGGCACGGGACTCGTCATAGCCCGGAAGAAGGTCGTAGTTCCGGGCATCGACGTCAAGAACTACGACGACGACCCGCGCCTGCGGCTCGACCCTTCTGACTACCGGCAGAGGTCGGGCGAGGAGCGGAAGTGGGTCCATCTAGTCGTTTGCCACACGACGGGCGGCATCCCCGGGGGCGCGGACCAGAGGCCGCAGCTCGTGCGGCCGGGGCTTGGGCCGTCTACCGGCGGCGGGGCGAGGGTCGTGGCGTCGTGGACCCACGACCGAGAGCGGTCGGGCGGGGCCCACCTGGTGGTGGACTCTGACGGCTCCGCCTACTGCTGCGCCGACCTGCTGCTCGAGGCCGCATACCACGCGAAGGTCGCCAACGGGTGCTCGGTCGGCGTCGAGGTCGTCCAGGGCCGCGCGGACGCCGACGTCTACGAGGGGCAGCTCGCGGTGGCGGCTAAGCTCATGCTCTGGGTGTGCCGCCTCCTCCCCCTGCCCATCCAGTGGCAGATCCCTGCGCGCTACGAGGGTGGCCCCTCTGCCAGGGTCGTGAGCTCACTGCTCAGGCACCCCCCGCTCTCGGACGTGGTCGGCATCGTGGGGCACCGCGACCTCACCGCCACGCGCGGGTCCGGCGACCCGGGTGACGCCATGATGGGAGCGCTCGAGGCCTCCGGCTGCGAGCGGCTCGACTTCGCCACCGGGCAAGACTTGGCGGTGTGGAGGGAGCGCCAGAGGGCGCTCGGTCTCGTCGCGCTTGACGGAGTCCCCGGGCTCGCCACCGCCCGGGCGCTCGCCGCGGCTGGCTACCCTGACGGCGTTTGGATGGCGCCCGACAACAAAGGTTGACTAGATCGGGAGCTTCGGCGGTCGCCCGCGACTGTAGATCGCGCTCGAGCGCATGATTCGACCACAGCCGATGTGATATCGTCCGCAGCACGGGTGGAATACCGTCTCGTCGAGTGGAACCTTCAGGCAAGCACAGGTCGCAGCCGCGAGCTTGCGGCACTTTAACGGCTTGTGTCTGCGCTGAAAATTCATGCCTTCAATCTCGCTCGGTACCTGCGCTGCCGGCTACATGGCTACCGGCCTTTGCCGAAAAGAGCGACCATGGCCAGTGTGAGGCCAGCGACTTGATACCGACAGCGGACGACGCTGTCTACGTGCGCTGCCAGGAGCAGGGCATCCGGATAATCGAGAGTATGGGGCCAGGTGAGGGACAGCGCACGAGGGTCGTGTGCTCGAGGCACCGAGGCGGCTACACTCCGAGCTGACCAGACTGCCGGGTAGTGGGTCAGTTTGGACCTGACGCGCGCTGGCGTTTCGTGGACTCCGCTCCCAACCTGTGGCATGGCTAAGGTATGCAAAAGCGCTCACGCATGCCACGCGATACGAACCAACTAGCCCACATGGTGACGGCCATGGCCACGGGAGAAGCTCCAGCAGAGGTCAAGACGGACGAAGGCAAGAACGCAGCAGCCGTTGCGCTAGGGCGCTTGGGTGGGCTCAAGGGTGGGAAGGCCAGGGCGAAGAAGCTCGGCAAGAAGAAGCTGAGCGAGGCGGCGAAGAAGGCGGCGCTGGCGCGGTGGGATAAATAGGATCAGGTCGTCCTCGTCGAGAAGTCGAGGCTTTGCTGTCGACCGAATATCCTATCGAAGTAGCGTTCGTACATCTCCCGGTCGTCAGATACCTGGGCGATGCCGGCCAACTGTCCGAGATGAGTGCGAAGCGCTTTGACTCCAGTATCCGAAAGGAATTGATGTAGCTTCTTGTGACGCTCAGTTCCTCTAGCCCGCAACGCTTTAAGCAGATCGAGCACCCTTCCGCTGCTTCTGGCCAGCGGATAGTAGACGTGCCGAATTGTAAGGTGCTTGAATTTCCACGGTCTATTCTTCTCTGGTTTTGGCAATTTGTAGAGACGATACCATTCAGTGTAGAGCTGGTCCGGAAACTCCTTTTCGTACTCGCGCGCCTCTTCTCGGACAAACGTCTTGAAGGCGGCGATAACCTCTTCTTTGGTCGCGTCGTACCCGGCCAACGCGTAGACCAGGCCCTTAATTCCTGCCTTCGCCGAAGCATTCAGGATGATGTGGGCCTGCCTCACCATGTTTTGATGGCGCTTCTGGAGCTTGCCGTCCATGTGCGCTTGGAGAACGGCTTTGCAGATGTCGACCAATATCGTGACGTCATAGCCGTGTACGATGACCGTCGGATTGTTCGGCACTGGAGAAAACCACTGGAAAACAAGCGGCTTCTTCAATTTCTCCGCCAGTTCGGCACTGACGTATGGGGCAAGTCTAATGCTGTTGACGAATCGCAGCGCCTGGCCACCGCTTCCGGCGACTAACCCCAGAGCTGGCGCCATTCCGCTTTGACTGATTACTGCTGTCTTTTGTTCGTCATCGAGCACGTAACATCCAACATCGATGCCAAATTCCTCCTTAAAATTACCGCGGTGCGTAGCGTGAAGCGGTTTCTCACCCCATCGCGCCATGGCTGCACTTCTGGCAATGCTGCTTTTTCGCTCTGGCGAGAGGGCCAGTGCCCGAGCGACTCCACCCTTTGCCTTTCCTGTAGGTTCATCGGACATGCAAGCATCCTTTCTCTGTTGATGCTTGCATACTACGCTAGATGTAGAAGAATGCAAGCATGGTTGTAAAAAGATGCTTGCATATGCGAGAGCCCTCACGCATAATGGTCAGTATGAATCGGTTGCCACGAGAGAAGCAGATCCAAGTGGTCAAGGCTTTGGTCGAGGGTAACAGCATCCGCGGCACCGTCCGCATGACGGGCATCGCGAAGAACACGATTCAGAAGCTCTTGCTCGAACTCGGCGAAGCCTGCGAGGCCTATCAGGTCGAGCACCTCGTGAACCTTCCATGCAAGCGCGTCCAGGTCGATGAGATCTGGTCATTCGTCGGCGCCAAACAGAAGCAGGTGAATGCTGGCGCGCACGGAATTGGCGACGTTTGGACGTGGACCGCGCTCGACGCTGAGACGAAGTTGATCGCCTCGTGGGTGGTTGGCGACCGCAGCGCCGAGACCGCTTACCGTTTCATCTCGGACCTTGCTGGCCGGCTTGCCAACCGCGTGCAGCTCACGAGCGACGGCCACAAGGTCTACGTGGATGCGGTAGAGCGCGCCTTCGGCAACGACATCGACTACGCGATGCTGGTCAAGCAGTACGGCAGTGACAACCGCGACGTCGGCACCGAGGTCCGCTACAGTCCAGCGCTTTGCACTGGCGCAAAGAAGGAAATCATCGTCGGCACACCGGATAAGGTGCACATCTCCACGAGCTACGTTGAGCGTCAGAACCTCACAATGCGCATGAGCATGCGACGGTTCACGCGCCTGACTAACGCCTTCTCAAAGAAACTTGAGAACCACTGCGCAGCCGTCGCTCTGCACTTCATGCACTACAACTTCGCGCGCATCCATCAGACGCTGCGGGTGACGCCTGCGATGGCAGCGGACGTCACCGACCACGTTTGGGAGGTTGGGGAGATTGTGGATCTGCTCAGATAGGCAGGGATAGCTGCCTGGGATTTCCCTTGGTCAGAAGATTCTTCGTAGCTGCGTCTACGGCCTCCATGAACAGTCGCGTATCAGCAAAATAGTTCGGGTATGCGGTTCGAAGTGATTTCACCGACTCTAACGTGACCAGAACGGCATCTCGACCAGGTTTACCAGTATTGTCCTTCTCTAATTTGAGATAATCCGCATTTGCCTGTTCCAATTGTGATTTTCCGTATGTCGTGACGGTTAAGCGCTCGGCGCGGGTGTCAAGTGATAATAAGAAGTGTGACCCTTCCTGCTGCGGCCTTACCCACTGCAACGCACTCGTCCACGCGGCCAGTTTGGTCCTAACTTCAAGTTCAGACGCCAGAGTGGTGAGTTCGCTTATCAGTTCGGTGGTGTCTGTTGGGGTACCTGGAACGGGAGAAACCTTTTCTCGCTGAGCCATTGCAGATCCCATAAGGGAAAAGAAACGCAACCATCTAGTGTCTCCGCGATTCGACTTAAGATACTGTTGTGAAAACAAACCAACAGTTTCTACGGCAGTGGCCCATGCATGCTGAAGACGAGAACGCAATTGTATTTCGATCTTCCTACCGTTGTGCAATGAGTTCCTCTTACTGCGATACTCATACACGAGATGAATTCCACGGTATCCTGTCTTCTTGGGGTTGGTGATGTAATCATCCTGTGTAATAAGAATGTGTTGCATTCCAGAGCCGTTGACGAATTCATCACGTAACTTGTTCACCTGCCTTACGTTTGAAAGAATTCCTCGGCATCCGCCGATGTCCTGTATCTTAGAGAGCCTGAGCCATCGGAGACGATCTAGTTTGTGAATGATGGCAGGCAGCCGCTTGATCCTCTGCGCGATGGTCGCATTCACATCCATCGCACTGGCCTTTCTTCGCAGGTTCATTTGGAGCGTATTCAGCGCAAATGCGTGACACGATCTCCAATTATTTACGACATCTAGCGCGCGATCATAATCATCCGCGGAGCATTTCTTGTCCACCAGAACATCTCCGGCAGAGGCCACCTCATCCAGGGAGTATTGAAGAGTTGCCCATCCCATTGCAGCATCATCGTAACCCACATTTTCGCCGTAGTCCAAAACATCCTGACTATTAGCGTTATCCACCATGTCGCGATATCCTTGCATGTACTTACCACCGACGATGGCCGCTAGCCCGTTCCTTTATCGATGACTTGCGCCAACGGCCGATCCGTGCCTCACGATCTTTCCCCAAACTGACCCACTACCGACTGCCGGGTGACGTTGACACGTTCGCGCTATCGGACTACCCTCGAGTGATGCGTGACCTGCGACTCGGCTGGAGGGCGTGGGCCGCCGGTGTCGGCGGCACGGTCGGCCTGGCGCTGGTCGCGCGGTCCCTGGCTCACCTGAGGGTGGAGGGCCGGCTGCACGCGGTCGGGCCGGACGGGCTCGTCGCCGCCGACCCCGAGGGTCTCGCCCAGGCCGCCGGCGCTGACCTCGACACGTACGCGCTGGCCTCCGCTATGCAGAGCGAGGAGAAGATGGACAAGGGTAGGCTCGCGGTGGGGCGGGCGGTGTGGAACAAGGTCCGGGGGGTCAAGAGCAAGATCTTCGCCGTCCTCTGCCCCTCGGGGAGGTTCGGATCGCAGGAGGTGAATCACTACGCCGACACGAAGCGGCCGCCCACGGCCCGCACGCTCCAGCTGGCGGCCGCCGTCGTCGAGGGCCGTGTGCCCGACCTGGTCAGAGGCGCTACCCAGTGGGACGCCCCCAGGACTCAGGACAGGCTCCACGCCCTCTACCTGCAGGACCCCGGCAGGTACCCCAAGTACAGGCACAGCTCGGCCGAGATCGCCGCGAGGAGGGTCGCCGCCGGGGCCCGCGAGATCCGAGTGCCGGGAGTGCCGGACACCCGCTTCTGGAGCTATGCATGAGAACAAAGATGAATGATGTACTTCACTCCGTCAACTTCTGCGAGCCCAGGATGGGGAGGCTCGGCCAGGTGCGTGCCGAGCAGCTTGGCGCACCGGCAGAGTCGCTCGAGCTTGCCGTCGAACGAGTAGCGGCCCGTGGCGCGATCTCTCGGTTGTGACCGGACCTTGCTCTTCGACATGCACTCGATCGTACCACGAGGTAATGAGGTCAAGAAATACTTTTTAACACTTAGTTATTGAAGTGATCCGATATCGGAATGAACTGAGTCAAGCCACAATGAGACAGAGCAGAAAAAACCGGCGGCGATGTGGAGGCTCTCAAGTTGCATGACAAGCGAGCATCGCCGCCGGGCGCCCGGAAGATCCCGAGCGTTGTTGCGGGGGCTGGATTCGAACCAGCGAATTGCCGGGTTATGAGCCCGGAGACTTTGACCACTTGTCGACCCCGCAGTAAATATCCTTCTACGCCATCGGCAGCACGGAGCGAGCTCCTCAGAGCGGGCAGGCTAGGTCGGCATCGTAGGACACGCGCGACTGGCTGTTGAGCGTGACCTTCGCCCCCACTACTGCCCCGTGGACCTTGTAGTTGAGGTTGACCACCGCGCCCGGAGCGAAGATGACGCCAGTGAAGTCGTTGCCGGTGTTGTTGTTGACGTCGTAGGGTCCGTCGTAGACCAGCCAGAAGCCGTTAGCCGTGCCGCTCTGGACCGTCACCCTCGAGCTCGGGCTCAGGGTGCCGAGCACATAAACCACGACGGGGCCGCGAGCGTCATCGACGTGCAGCGTGCCCCCGTCCAGCCGGAGGTTGTTGACCACGTAGCGCCCGCTGTGCAGGGTCAAGGTCCCTGACGTCACCTTGATTTCGTCGTAGTAGGTGACGTCACTTGAATCTGGCGGCGCTGGCACGGAAGTGGCTGGTGGGGAGAGGACTGACGCCGAGCTGGTCGTGTGCGGGGGCACCGGCAACGTGCTGGTAGTCAGGCTGATGCTCGAGCTGTAGTCGACGGCGGGGACGCAGCCGCTGGGGCAGTTGTTGGGGCATATCCCAGAGGCGCTGCCGTGCGAGCACCTCATGGAGACCTTGCTGTCCACGAGCGAGTTGTTGTCGATCGTGATGCACCCGGAGTCCGTCCTGCAGGGCCCCACGGCAGAGACAGCGTAGGAGAGGCACACGCCGACGGGAGGACCCACGGTGCCACCCGTGCCCACCTGCCCTCCCGTGCCCACCAGGCCGCCGGTGCCGACCAGGCCTCCGGTTCCCGGTAGCACCGCTCCCCCTGTGCCGGTGCTTCCTCCTGAACTTGTAGATCCTCCGGTCCCGGAGTCCCCGCCAGATCCGCCGGCTCCGCCCGACCCCGCGGGATCTCCCAAGTCAGGACCACCACCCGCGCCCGAGTCTCTCTTGAGTCCTACTGGTGCTAGTGCCCTGATGCTGATGCTCCTCTCCACAACAGCTCGAGAGCCGTCGAGGGCCACCCCCTCGGAGCGGACGGTCAGAACGCCGTTCGGAGAGGGCGCTCCGGCGGGAACCTCGCACCCCGAGATCCCGGCGTCTCCCGCGGGGACGCCGTCGCAGGTGAAGTTGCCCATCCTGCAGTCTACCACGTCCTGCCTGACGTAGACGGTATACCTGCCCATCGTGGACGCCACGTGCGTCCCGTCGGGCAGGTGGTTGCGATCGATCGACGGGTAGCTGACGTCGAGGAGGAGGGAAGCGCCCTGAGGGTCGACCACGATCGCCCCGCGCTTCACCCCGTCGCACTCCGAGACATTCCCGCACTGCCCCGCGCACTCCTGCTCGGCCTGCGGGACCTCGTCTTTAGGGTGGTGCGACCCCTCAAGGAGCGCGTGCACGTCGAGGGGCGCCGCTTGGTTCGTGAGGATGTAGCGAGCTCGCTCGACCCCGGCCTCGGCCACTACCAGCGCCTGGTTGTACATGTTGACGTTGGCCTCGACCCTTAGCGTGCTGTTCGTCGCGAAGATCGCGACCATCCCCACAGCTGCGAGGACGAGGATGACCAGCAATACTACCAGTATGATTGAGCCTCTCTCTTCTTGCCTCATGACCGTCTCCCATTGCCCGTCTCTTCCAGCAAGTTGCATGACAAGCGAAGATCCTGAGCGTTGTTGCGGGGGCTGGATTCGAACCAGCGAATTGCCGGGTTATGAGCCCGGAGACTTTGACCGCTTGTCGACCCCGCAGTAGAAAACCGTGCCTGTCCGGTTGACGACCTTGCAGCTCTCGCGGCGGGGCGGGCCCACCGAGCCGGTCCGCCCCCACACGCTCAGCGCGCGTGCTGGCGGGCTACGCCCGCTGCAGGTGCGCGAGCGGCGCGAAGCCGTAGACGGCCTCGGGGTAAGTTTCCTCGCCATCAGACCCGCACTTGGTGGGGCCCAAGTCGTGCGGCGTGGCCCTTATGTCTATGGCAGACCTCTTGAGCAGCACGCGCAGGATGCGGCCGTTCGAAGAGCGGACGATCGTGCCCGCCACGAGCTTGACGGTGCCGTCCGCGAGCCCGGGGACGAACGAGTAGGTCTCGCGGTGCTTCGGGGCGACGGTGATGGCGTCCCCCTCCGCGAGATCTTTGAGGGGTACCAGCTTGGCCGGCTGCCAGCCGCTCGTATCGAGTGCTCCGATGATGGATTGCAGAAAACCTATCTCCGATCCCAAGGCTTGAGACTTCTCGACGATCTCCTGCGGAGCGACCGTGCGCTTCGCCAGGACGGCAAGATCTTCGAGCAGGGAGCGAGCGGTCTTTGCCTTGGCGCGCATCCGCTCCGCGACCGTGGGCATCTTCTTGACTAGCGGCGCGGCGGCGCTCTCACTATCCCCGCGGCTCGCGCTCGATGTCGACGACGTTCCGTTGCTGCTCTTCGTTCGCTTTCCTCTGCTCATGTTGGTCCACAGCTCCTATTCTCATTGATGTCTTCTGGCACTTTCGCACCTGGTGTCGTTGACCATATTGCGGCACCAGCTCACCAGGTGTCAAGGATAAAAATTAGGGTCAGTCCGCCACCGACCCGGTGCGACGCAGATGCATCATTTTTATCGTTTGACACCTACTTCTAGAAGTGGTAGCCTGGTCACACGATGGAAAACGCGACGATCGCAGAAGTTGTGGCAGGGCAGGGCGGCAGTGCGCGCACCGTCTTCGAGGTGCCGGCCGAGAACGTCGAGCGCCTGAGGGCGAGGATAGTCGAGCTCAACAAGCGCGCATCCCGCCTCGCGAAGCGCGGCTATCCCGTGGAGCCGATCGTGATCAACGTGGGCGATCTTAAGGTGCGCCAGCCCGAGGTCGACCAGCTCCAGTCCGCCCTCGACTTCGAGGGAAGGGCACATGCGAGGCGAGTCGGTGAGGTGTACGCGGTGGTCGAGCTCGTGGCTCCGAAGCCCTCGCGCGTAGAGGGGTGGCAGTTCGTGGCGGTGCTGTCGCACGTCGAGGAGGTGGGGACCGTGCTCCGGGTGTGCCCGGGAGCAGACGTCGCGGAGGGCGAGCTCAAGAGGTACCGGCAAGCCGACCCCAAGAACTGCGACCACTGCCACCTCGCCCGCCGGCGCAACGACACCTTCGTCTTGCGGGACGCTTCGGGGAGCCTCCGGCAGGTCGGCCGGCAGTGCCTGTCGGACTACACCGGCATCGCCGACCCCTGGGCCCTGTGCGAGGCCTCGGAGATCTTGTGCTCGGCCGGCGAGCTGCTCGAGGACTCCGAGCGCGAGGTCTCCGACCGCGGAGGTCCGAGGTACTCGACGATCGAGAGCTACCTGCCGTTCGTGGCGTGCTCCATCCGGGAGGACGGGTGGCTGTCGCGGAGGGCGGCGCGAGCTCAGGGCAAGGACCACCAGGCCACCGCCAATCTGGCCCAATCGTGCGGCCTCTTCGCGTCTCCCCAGCAGCGCACTCGCTACATGCCCAGCGAGGCGGACTACGAGCTCGCCAGAAAGGCGATCGACCACTGCCGTGAGCACTTCGAGGGCTGCGACGTCGACGCGCTCTCCGACTACGAGAACTCCCTGCGCGTGGCGATGGCTTCAGGGATCTTGCGGCCCGGCTTCGAGGGCATCGTCGCATCGTCCATCATATTCTACCAGAGAGACCTCGAGCGGCGCGCCCAAAGGTCTAGCTTCTCCGAGCGGGCCGCCCGGTCCACCCACCAGGGAGTCGTCAAGGAGCGGAGAGTGTTCGAGGCCCTCCGGGTCGAGTACAGCAGGGTGCTCGAGGGAGACTTCGGGCCCAAGTACCTGTACGCCATGTCCGACCCCCAGGACAACATGTTCGCTTACTTCTCCACCCGCGACATGGGCCTCGAGCCCGGCCAGGTGGTCTCCCTGCGCGGCACCGTTAAGGAGCACAAAGTCAGGACCACCAAGGGAGGACCCGACTTCAAGCAGACGGTGCTCACCCGATGCACCCTGTGCGCTCGGGCCACGGTGACCTCGCACGAGCTCCGGAAGGCCGACCTCGGCAAGCGGGTGCGCGTGACCGACACCACAGAGGCCCAGCAGAGCTTCTACGCTCAGCACACGTGCGTGCTCGAGACGGTCCACGACTATGTCCTCACAGCCGAGGACGGTCAGCAGTTTCTCATCAGGTCGAAGAGTAAGAAGCGTGAGCTCGTCGTAGGTGCGGCGGCCCACGTGGAGTACGAGGCCCGCAAGGTCAAAGTCCTCGAGGACGACCAGACCGGGGCGAGTAAGGTCGTCCCCACCAGCGACGAGGGTGCCTACTACCCCGCGAGCCTCGTCGGCGTGCTGGAGCCGCCTGGTGGATCCTAGGCGCGGCCAGGTGATCAAGTGCTTAGCCCTCCGGAGGCCGTCGGCCCGGTACGGCCTCGCCCTGCCCGAGTGGCTCATCTGCACCGGCGCGGGCATGGGCCGCTTCACGTGCTGGTTCGGTCCCTTCTGCCTGGCGGCCGACGCCGACGCCCTCAACTTCGTGCGCGGTCGCCAGGAGCAGGTGCCCGGCTCAGAGGTCGTCGAGTTCGAGATCCACTGCAATTCACCACTACTGCCCACAGGATGAGATCTACACTGGAGGTACAGATCATGCCGGGACTGAAGAGGCGACCCATCAAGTTCCATGCCACGATACGATCCACGGTGTTCGAGCTCAAAGTGATGGTGAGAATACAGAGCAGAGCCGAGCCACCGAAGCTCCGAGAAGTTGCCCTGTATGTCAATAATCTGATCGCTTCGAATTTTGAGAAACCAGCCCTCATCGCGCGAGACCGGAGGATCGTCGCGTATGACGCCCAAGTAAGAGTAGTACCCATGAAGCGGCGATCAGAGACATGAGTTGGGCTCACGGCGTGCCGAAGAGACGAGGTACGAGCGTCTCTCCGAACTTAGATCCACTGCGGTTGGTCGTGCACATCAGTTATGCCAAGCCAGGACTCCGCGGAAGTCAGGCCTGGTGCTTGAGACTCGAGTGCGGACACGTCGCTTTCAGGCGACGACCGTCCGCGAGCCCGCAGCGCGAGATCGGCAGGCTCCTCCACACAAAAAAGCTCGCGCTGGCACCCGTCCGCTGTCGCTGCGTACACTGCGGCCTAAACAACATATCCACGGAAGGAGACGCGAGCCATGTCAGGACTGAAGAGGAATCCGAACATCGGAAAGATGGGACGACGACTGCACGAGAAGTGGTCCAAGGCCACCATCCACGAGGCATGCTTGGACATGTGGATGGAGACCAACTGCCACGACGGCCACCCAGACGACATGAGTGACGAGGATTGGTCTGCGTACGAGGAGGAAGTCGAGCGGCGCTCCGCCCTGCGACAGGGCAGGGGCTGAACCCTCACACTAGCTGGATACTTGAGCGCTCACGTGGCAGAATACGCGCCATGAAGAACGCTCACGCTGTCGCACTGGGACGACTGGGAGGGCTGCGGGGAGGTCCGGCCCGGGCGGCGAAGCTCTCGCCGGAGAAGAGATCTGAGATCTCGAGGGTGGCCGTCCGCGCGAGGTGGGACGTGCGTCGGCGCTTGGCCCGAGTGGAGCGCGCCGCGTCCCTCTCCGGCGTGCTCGGGGTCGACGCCGGGGTGGCAGAGGGCACCCTCCTGGCGCTCGAGCGCTCGCCGCAGGAGAGGCTCGCTCGAGGTCTCATGCGAGGGCGCTGGTCAGGAGTCATGAAGTGAGTACCCCGCTCCTGACGGACGAGCAGCTCGCCTTCCTGAGGGCACTCGAGACGAGCGGCGTATCGTACATGGTGGTGGGCATGAGCGCCGCCATACTGCACGGAGTCCCGGGCACCACCATGGACATAGACCTGTGGGTGGACCAAGGTCAGACGAGCAAGCTGTCCGAGGCCTGCCGCACGGTCGGCGGAGTATACGCCTGGCGAGCCAACCCACCCGTGGTGTCGGGCCCCGGGCTCGACGACTTCGACCTCGTGTGGAGACCTGACGGGCTCGAGAGCTTCGGCGCCGAGCTCGCGAGGTCGGTAGGAGTTGAGCTCGCTCCTGAAATCGTCGTGCGGGTGCTGCCACTCGACCGCGTGATAGCTTCGAAGAGGGCGGCAAACCGCATGAAAGATCGCGCCCAGCTGCCAATCTTGAGGGACGCCCTCAAGATCTTGCGGCGCGAGCGCCGGTGAGCGAGATCTCTCTACCTCTCCCACTCAGAGACTAGCGGCCCGGACGACGCTCGTGAAGTCCTCCGTGCCCCTTGGGCAGCCGGCACGACGACGGCGTGTCTGGTCCACCGTACGGGCAGCGCTCAGATGGAGCCTCTGTTCCCTTACTCTCCGCTGGGAACAACCCAAGGAGCTCGTGGATAACCTGACGAGTCAGGTGGTAGTTCGGTCCCGTAGAATCCTTCAGCCTGAGCACCACGCAGGACTGGCCGTCATAACCGGCCTCGAAAGATCCGCCGACGTCTTCGTACCTCATTCCCATGCTTCACCTCCGACGTGAGAGGCCCCGCCTCCCTCCGGTGAGCAGAGGCGGTGCCCAATTTTGTGGTTGCACGTTGATGTTGGCTGGTGTTCTCGCGGCACAGCCACCCCGTCGACGACAGCACCGCGCGATAGTACGCCAGCCACCGGCGGTGGACCAGCTTACCGGCGGCGTGGCACCTCACCTGGGCGGGAGGGTCCAGAAGATCGCGCGCGATGACCTCCCCCACCTCCCCCAGGACCTCGTAGAGACATGGTGCGACGAGCGCCACCAAGCACCCTCGGGAGTGGAGGCTTCCGCTCGCCTCAACTCGTGGCGAGCGTCTCCCATACCTACCGGCCAAGAATTGCCACAGCAGCAGGGCGAGCACGAGGTCGCTCTTTACTCGAAGTAGCCAGCGATCGAGCCCCTGCGACCTCCGGGCGGCGGTCTCGGTGGCCGACCAGAAGGCCATCAAGTCGTCGAGCTCTGTATCCCACATGGAGAGAGCAGTCGATATGTTCAGACCGTCGGAAAGTCCAGACCGGCGGCGATCTGAGGCGTGATGTTGTAGTCACCGGAGACTCCCCTGAGCATCGCCCGGGGCAGCCGTTGTGGCCTGTCGGACACGTTGACGACGGACACCGCGCAGTACATGCTGATCTGAGCGATGTCCATCTTGCAGCACGGAGAGGTGCTCGCCCTGAAGGCCGTGCCGGGTAGCCGATCGCCGCTGACCAGCTGGCTGTTCTTGCCGACCTTGACGTCGACGACGTCGTACCACTCGGCGGCCTCGTCGTCGAGGACGAGGTGGGTCGGCCTGAACACCACCTGGGGCTGCGCGTGCAGGCTGATCGTCTGGCCGGGTGCCACTAAGATCTCGAGCTCGCCCGCGAGCAGCTTCCTGTCGAGCTCCTCCTCCTCGGGGCTCTGCTGGATCGAGAGCCCGCTGGCCCGGTGGGCCCAGATCTTGCGCATCCTCGCCACGGCGATGCGGACGTTCGACTTGACGTCCTCGTCGGTGATGTGAATATGCAGCCCCAGCAAGTACTCGCGAGTGGCGAGCTGGCCGTCGGCGCTTGGTGGCTTTACGGACTGTCGTCCCATAGAATTTTCCTTTCTTGAGGTGTCGTCAGGAGATCTGCAGAGCTCCTCTCACCTGAAAACTTCAGAGTCGTTGGACTACTTAGAAACTACCAAGTCCTAAATCACGTCCCCGATCACCAGGCCGCCAAGCTCAGCGGGAGTCGCATCGTTATTCCGCACGAAGATGCAGAGCTCTTCGTCCACTCCCACGGGGTCGCAGTAGATCGCTCCCCCGCCATCTGCGAAGCAGAGCCCCGGCATGGGCGACGAGCTCAGCATCATGCTCTTGCCCAAGAGATCTGTGAGTCGTTTGTCCTCTTTGAGACTATCTAGATCAAGTTTCTTGAGGTGCGACGGTCCGTCTACCCGCCTGCGCACCCTCAGGTCCACGATCGTAAACGCCGTGACATGCTGGGGAGAGAACCAGAGCACCCTCGGGACGAAGGGTCTGGCGAACCTCACCACGACGACGTCCACGAGCTTTTCGGATGGGCGCTCCGCGGAGAACCCGTCCACGACAACGGGCCCGAACGCAGCGGAGGCCTCGACTGCAGGTCTCGAGGTGGCGATCTGCCGGGCTCCGTCCTCGACCTCCCGCCACGCGCGCAGAGAAGCGTCGACGGACTCGACTACTCCCTGGCACAGCTTGGCGACAGTGCGGCGGACCGTGCTGAGCAGGCCCGGGGCCTCAGAGCTTTCGCCCTGCTGTCTCTCGCTGGTCTGCCTGCCGCTGGTATGGGTGTCCTGGAAGTGACCAGACACCGTGGCCCAGAGAACGACGTCATGATCCAGCTTGCTCTCCACCTCGAAGCTGAAGACGGCTCCCATCTCGAGAGGCGTCTCACCCAAGACATCGTATACGGAGGAGTCACCCAATCGATTGACTTTCAGAGATCGGCCATTCGCGCTGATCTTCTTGAGCTCAGGAGCGTCGCTCTTGGCTCTCGTAAGATCGCTGGTGGCACTGAGCTGAACGCTTGAGGGCGTGAAGCTCTGGAAGTGCGATGGATCTGCCACGCACTTGTGGATCGGGTAGTCGTAGCAGATGTGGGTGAGGTAACTGCCGGCCTTCACGATTCCCAGGTAGAAACTGATCTTCGATTTTGTCGTGCTCACGATGACCTCCTAGTCCCTGCTTCCCCTCCGGGCTGAGAGGAGCTTGTCGATGATGTCCACTGCCGCCGACCTCTCCGACGGTGCCCCGACCCGGACCACGTCGACGAGCGCCATGACCTCGTATAGGACGGCGTCCGCGGCGCAGGCCTGCGGCACCGCCTTGTAGACCGGCGAGAGGCTCTCGCCCCTGTCCCTGCCCGAGCCCGGCCACACGACGGGCACCAGCACGGGGGCCGACGGCGCTATCCGGCCGACCAAGGACGGAGCGTGGATCGAGGTCAGCATGCCGCAGGCGAGCCCTCCCCGGGTGGGGTAGTAGACGAGCGGCACTCCCGCGACGAGCAGCTCGCGCAGGTTGCGCCTCACCACCACGTTGCTGGGCGTGAGGAGCGCGGCCCTGCGGCACCGCTCGACGGACGCGTGAGCCTCGGACGGCGAGAGACCGACGTCCCTGCCGAGCCCAGAGTACGTGAGCTCGCCACCCCTCGCCTCGTAGGCAAAGAGCTTGCACGCGGTCAAGATGTCCTGAGGCTTGAGCGACTCGGCTTTGAGCATCGACCAGCGGAGGATATCCACAATTCGCGAATTATTCAACCACGACCAAAATTGTCTCATTACTGAGACAAAGGTCCGCTCTCCATCGCGCAGAGGTGCCTGCCTTGATTCGCGAATTGCGAATCTTGGCACTTAGTTTCGCGAGAATTTTTCACTTTTCTCTCCGAAAAATGGGGTCGTGCTGACTGCTTTGTCGTGGGGCTCCTGCGTCGCCTACGATTGATAGGCACTGGGCCCACGAGTGGGCCAAACGGTCCGAGGCCGAGGCTTCGGGAAGAAAAAGTAAAAGGAGACACAGCATGCTTTCATTGTCGAGCGCGAACATCCGGTCCTCTCTGGGCAGCTACGGGCTCGGAGCCCGCGGCCTGCTCCGTCGGGCAGACTCCATCCTCTCGAAAGAGCTCAAGGTCGTGCGGAGCTCGGAAGTGTCGATCTCGTCCTTCGCCTTCGGCGTCCTGCAGGGACGCTTCAAGTCGCAGGGCGGGCTCACGCTCTTCGCCCTCCCGGTCGACCTCCTGGCAGGTGCGACCTTCCACATCTTGGGACTCTTCCCGTTCGCACGGGGCTACGCCCACCACCTGCACGCCTTCGCCGACGGTGCCCTCGCGTCGTTCTTCACGACGACGGGCTACCGAGTGGGCGAGCGCTGGGCGGCTGGCGGCAGCTTCGTCAAGGGGATGTCCGGGATGTTCGGCGACGTCGGCAAGGAGCCCGCGGGTGGCGGATCCATCGCGGACAAGGAGCTCGCGTCCTTGGTCAGGGCCTAGGTCTCCACTTCTCGACCTAGTTAGGCAGCACGAGAGACACCCAAACTCCCCAACAACATCAGCCGCGGGAGCTAACTACCGAGCCGTCAGCACGAGGCCCGGGACGAGGTCTCGCGGTGTGCAAGAAAGGTACGACGATCATGATGCGTGACATGTACGGCGACATCGAAGGTGACGAGCTGGCCGGACTCGACCGGAGCGAGATCTTGGGCGACCTGCTCGACGGCGACGACGCCCTCGGCGCCTTCGTCGGCGACGACTCGGGCGACGACTCGGGCGACGACGTCCTCGGGGCCGTCCTCAAGCAGCACAGCCGCAACAAGGCGCAGAAGCAGGCGATGGCGCGCGACCTGCTCCGCCGCCGCGTGGCCGCGGGCACCCTCCTGCGCTCCGTGGCCCCGCGCTCGAGCCGAGAGTACGCTCTCGGTCTCGGGTCGACGACCGTCGCCGGCAACAGCTCGGCGAATATCAACGTGCAACCGCAAGTGATATTTCGCCCGGAGCGACTTGTCGTTCCGAGCAACCTGGCCCCGTTCTTCCTCATCACCGACATCAAGGTCGGCAAGAACTCGCAGCTCGTCTCGACCGGCGCCCTGCCGGCCGTGATGTTCACCGAGAACGCGTTCGGCGTCCGCCTCAAGATGGACACGGCGCAGATCAGCATGTTCGTCACGATCAGCGTGACCAACCAGAACGGGCAGGCCCAGCAGTTCCAGGGCGGTCTCGTCGGCCCGGCCGTCGAGTAGGCAGTCAAAAACCGAGATCACTCGACCGGCGGCAGGGAGTGTCGCGCAGTCAGTCGGCAGTTACGCAGGAGCCGCCGGCGAGGGGTCTCAAACATCCAACCCTCAACTCTGGGAGAAGATATCTCATGCCAGCTATGATCTACGACAGCGTCGGCCTCGCCATCGCGGCGTACGCCGAGGTGCTCGCCGACGGGACGAGCCCCAACACGAACAGCGGCGTGGTCACCGCGCGCGTGAGCGCCGGTCTCTACACCGTCACCCTGCCGGCCGCCCACGGCATCGACGACGCGCGCATGCAAGCCGTCGTGACCCCGAAGGGCACGATCACGGGCGTCCCTGTGTCGTGCTCGGTGGACGCCAGCGACCCGTTCGTCAAACGGATCGCGATCTACAAGGGATCGCCCCTCGCGACCCTCGCGGACAGCGCGTTCAACGTGCTGATCTTGGCGACGGTCAAGCCCGGCAGCCCGGCCTAGTTCGGCCCCGCAACACAACTGAATAGTCCCGGGGTCCGGCGCGCGGTGGGTTCGCGCCGCGACCCCGGAGATCTTCACCGACTAGGAGCGATCCCACCACGACAGGCCGGCGCAGACTTTTCGCCGCGGAGATCTCCATGGGAATGCCAAACATCGTCATCCGGTGCCAGATGTTCCGGGGCGACTTCGACCAGGTGTGGTCGCAGATGCGCATGCTCTGGCTCATGGAGGGTCTGTGTCGAGTGAACCAGACCCACCTCCGGCAGTTCGAGGAGTTCAAGAAGAGGGGTCTCGTCGAGCACAACTACCCGTCGGTCTACCGGTCGGGGCTGCACTACGAGACCGAGAAAGGCACCGAGATCTGGCCCGACATCCCCTCGCTGCTCATGGGCACCATGGGCCGAGGGGTCTACCCCGGCTACTGGGGGGACTGCCTACCCGTCTCCACGCTGGTCCTCCTCGAGGACTACACCGTCAAGGCCATCGGCAGCTTGGTACCTGGCGATAAGATCATGGGTGACGGTTGCTTCACGACCGTTACCGAAAATCTCGTGACCGGCGAGAAGCCGATACTCGAGCTCGACCTTCGCAACGGCTCTGTCCTTCGATGCTCGCCCGAGCACCGCGTATTTCTGCGCGACGATACCGAGAAGAGAGCTGAGCAGGTAGTAGTAGGAGACTACCTCAAAGTACCCACGAGTGAGTTCCCCACCAGAACAGAGTCTGAATCTTTTGGTCTCGATCCGAGAGACTTCGCCTGGCTTCTCGGTGTCTACGTGGCTGACGGCTGGTCCGACTATCCTCGCCACCCGCGCTTCTGCATATCAGGCAAGGACGGGTGCAAGAAAGAAGAGCAAAAGCGTCGCGTGGAGGCTCTCTGCAAGAAGATCCAGTGCAGCACCAGGTGGCATGAGAGGTACATAGCCGTCAACCACCGGGAGCTGGCAGCCCACATGCACGGCTGCGGACACCGAGCCCCCGACAAGCATCTCCCGTCACTCTCGATGTCTCGTGATCAAGTCGTCTCGCTGATCGATGGTCTCCTGGCCGACGCCTCCTGCTCCAGCTCAGGAACCTTCACTCACGGCACCACGTCGGAAATCTTGGCCCTGCAGCTGCGGATCCTCTACCGCATGCTGGGGCAGAGCGTACACGTGCGTCGGTGGGACGACCACGGCGGACTGGGCACCCACCCCATGTACAGAGTCACCGTGCGACAGCCGGACAGCACCCGCGACAACGCCAGGGTCGTGGGCATAAGGGAGTGCGAACCGGAGCTCTGCTGCGACATCACAACCGACACCGGACGATTCTACCTCCCAGAGTCGGACGTCATCGTCCACAACTGCGAAGATCTAGCGTGCTACAGGGTGGCCGAGCTGCGCGAGCTACCCTACCACTACGAGCGCACCGCCACCTGGGACAAGAGCAGGACGGAGGTCGCCGACCCCCGCTACCCGCAGCAGGGGGGCACGTTTTCCGGGTGGAAGAAGATCGCGGGAGGCATCCGAGCCAAGCCCTTCGCGAAGTGGCGCCGCGGCCCCAAGGGCAACTACCACTACCACGCGCTCGTCTACCTGCCTGACGGCAGGCTCGAAGATCCCTCGCTCGTGCTCGGCATGGGCCGCGAGGCCGAGTTCGCCGCCGCCGGCACGGCTGAGAAGCTGCGCGACGGCGCTCCCGTCGTCCTCCAGTACGCCAAGGCTCCCGAGGTCATGGTAGTCGACCCGGAAAAACCGTCGGGGTACGCGGGCGGCATCGCCCCGCAGCTCGATCAGAAGGTCCGCGACCTGCTCGCCAAGCGCGAGGACGAGCTCCACGGTACGGCGGGCGACCCTGAGCTCGGAGCCTACCTCGGCAACGAGATCTTGCTCGGCGAGACCGAGTTCGACGTCGACGCCGCGATCGGGTGGTCGCGCGAGGAGAAGAAGTTCTTGCCCCGCTCGCAGTCGGCGGAGCTGCGCCGCATGCTCGGGTACTCGGGGCACAAGGAAGGATGACATGGCACACGACCTAATTTTCGGCAAGACGATTCGCAACTGGGCCACGGGCCCGAGTCCCACCGGCGACGAGATATTGAAGTCGCAAAAAGAGACGCGTGACCAGCTCGAAGCCCAGCTCAAGCAACATGATACCTGGCTGGACCACCATCCATTCATCTTGCCAGGTCTCGGGTTCCTGATCGCCTGGGTCTGGCTCAACCGCAAAGAAAAACACCTCTTCTAAGGATCTGCATGGACGTCACGAACCCCGGTCTAGTCAGCGTCGAGTCCGAGACCTACGGCAACCCGTCGCCCAACGGCGGCACGGTAGAGGACGTCCCGCTCGAGACAGACGACCTGGTGGCCGCGGCCGACGAGGGCTACCCGAAGCCGCGAAACGACGTCCAGTCGAGGGTCTTCCCGACGTTCGGCAACCTCCTCGTCGACGAGCTCCCCGTCCTAGCGCCGTCGTCGAGCACCCCCGCGCCGCGGGCAGCGGAGTTCGACGTGGACTCCCAGGTGATCGGGCAGGGCACGTGGGTGTGGGTCGACCCGGCCGACCACGCCAAGGGCAAGACGTTCGTCGAGCCGTCCGACTTCACCGTGGTGGGGCCGGCCGAGTCCTTCCAGACCAACTTGGTCGAGGACGAGATCGTCACCGTGACGGTCACTATTGTGCTCGACGCCGACAACCTGCCCCACCCGCCGTCCCCCTCCACCACTCGGTACTACCTCGTCACTTCGCCCCCCCGCCTGACGTCCTACCCGGTCTCGCTCCTGGGCAGGCAGATCACGTTCAGCGACGACACGCTGACCGCTGCCGACCAGGGGGCCTCGCGCTCCATACAGAACTACGGTTCGAGCTTCGTCGTCATCAATCGCGACGACACCACCGTCAACAACGGTGACGTGCCGACCCTCACGACCCCCCAGTCGGGCGACACCTTCGAGGTGGCGGTCAACCGGCAGGGCTCCGAGCAGGTCAACACGGAGGGCGGCACAGTCGACGTCTTCATCTCCCCGCCGCCGCCTAATTTCGTCCCGGCCGCGGCGCCGCCCGCGGCCGCCACGGTCGACGCGGACGTCTCCACCGGGCCGCAGCCCGGCGAGGTCGTCATCACGTCCGGGGTCGCGGTGCCGACCGCAATAAATGTTAACGTGCCCGACCAGCCACCGAGCGTCGGACCGGGACTGCCTTCCGAGATCTACGTGTAGGAGAAACCATGAGCAACGCCACAGTGCAAGTACCAGTACCAGCGACGGGCACAGGCGCCGCGGCCGACGTCTCCCACCTCGTCGGTCCGAAGACGGTCCAGCTGTCGGGTACCTTCGAGGGCAGCTACGACCTCCTGGCGACCCAGGACGGCATCACCTACGATCCCATCGTCAGCTTCAACACCGGCGACCCCGAAGGCCTCAAGCAGACCGTGTCGGGAGCCTTCAGCGCGTTCAAGCTGCGCAACGTGAACGCCACCCCCGCGACGGTGGTCGCGTGCGAGGTCACCGCCCAAAGCGCCGCCGGCGAGAACCACTTCACGACGGTAGCTAGCCTCGGGGCAGGCTTCACGGGTCTCACTCCGATCGTCGACACCTGGTCGCTCTTTCCACCCACCGGCGTCGAGGTGGAGATCTGCTACCTGTGCCGCGGCGGCTTCCGCGGTCCCGTCGTCGTGCTCGGCAGCATGGACGGTGCTGCCTTCAACCCCATAGGCACCTTCAGGATCGACGCTCTCCCCGACAACGCACCCGCAGTGCTCGAGCTCGGTCCCCTGCCCACGCAGGACAACGTCAGGTACCTGCGGCTCGATGTCGCCGGAGTCACGACAGCTCCCACCGTCGTCACAGTCGGCGGGCGCGTCCCGAGCAGCTCGCCCGGTCCGACCGGCGAGACCTTGGCCGAGACCTACGACAACGGCGCCGCAGCTGCCGACCAGACGATGTCTCTCACCGACGCCCGAGGGGGAGCCGTCGTCGTCGACGGCACGAGCCCCTCCTTCACGGGCGCCTGCGCGCTCGTCGTGCGGGGCAGCGAGCAGATCTCCACGTCGCTCGCCGTGGGCCCCGCGACCCCCACCGCGAGGGTCGATGTCGCAGCGGGAACCGCGGCTGCCGGCACGGCCCCGCTCAAGATCCCGTCGGGCGTGGTCCTGACGACGCCGGAGCCTGGAGCCGTCGAGGCGGACCATGACCACATCTTCTGGACCGACGCTGGAGGAGCTAGGCTCCGCCTCGACAACGAGGCTCTGCCCGTCGCCGACTGGTCCGAGAACGCCGTGAGATACATATTACTCTCCGGCGACCACGGCGACGACGCCAACGTCGGCTACGTCGACGCCCCGGCCGGGACCACCTTCACCGTCGCGTACGCCCGGTCGATCGCCCTGCGGACCACCCACCGCATCGCGGAGCTGCGCCCGCCCCTCGGCGACTCGCGACGAGTCGTCGTGCTGTTCGAGCCGCGGGACGGGAACGCCCCCTACGACTACGCGACCCCGGGCGACGGGCTCGGCTCGGACGACAGGTCAGGGACCTCAGGCTACGCCCTCATGATCTCGCGGGGCAGCGACCTCACCAACACGGCCGCGGACCGGAAGCAAATCGGCTTCGTCACGGCCATCCCGGGACCGAACGTCGACGGCTCTTTCACGGTCGCCGGCGCGAGCTACACCCTGCTGGGAGTGGTCCTGCAGCTCACCGGGGCGTCCCTGCCAGCCGGATACGTCCTCGCCCGCTACAGGCTCCGGATCGCGTCCGCGATCTCCGGCACCCTCTACGCACCCGTGGCCTGGGGAGACCCTTCCGCGACGCCCGACCCCACCAAGGTGGTCGCCTACTTCGTTCCGGGAGCCGTATCTCCCGGAGATAAGGTGTGGATCGAGACCCCCGGAGTCACGCTGCACGACTCCGCCGAGGCCCAGGACTTCTCGCGCGATCCAGACTTCTACGGCCCCTCGAGCGCCGTGGGGTTCCGGATCACGGGGGTGTTCGGCTTCGGCGCCAGCACCGACGGGTCGGCAGTCAAGTACTCGGGCATCTTCGTCGACAAAGCCGTCGGCGGAACCCTGCAGCCGAGCTTCTGCGGCAGCGTCGACTTCTCGGGTAGCTTCACGGACGAGACCGGCACCACGGGGCTGTTCTCGAGCCTGGGGCTCGCCTACAGCGGCGACGACGGTGTCGTGGCGTGCGGCTCTGACGGCAGCCTCAGCATCGACTCGAGCACGTTCGCCGCGACCTCGTCTCAGGCCAACTACGGCACCACCTTCAGCGGAGGCACGGTGAGCCTGCGGCGCACGTCCGTCCAGCGCGTGGTGGCCGACGTCCGAGACGACACTCCTAACAGCTTCACGCTCGACAGCGTGATCTGCGGCCCCGTCAAGATAGACAGCTGCGGGTACAGCACGGTGTCGCAGCTCAAGTACGTCCCCTACTGGGGAGCGGGGACTGCCACCTTCACGCCCCGCGGTCCGCAGAACCAGCCCACCCACGAGATCGAAGTGCACGTCGGCCTCTGCCAGTACCTCTACGGGTCCGACCCCCTGACAGATCCCGGGATCGTCCTCAGATCTGGAGTGTACACGGCGAGCTTCGACATGAACACCAACCACGTCGGCACCGGCGTCCAAGTGGGGTTCGACGACACCGACGACACTAAGTACGTGCTCGTCACGTACGACTCCCTGGCCCAGACGGGCTTCGAGCTCGAGGGAGGGATCAAGATCATATGCGCGAAAGCGTCGACCAACTACCCGCAGGGGAAGCTGCTGTGCCCGAGGGGGCGCGTGGGAATTTTCTACACCGACGAGTCATCGTCTCCCCTAGACCCGGGCGTAGTCGTGTTCGGCCACTTGAGCGAGGACACTCCCACAGACTACCGACTCTCTAAGGCGACCGCGCAGGGAGTCTTCACTCAAACTGGGAAGATCGTGGGCGTCACGCTGTCCAACATGGATCCCGCGAACCCGTACGTCGTGTTCGGGTCGGACGGGATCATGCTGGTCCAGCAGGCAGACTCCGTACCCCTGACCGGCGGCGGCGTGTCGATGTACCTCGTCGGCACCGACGGGCTCGTGTCCCCGCTACCAGATCCCACCATCTCGGTGATAGTCGGCAACGTCACTCCCCTGTCGACAAACTGGAGCGGGGTCTACAGGGAGATCTCCTTCCAACCAGGCGACGGGACCCGCAGGGCCGTTGCCGGCACAGACTCGGGCACCGTCGACGCTCCGAACACCGACTTCGTCACGATGTACTCGGTCCCCCTCCTGGCCGGCCACAAGTACAAGGTCAAGGCGCACCTGACGTTCAGCGCTGACGCAGCCGCAGGCATCAAGGTCCAGTGGCTGCTGTCGTCGTCGTCCAGGTTCTTTACCGCAGTCATCGTCGGGCAGACCCCGACCGCCTCCGTGACTCCATTCCAGGCCGTGATAGGAGCGTCTCCCTTCTACGCGGTCGGCCCCACAGCAGGGTGGGTCGACCTCGAGGGGGTGATCGACTGCGAGACGTTCGACGACGGACTGCAGGTGCAGTTCGCCCAGCAGGTGGCGAACGCTGTCCCCACGAGCCTCGGGATACGAGGGTCCTACATCACGGTCGAGGAAGTCTAGGAGATGTCCTGTTGGGCAACGCTACCGTCAGCATAGTTGTCCCAGCCTCCGGACTCGGCCCGGTATCGAGCGCGGCCGACCTGGTCGGCGAGAAGACAGTCCAGCTGTCGGGCACCTTCGAGGGCAGCTACGACCTCCTGGCGAGCCAAGACGACCTGACGTTCGTCCCCATCGTCAGCTTCAGCACCGGCGATCCCGAGGGACTCAAGCAAACCGTCTCGGGAGCGTTCAAGTCGTTCCGACTGCGGAACGTCAGCGCCACACCGCTGACTGCTGTCGCTTGCGAGGTCACCGCGGTCAGCGCCCCCGGCGAGAACGACTTCGCGACGGTGGCGAGCCTCGGGGCGGGCTTTACGGGTCTCACTCCGATCGTGGACACCTGGGCTCTCTTCCCGCCGACTGGCATCGAGGAGGAGGTGTGTTTTCTCTGCCGCGGCGGCTTCCGCGGTCCCGTAGTCGTGCTCGGCAGCATGGACGGCACGAGATTCAATCCGATCGGCACCTTCAGGATCGACGCCCTCCCCGACAACGCCCCCGCGGTGCTCGAGCTCGGGCCCCTCTCCACGCCAAACAACGTCAGGTACCTGCGGCTCGACGTGGTTAACATCATCACGGCTCCCACTGTCGTAACAGTAGGAGGTCGCGTGCCGAGCTCTTCTCCCGGGCCCACTACCTCCACGCTCGCCGAGACTTACGCAGCAGGCGCTGCGGCCGCAGACCAGACGATGGTCTTGCTCGACTCGAAGGGCGGAACCGTAGTCGTCGATGGCACTAGCCCCTCGTTCACTGGAGCATACGCGTTCGCCGTGGAAGGCAGCGAGCAGATCACGGGGTCGCTCGCCGTGGGGGTAGTCACGGCGACGGCTAGGATACACGCCGCTGCCGGCACGGCGGCAGTCGGCACGTCCCCGCTCAAGATCCCCTCGGGTGTGGTCTTGACAGTGCCAGAGCCGGGAGCCGTCGAGGCGGACGCGTCCCACCTCTACTGGACGAATGCCGCGGGCGCGAGGCTCCAGCTCGACAATCCAGCTTTCGCGGTGCTGACTTTGGCCCAGGCCTACGCCGCTGGGTCAGTCGCAGCCGACCAGACGCTCGCGCTCCTCGACGCGAAGGGCGGGGGCCTCGTCGTCGACGGCACGAGCGCGTCCTTCACCGGCGCGTACGCGCTCACCGTGAAGGGCTCCGAGCAGGTCACGAAGTCGCTCGCGGTGGGTGTAGTCACGGCGACCGCCAGGGTGCACGCGGCAGCCGGCACTGCGACGGCCGGGACGGCGCCGCTCAAGGTACCGTCAGGCGTCGTCCTGACGACTCCCGAGCCAGGAGCCGTCGAGGCAGACGCCTCCCACCTCTACTGGACGAGCGCCGCTGGCGCCAGGCTCCAGCTCGACAACTCCGCGCCAGTAGTGCCGACGCTCGCCCAGGCCTACGCCGCCGGGTCAGTCGCAGCCGACCAGACGCTCGCGCTCCTCGACGCGAAGGGCGGAGGGCTCGTCGTCGACGGCACTAGCGTATCCTTCACCGGCGCGTACGCGCTCACCGTGAAGGGCTCCGAGCAGGTCACGGGGTCCATTGCCGCGGGGGTCGTGACAGCTACTGCCAGGGTACACGCGGCCGCGGGCACGGCGGCAGCCGGCACAGCACCACTCAAGGTCCCCTCGGGCGTCGTCCTGACGGTCCCAGAGCCGGGCGCCGTCGAGGCGGACGCCTCCCACCTCTACTGGACGAACGCCACGGGCGCGAGGCTCCAGCTCGACGACGCTGCGCCCGTCACCCCCACGCTCGCCCAGTCCTATGCGGCAGGGTCAGTCGCCGCCGACCAGACGCTCGCGCTTCTCGACGCGAAGGGCGGGGGTCTAGTCGTCGACGGCACGAGCGTGTCCTTCACCGGCGCTTACGCTCTCACGGTCAAGGGCAGCGAGCAGGTCACGGGGTCCATTGCCGCGGGGGTCGTGACAGCTACTGCCAGGGTACACGCGGCCGCGGGCACGGCGGCAGCCGGCACAGCACCACTCAAGGTCCCCTCGGGCGTCGTCTTAACGGTGCCAGAACCGGGCGCCGTCGAGGCGGACGCTTCCCATCTCTACTGGACGAACGCCGCGGGCGCGAGGCTCCAGCTCGACGACGCTGCGCCCGTCACCCCCACGCTCGCCCAGTCCTATGCGGCAGGGTCAGTCGCCGCCGACCAGACGCTCGCGCTTCTCGACGCGAAGGGCGGGGGCCTCGTCGTCGACGGCACGAGCGTGTCCTTCACCGGCGCTTACGCTCTCACGGTCAAGGGCAGCGAGCAGGTCACGGGGTCCATTGCCGCGGGGGTCGTGACAGCTACTGCCAGGGTACACGCGGCCGCGGGCACGGCGGCAGCCGGCACAGCACCACTCAAGGTCCCCTCGGGCGTCGTCTTAACGGTGCCAGAACCGGGCGCCGTCGAGGCGGACGCTTCCCATCTCTACTGGACGAACGCCGCGGGCGCGAGGCTCCAGCTCGACGACGCTGCGCCCGTCACCCCCACGCTCGCCCAGTCCTATGCGGCAGGGTCAGTCGCCGCCGACCAGACGCTCGCGCTTCTCGACGCGAAGGGCGGGGGCCTCGTCGTCGACGGCACGAGTCCCTCGTTCACGGGCGCTTACGCGCTCGCCGTCAGGGGCAACTCCTTCTTGGGCGGCACCATCTCGGGAGTGACGACTGACATCACGGGCACTGCCACCGTCGAGCTGGCGATCTCGGTACCCGACAGCGGCGGCGCCGACGCCGACGGTGGCGGCCTAGATCTCTACGCCGGAAACGGCGGGAGCGGTGGGACCGGGAACCACGACGGCGGGAGCATCTCGATCAATCCAGGCAGCGCCTCCGGTTCCGGAAACAACGGTAAAGTCACGATCGAAGGCGACGCGCAGATACTCGGCAACCTCAACTTGTCCGGCGACCTCACGGGCGTGTTCCACATATATGGCAGTGCCACTCTCGGTTTCACGATCGAGAACCCCAGCGCCGGCACGTACGACATAGACGGCGCGAGCATCACGCTGCGGTCCGGTGACGCCGGCAGCGGCGGCACCGGCAACCACAACGGAGGCAGCGTCTACCTCACTCCGGGCGCCGGCCACGGGACCGGGCACGCGGGCTCCATCATAGCCCAGGGGAGCGTACAGATCGGCGGCACCTTGACAGGCGTCACGTCGGCGATCACCGGCACAAAGGCGACAGCTCTCACCATCTCGGTGCCGACGCGTGGGACCGACGACGGCGACGGGGTCGGGATCACTATCGCAGGCGACGCCGGCGGGAGCGGCGGCACGGGCAACCACGCCGGCGGAAACATCACTTTGACCCCCGGGGCAGGGCACGGCTCGGGAGCTGCGGGCAACATCGTGCTCGCCGGGACGTCGTTTACGTCGACTCAATTCACGGCGCTCGGCACTCTGTCCGGAGCCGGTACGACGGGCAGCGGAGCCATCGTGCTCGCGAACGGACCCGCGTTCACCGCCGGATTTACCATGGCGGGCACCATCGTGGGCGTCACGACGGCTATCACGGGGACCAAGAACAACTTGCTCACGATCTCGGTCCCCACGCAGGGCACTGCCGACGCCGACGGCGTCGGGATCATAATAGCCAGCGACGCTGGCGGATCGGGCGGCGCCGGTAACCACACCGGAGGATCTGTCACAGTCAATCTCGGAGCAGGCCACGGGTCGGGAGTGCCCGGCTCCCTCACCGTCAACTCTACTGTCGCTCCCACGTCGGGCAGCACGCCGTACACCGAGTGCACGTTCGCGTACACCATCAACCAGACGGGCGGAGCCAACGGCACCGTGACGGGGATCATGGTCAGCGCGACCGAGACGGCCCTCGTCGGCAGTCACTATCTACTAGACATGCAGCTCGGGGCCGCCGAGCGCTTCAGGGTTGATCGGGTCGGGGTCGTCTCGCTCGTGAACGGCACAGTGGCCGCTCCCTCCCTATCCTTTTTCAGCGACGCCGCCACCGGCATCTACCACACCGGGACGGGATCTACCGGAAAGCTCGGAATCATCGCCAACGGTGGCACCGTCCTGGCGGCAAACCAGTACGGAGTAGGGATCTCGCGCAGCAACTCGGGCAGCAGCGGTACAGTGCCGACTATAGGACACGTCTTCACGGTCGACCCGGGCGAGACTCTGAATGCCAGTCCATCGCTGAGCTGGCAGGGATTTTACGTCGTCGGATCTACTCTACAGCTCACGGGCTCGTCAAACCCCACGAATCTGCGAATGGCCGAGTTTGACTCTCCCAACATCTCGGCAGCCAACACCTGCGTGATCGCAGACTACTCGAACGTGCTCATTCGAGCTGCCACCTTCGACACCCTCGCCTCGGCCACTCGCAACTGGGCGCTCGACGTGCAGGGAAACACGAGGCTGGCAGGTGGCCAGGCCATCAATGCGACGTACGTCAACTCGGCCGGCCCCTACACCGTTCTCGACACGGACTACGCGCTCGAGGTCCACTACACGGCGACTGGATCGATATCCATCAACCTGCCCGCCATCTCTGGCATGGCAGCGGGAAACCCAAGAGTGCTCATCTCCATCGACAGCGGCTACAACTGCGCCGCCAACAACATCACCCTCGTGCGCAGCGGATCGGACAAGATCAACAACGTCGCTGCCAACTACGTCCAGAACGTCAACGGCTCGGCAATCTGGCTCAAGGCCAACACCACAACGTCGAACTGGGAGATCTTATGAGAACTCTCGCCGCTCCCATACAATTGAAAAACGTCACCAAGATAGCAGTCGACAAGCTCACGAACTGCGAGGACGACACTCCACCTCGCGCTCAATTGGACGTCCACCTCGAGGACAATGACGGATTGCTGTACTACGCAGCTACCTTGCAGATCTACGACAACATCGCTAGCGACGTCCTCATCCTCAAAGCAACTCCTCTCAAGTCTTCCGACAAGGTGACTGTGGCGCAGGTCGTGCTGTCCGGTGCCTACACGGCACTCGTCGCGGCGGTCGGCACCCTGCACGGGTCGGCCAAGCGCAGCGCCGCCGAGTCAGCCTGCGCCACCCTCGGAGTGTTCGGCACAGGACTGACGTGATGTCGTACTTTCCTGGAGGTGCAGCCCCCAAGTACCTGACGCCATCGAGTCCCGCAAATTTGACATCTACTTCGTACACGATGTTCGGGCTCGGGAGCTCGATCTCTATCACCCCCGTGAAAAGCGGCAAGGTCCAGCTCACGATCTGCTTCTACCCGAGTGGTGTCGGATCGGCAGGCACGAACAACTTCAAGCTGTGCTACGGATCGGGGACAGCACCCAGTAACGGAGCTGCAGCCGCAGGCACTGTAGTCGGCGGGACCTACGCGGGAGGCTCGGTGGTGGCAGCTAGCTCGACACCTGCGGCGATCTACCGCACCGTCATCGTGACGGGACTAACTGTTGGTGTCTCCTACTGGTTCGACTTGCAGGCTGCCCGCAACTCGGGCAACACGTCCGTGGGGGCTGGCAACATCGAGGCCACGCTCCAAGAACTGTTGTGAGGAAGATAGGGAGGACGTTCGATGTCGTACTTGAATCCACAGTGGTTGGTGTTCGCACCGACGATAACGCTCGTGGGCGGCACCGGCAACGTGGTCCCGCAATACGCGACCAACGTCGGCAGGTACTGCCGCAGCGGCAACATCGTATTCGTCGAGGTCTGGTGCAACGGCCCCACTGGCAACAACGGAGCCGGCACCGGAAACTTGAACGTCGCTCTGCCGATCGCCGCCGGTGCAAACATGATCACGGACTTCAAGCCGGGTGGACACTTCCACAACGGCACGCAGGAGACCCAGATATTCATCCAGATCGATCCGAGCGCTACCGCGGGCGCACTCTACCAGCAGACATCTGCTACTCAGACGTCGGCTGCCACGGGATCCGATCAGAACAACACTACGACTCGCACCATCAGGATCTCGTTTTTCTACGAGATTGACGGACCTTAAGACGCTGCCCCAAATAGTATTGACTAGCCGCTGACGGCGCGTGTAGCTTACCGGTCTATGGTCAAGATCACTCTCGGGGACGTAGATCGCCTGCGGATGTCTCGCTGCGATACCACGGGCAGCGCTCTCACCCACTTGCGGCTGGTCGGACCTGACTCTCCCATCGTCGACCGGCTCCAGATCGCCCGCCTCGTGGAGGCGCTCGACGCCGCCGTCGCCGACTACGAGAAGTGCCTGAGGTCGGTGCTCGAAGACTGCGACGGGAAGCGACACAAGGACAATCCCGCGATAACCGTCGTCCCTCCCGATCGCCTCGCTGAGTACAACAGCAAGATCGCCGATCTCCACAAGGTGGAGGTCGAGATCCCTGTCGTGCCCCTGCCCCTCGGCGTGATCGAGAGGGCCTTAACCGTGGACGACCTCGTCGCCTTGAAGCCCTTCTACACGCTCCCCGCGGGCACCAGAGACGAGCAGCCTCCGCTGCGAGCCGTGTGAGAGCTCGATCGGTAGTTGACACCCTCCCCGAGCGGCTGTAGTCTACTTGCATTAGCTCTGCGGCCCGAGCGGTCTCCCCGAACCTTCGCTTCTACCGGGTGGACACCGCGAGGCTCTCACGCCGAGACGCCCCCTCCACAGTACCCCCTCGCAGAGGAGTGTCCGCATGCCGCAGAACCCAGCAGACGTCACGAACCCGGGCCTCGTCAACGTGGCCGACCAGGGCGACGGTCTTCTCACCGTCGACCAACCCGTCACGACCTCCCCCTCGTCGAACGCGGGACAGCTCGTGGACGCCGCCGACCAGGGCGACGGCCAGCTCTCCGTCGACCAGCCCGTCACCGTCGGACCAACGCAGGTAGCCGGTCTCGACGTGAGCGCCGGCGGCGGCTCGCCCACGAGCCCCCGCACGGACGACGTCACCTCCAACACCGTGGTGGGGCAGGTCTACGGTCAGGGCACACCGGTCGAAGTCTTCGTGTAAAGGAGAAGATCATGTGGTGGATAATCGGAGGTCTAGGAGCCCTGCTGGCATACAAGGTGCTCGTCTACCGGCAGTTGACCACGAGCAGGGCCATCGTCGAGCTCAGGAGCAAGATCTTGGGCCTCCGTGAAAAGGCCAAGAAGGGCGACCGCGAGGCCCTCCTCAAGCTCAAGAGCCTAGACTCGCTGGTCGCCGACCTGGAGAGGAAGTACCCGGACAACTCCCAGATAGTCCAGATCATGACAGCTCTCAAGTACGAGGGGCTCTACCCGCCGAGCGCGATCTGATGCACCCCGTCATACTCATACCGTCAGCCGTCTTCTCGTTCCTGCTGGGAGCGGCCTTCAGCAGCTCCCGGCGCGGCCTCTCGATGCTGCCGCCCGAGAAGAAGTCGCCCCTGCCCGGCGTCCCCTCGCTCGCGTGGGAGAAGTTCGTCGCGACCATAGTCGTGCTACCCCGAGGCACCGTCACCCCGCGCGGGCGCATGGGTCACTTCGGCATGGACGCCCGCCGCCTCGCCGACGTCGGGTTCATGAGGGGCGCCCACAAGGAGTCCGTCTGCGGAGAGTCCGGCGTGTGGGTGGGCGAGTGGACAGCTCCCCTCGACAGGGACAAGTTCTTGGCGAGCACCCCCGCTCAGTACGAGGCCTTCTCGCGGTCGATGCGCAGGCTCGCCCCGAAGGTGTCTCGGCTCGTGGGCTCCGACATCGACGGCGAGAAGGCGACGCTATCGGGACTCCTCGCCGCGGGTCACCTCGCCGGCGATGCCGGCGTCGCCTCGTGGGCGGCTGACCCCAAGGTAAGGCAAAAATTCGCGGCGACCACCGCCAACTTCCGCAGGTCGAACCACATCTTCTGAGGAGCAGTACGTGGCCTCAATAAACATCGAGCAGGAAATACGAGAGCTCAAGGACATGGTGGCAGGCATCGCCAGGACGGTGACCACGATCAAGGACTCCCTGCGGAAGTGCCAGTCGAGGTGCCACGTCGACAACCCCCCGGGGAGGTGGCGCAGCCTCGCCCGGGCGCTCCGGGCGCTCGTGTCGCCCGCCAACAGAGAAGAGAAGACGGCCCCCTCGCAAGCCGAGGTGGCGATCAGAACCGACAGCTAGGAGACCACAATGCCGAGAACAGAGATAATGGGACGAGACGAGATCTTGGGACTCGAGGAGATCGGGTGGAACCCCCTCCGATCTGCCTACCGGGGCATCAAGCGGGGAGCGAGGGCGACGGGACGCGGTCTCCGCCGGGCAGCCTCCGTCGTCCCCGAGGCCCTGTCGAAGTCCAACTTCGCGAGCGTGCTGCAACACGGTGACGTGCTCGGGCGCGAGGAGATCATGGGACGAGACGAGATACTCGGCCTCGAGGAGATCATGGGCGACGATGTCTTTCCGGACGACAGCACGGATGTTCAGTCTCCAGCCCACATCCAAAAAACGAGTGCTGCCGCGGACAAGTACATCGTACCCGCCTTCAAGACCAAGCAGATCACCAAAGCCGACATGGTGAAATATCTCAACACCCTGCGACCTGGCGATCGGGAGATGGCTGCTCGCAACTTGGTCAACAGCTTCAAATACATGGGTGTCACCATCATGGGTGACGACCAGCTCGGGTCAGTCGCCAGCTCCGCACTCAGCACGACCTCCAAGGTGGCCAAGAAGCTGGTCACCCTCCCCATCGACCTGACAGAGCGGGTGTTCTCCGCCACGACCAGGCCGCTCGCCCACGCCTTCGTCGGCCGCGACGAGATCTTGGGCTCCTTCGTTGGCGACGACGAGGTATGCGCCGCCCGCGAGGGCAGCCGCTCCGACCGTCAGGCGCTGCGCCGGAGGCTCCCGGCCTCGACGAGCGGCTACAACTCGCACTGGTCCCACGTCAGCGGGGACGCTCCCACCGGCGAGGCCCTCGAGGAGCTCAAGGAGAGGGCCAAGGCAGGCGACGCCCGCGCGGCCGCCGCGCTCGCGAAGCTGCGCAGGTCCGGCTCAAGCGGCGACCTCCAGGAGGCCCGCGCCTCCGGTCCGAAGCCCGCCCTCACGCGGGACGAGCGATCCATGGTCAACAAGATCTTGGCGACCAAGCAGGCTGCCGAGGCGGGTGACGTGGCTGCCCAGCGGAAGATGCGCGAGCTCCGCAGGGAGGTGCCCCACCTGATCGAGCAAGCCAAGAGCGGCAACGAGAAAGCCCGCCGCAACCTGCAAATCTTGGAGGATATCGGAGCCTTCGGCCGCACCCTAAAGGCGAGCGAGGCGTAGCCGTGGCCCGCGACCTCATATTCGGCACCACCAGGCGGAACTGGGCCCGCGGCGCGGCCACGAGGCCCAAGATCGCCCTCTCGGACGAGGTGGACTTCCGCCTCACGGCCGACGAGATGAAGATGGTCTCTGACGTCGCCGCCACCAAGGTGAGCGCCGACGCCGGCGACCCTCGCGCGAGGCGCAAGCTCGGTGAGATCAAGAAGAAGGTCGCCCTGCTCGAGAGGCTCGCCCGGCGGGGCGACCCCCAGGCCAGGCGCACCCTCGAGGTCCTCAAACAATCCGGAGTCTTCAACCGGTCGCAATCATTCTCGCTCGGCTACGAGATGCCCATCCAGACCGAGATCGCCCACGACGACTACCGCGTGGCAGTCCTGCGCCAGGCGAACCGACTCGCCAAGATGTCCGGCGCGAGCCGGCCCACCACCAAGCACTTCTACCTCGCGAAGAAGGCCGTCGACGACACCATGGCGGAGCACGGCATCTCGCTCTACCTGCCGGGGTCGAGACCGTCCCGGCTGACCATATAGCTCGAAGAGGAAGAGAAAAATGGCAAGAGACGAATACGAGGTCACCTCCCTCGTGGAGGACGACCCGGAGATCGACCAGAACAGGTACGGCACGGACGCTCTCCTCACGCCGGCTGACGCCGACCTGCCGGACGACACCGACGACGACGCCGCCTTCGAGGCCCTCCGGGACGACATGTCCCCCGGAGAGGCCTCGGCCGTCGTGGAGACGATGCGGCCGCTGTCGGCTAATGAGCGGCAGATCTTGGAGGAGATCCCCCTCGAAGGTCTCACTCGCGTCGACGAGGCCGAGCACCAGGCCGACCTCATCGACCACTCGAGACAGGGTTACAAGGCAATGGACGAAGTACTGGACGACGCAGTCTACGGAGACGACATGGACCACGAAGAGAAGATGGAGCGCATGGGAAGAGACTCAGACATCGGCTTCGGTTTCGGCAGCCTCAAGCGAGCCGCCCGCCGAGCTGGCCGCCTCGCCAAGCGAGGGGCCACGGCCCCGCTGTCGGTCGCCAAGAAGATCGGCGGCGCTGCCATGCGCTTCGTGCCGGGCCGCGACCGCGGCAAGGCCAAGCTCGTGCGCTCCCTCTACGGCAAGCTCACGAGAGAGCACGCAAATTTCCTCGCGATCAGTGACAAGAACGCCGGCCGACCCGTGCAAGCGATGAGCTCCTACGTGGAGGCGTCGAAGCCGTGGGCAAAGCAGCAGATCGCCGCCGGAGGTCTGCCCACGAGCACGATCGTGAGCGGAGCGGACGTGCTCGGTGCCGAGATCTTGGGATCGGACGTGTGCGGCTCCTGGTGGAACCCGATGTCCTGGTTTTTCGGCCGATCGCAGACCATCATCAAGGAGACCGCCCCCGAGCGATCGGACGTCGGTCCCGACGGCATCCCCACAGCGCCGTCGGCGTACGACCAGTCGCTCGCGAGCTACGCGGCCGACAGCATGCAGTACGACCCCTCGCAGGCGGCCGCCGCGCCCGACGCCTACCCGCCGGACGCCTATCCGCCCGACTACTCCCAGGGTGACGCCGCAAGCGGCATCGGCGGCGAGGACTCCCTAGGGGCCTTCGCGACGGAGATCTTGTCGGGCGGCCCGCCGAAGCCAACCAAGGAGGACGAGCTCGTCGAGGTCGCCGCGATCAAGATGCGGACGGGGAAGCCACTGTCCGCCGGCGAGGTGGCCGTGCTCGCCACCCTCGCCAAGGGCGGCCACCCGCGCGCGAAGAAAGTGTACGCCGTGCTGCTCCGCCAGGGCGCCGCCGTCTCAGGCGACGACTCCGGGGCGTGGGTGCACAAGCTCAACCCCGCGTACTGGTTCAAGACGAACGAGGAGCGCAAGCTCAAGGACGAGGAGGTCGATCGCTGGAAGCAGAACGCTGAGCTCCAGAAAAAGCTCGCCAGGCGCCAGGAGGTGCTCGCCCAGGCGCAGAAGACCAAGTCCGCCGCCGAGGCAGTCTCCGCCGCCCAGGCCCAGGCGGCCGCCACCGAGGCCCAGCTCGCGGCCATCGAAGCATCGATCAGGGGCGAGCTCTACCCGAAGGCCGACCAAGCGGGCGCCTGCGAGTCCCTCATGGGGCACGAGAAGCCCACCCCCGTCGCTACCGTGGTGCGGAACGCCCTCGACAAGGCGGGGCTCCTGCGCAGGGCCTCCGGCCTCTACGACAAGATCGCCAACGGAGAGTCCCTCTCCAAGGAGGAGCTCCGCGACGTCAAGCACGTCGCTCAGATCCTCCACCAGGTCAAGGTCGTGCACGGCGACCTCTACGAGAAGACCCCGGCAGGACTATCCGTCATGCACGGAGCCTTCGTGGGCGCATGCCTAGCCGGCAAGATCGCCTCCGCCCGCAAGAAGAACACCGCGAACCAGCGAGTGGCCGACGCCCTCGCCAAGAAGGTCGCCTCGGGGAGCCCCCTTACTGCCGACCACAAGAAAATCGTCGCCGCCCTCGTCAGGCGGACCGCCGACCTCCAGGGCGTCGTGAGGTCGTGCGCCAAGCGCGGCGCCTTCACGGGTCTCGACCGCGAGAAGAGCCTGCGATCTGCCGTCGTGCTCGGTGCCGCGTCCGCCGCCATGACTCCCGCAGAAAAGCAGATGCTCGTGGCCATCCAGAAGCTCGCCGCCGCCGGCAACCCGCGCGCCAAGAAGAGCCTCGAGATGCTCAGGGCGTCCGGCCAGATCGTGGGAGGGGACCACGTCGGAATGTCTTTCGCCGAGGCATTCAAGTACGCGGCCGCCCCAGTCGTGCTGCCCGCCAAGGCGATCGGCAAGGGGCTCAAGTGGACCGGCCAGAAGATGGGCATCGTCTCCAGGGGGAGTGCCTCTCCCGAGCAGGTCAGGCTCGCCCGGATGCGCGCCGCCTCGAAGCGGAGAGCGGCAGCCGCCGCCAGAGCTCGCGCTGCCGACGCCCAGACCGAGGCCGAGCTGCGCGCCCAGCAGTCGATCGCATCCGCCGCAGACGCCGAGGCCGACGCCGCCGACGCGGAGGCCCTCGCCAAGGAGGCCGCCATGCGGACCGCCGAGAAGGAGGCCGACCCGGACGCCGGCGACACCAGCGACGACACCTCCGGATCTTTCGTGGGCAGCTGGGAGGCCTTCGTGGGCAAGGAGCACGAGAAGGTGATCAAGAAGGCCGCCGAGAGCTCGCCCACCGGTCAGAAGCTCCGGGCTGGCGCTTCCCTCTACGTGAGAGCTCGCGGAGGCGACAAGCGCGCCACGCGGGCCATCGCCGTCATGACCGCGAAGTCCAAGCGGGGCGATCCGCAGGCCAAGGCCGATCTCGCCGCCGTCAAGGTCGGCAGGCGCGCCGTCGTCGCCAGGGAAAAAGCGCGCAGGGCCGAGGCGAGAAAGCTCGCGGCCGTCGCCCGCAAGAAGAAGGTGATCGCCGCCCAGCGGCGCCTCGAGGCTCGCGCGGCGAACAAGCTCGCTCGCATGGAGCGCAAGCACGAGCTGCGCAAGCTCGCCAAAGTCGAGCGCAGGGCCGCGTCGGGCGACAAACGATCGAGAGCCTTCGTCGCCTCCCAGGTCGCGCTCGCCAAGCGAGGCGACAAGCGCGCGAAGTCCAGAGTGGAGAAGATGACTTTGGCCCGCCAGGTGCGGCTCGCGGCCCCGTCGAAGCGCGAGCGCCGAAACTTGGTACAAGCCGGCCGGCTCTACTCCCGCGCTCAGAAGGGCGATCCCAGAGCACGCCGCCAAATTCGAGTCTTCGAGGTGGCGGCAAAGCACGGCGACCCCAACGCCAAGCGGGCCGTAAAGAGGCTCAAGATCGCCAAGGCCGTCGAGGCGGCAGTCGCCACCGGGGCGATAGTCACGACCGTCGCCGTCGCCAAGAGCAGAAAGCAGAAAAAGGAGGACAGGCGCACCGTCGCGCGGGTGAAGACGAAGATGCGAGCCGGCACGGCGTCCCGCGAGGAGCTCGCGGCCGGAGCCCGCGCCGCCAAGGCGATAGGAGACGAGCGCACCGCCGGCGAGATGGCCATGGCCGCAGCGAGCGCACCCGCGGCTACCGAGCAGATCAGATCTGCCGCGGCCGTCGTGTCCGCCAAGCAGTCGGGCAACGCGAAGGCCAAGGAGGTGCTGACCTCCGACCTCGAGGCCGCCAAGACGGGCGATCCCGCGGCCATCACGAGAACCGGTAACGTCGTCGCCGCGAACACCATCGACGACATCCAGCACGGTCGACCGGTCTCGCCCGCCATGCGAGACGCAATAAACCTGCAGGCCAGGGCCGCCGAGGGCGATCCCACGGCCCGGGGTGAGATCGACCGCATCACCACCGCGGCCACCTCGCCCGACCCCTCGCCCGAGGCCACCGCCGCAGCCGTCACCCTCGCCGCCGCGGCCGTCACCGCGAAGGCGCTCGCCTCCAAGCCCAAGGCGCGCGAGGAGCTCCTGCAGCAAGTGAACGAGATGCCCGCGGCCGACCGACCAGCCGCCGAGTCAGAGCTCGCCCTGCTCGAGAAGAAGGCCGACGACGGCACCATCACGGCCGACGAGGGTCAGAGGGCCGTCAAGCTCGCCGAGAGGCTCGGCAAGCCGAAGGTGGCGGCCGACATCGCCTCCAAGGCCCCGCCCATCGACCGCGACACCCCCCTGTCGTCGCTGCCCGACATGGCACAGCCCCCGATCACGGGAGCGGTCTCGCTCGTCAGGGAGTCGCTCCGCGCCCTCACGCTCTCGACGCGAGACCCGCTCGCCAACTACCGCGAGGGCATCGACTCGCGGTCACAGGTCAAGCCTGTCACGACCACCCTCGGGTGGTCCCCGTTCGACTGGTTCAGGCGACACCCGCTCGTGGCCCCGGCCACTGCCTTCGCCGCCTCGGCCACGTCGCTCTTGTCGGCCGTCTCGGCCCAGAAGCAGCCGAAGCCGGCAGCGCCGGCAGCTCCCGCTGCCCCGGCGGCTCCCGCCGCCCCGGCCAAGGCCTCGAAGCCCTCGCCGTACGCGGAGACCGAGCCGAAGCCCTCGCCGTACGCCGACGCCGACTCGTCTGGATCGGGCGAGAGCTCGAGCGACCTCCTCAGGTCGGCCGTCCGGTCGAAGCGGATGAGCCGCACCGACTTCAACAAGGTCGTCGCGGAGCGAGCATGCGACGCCTCCACGAAGGACGAGAAGATCGCCCTCGGCAAGATGCTCTACCAGTACCTGTCCGAGAAGGGGGTCAAGCTGTCTGACCCGTCGAGCGCGGTCGGAGCCGACAAGACGTTCAAGGACTACGTCTCCGAGGCCCTCGGGCAGAAGAAGATGTCGAAGCGCGACTTCGGCCGCGCCGTCGACCTGCAGGCAGGACCAGGAGCCACCCCGCAGACCAGGCAGGCAGTCGGCAAGAAGGTGATCGAGTTCTTGTCCAAGCGGGGCGTCGAGGTCGAGTCCTAGGAGGACGCCGCCGTGCTGGCCGTCCTCGCGGGAATAGCAGCGGTGAGCGGCCTCGTGTGGGCGGCCGCGGGCACCCCCGCGAGACGAGCGCGCCGGGAGGCGAGGTACCTCTGTTACCTCGCCGCCCGCCTCGATGCTGGTGACCTACTGCACGACCAGGCGGCCGACGGCTCCGTGCTGGCTCGCCGGCACGGTAAAAAAGATCTGGAGAGGCGATTCCGCGAGGCTGAGGCAACCCTCAACAGAGACAAAAAGGTCTAGTAGGATGGCAAGCGATGCCCCCCAAGAAACCGACCGTCCCGAACATACCGATAGTCGACCTCCCGTACGAACAGCAGGGAGGAGCGTACGCCACGCCCGTGCCGCTCACCGAGCAGCCCATGACGGGGTCGCGCGCCTACCTCATCGAGACCCCCATACCACAGTCGGCGAGGTTCGTGGCCGCAGATGCTCCCGCCCCGCCGAGGGAGCCCGCGGCCCCGAGGCTCCACTACCTCGCGCTGCTCTCGATCTTGGTGGGGATCTGCCTCGGGGTGTCGGCCATCGTCGGAGGTCTCGGCAGGGCCTTCTACGTCGAGAAGGACGCCTACACGCAGGACAAGATCGAGAGCTTGAACCGTCTCAACTCCATCACGAGCTCGATGGCGGAGGTGAGCTCCTCACTCAAGAGACTGGAGATCGCCGTGGACTCCCTGTCCGCCGAGGTCAAGACCCTGAGGGAGGCGCCCCCGAGGCGGAGGTGACGGCGTGAGGAGAGACGACGACACCCCCAGGGTAGTGCCCAAGGACGGCACCCGGGCGGAGTACCAGGACGCCGACGTGGAGCCGGGCGAGCGGGCCGAGATCGTGGTCGAGCCGGCGTCGCCCATGCGAGACCCCACCCTCTACCTGTCCACCGACCCCGAACACGCGGCGATCAGGGTCGAGGTCGAGACCGTCTACCACGGCCAGGTCGCGGTGCTTACAGGCCGCGACACAGCCGACCGCTACAGGGGAGGCATCAAGCTCCACCTCACAGTCACGCGGACTGAGCCCGTGAGGGTCTTGGTGTCGAGCGACGTGGCCGCCAGGGTCGGAGTGAGCCTCGTGGTAGACGAGAGACCTAACGAGAACGGAGACTGACCATGGGACGAGACGTGACAGCCAGCAAGGGCCTGCTGCTCGACGACGCCGACCAGAACATCGGCAACTCTGCGACGGTCGTCCCGCAGCAGTCCCAAAACCCGCCGCCCAACGTCGGCACGACGCAAGCACAGACGAACCCACCTCGCATCATCATTCTCGAGGGCGGCTCGACCCGCGGGCAGACCGTCTCCGTCGTCATGACCGCATCGCGCATCATAGGCGGGACGCCCGACAACCCGAACCCGGGACTGCCAGGACCGATCACGGGCATCGTCGAGTTCGGGAACGGCGGCCGATCTACGAGAGTCGAGTTCGACGTCCCCATAGGACCATACACGGGGACGTTCTCGGGTGCCACATCTGCTGCCCAGCCCCAGGACGGCGGAACCATCATCACGGTGCCCACCGGAGTAGTCATAGCCTTCGCCCGCTACGACAACCTCTACATCACGCCCATGCTCGGCAACACTCCGCAGTCGCTAGCCCAGCACGCCGGCGTCGCGTTCGTGGGGCCAGGCGGTCCCATAGTGAGCGGGTTCGTGCAGCTCCCCCCCGAGCCGATCTTGGTCAAGGCCATGGCCGCCTACTTCACCAAGCCAAGACAGAAGGCGTACAAGACCCTCTACCTCTACGTCTCACCAGTTGGCGCTCCGGTAGCCATCCAGGTGACAGGCGCCACCTACTGCCTGCCAGCCTTCGCCAAGTCCGTCAAGGTGCTGAGGCAGCCCGTATCGTCCGCCCTCACCCTCACGCTCTACGACAACGTCAACCTGCTCGACACCGTGGCGATACCTGCCGGCAGCTCGTCCCCCGTCGTCGACGTGGTCGGCACCGAGAGCATCGTCTCGATATCGTCGAACGGAGCCGGCGACAAAGTCACCTTCCTAGCCCTCGTCTGCGAGGTCGGGATCTGAGGAGAGTCAACTAGCCGTGTACATCCAGCCAGCGAACACCCGAGACGGCGTGCACAGCGCCCACGAGCGCACATACAGCCTCTCCTGCGGGTCACTCGACTGGTACCTGGGCATCTCCGCCATGCCAGCGGCCGCGCAGCTGCCGAAGTCGGCAGTCGCGCTGCACGGCGCCCCGCTCGGGTCGGCGGCCACCACGCTCCAGGGCACCCCCGAGCTGCCCTGGAAGTCGTGCGAGACGTCCGAGCAGTCGACTCCCGCCACGATCTTTGGGTCGGGGCCCGCAGATCCCGAAGCATACGACGCAGGGTACGCAGCCTTCCACGCCTCGCACGCTGACTTGACGTCGTTCGAGACGAGCACGTGGTTCGTAGCCGGCAGGTCGCGCGCTGTGCCGTACCCAGACGGCTGGTCCCCAGTAGGCGACGGCACCGAGCACGACACGGGCCTGCCGACGTCAGCGACCACGGCGTCTCCCGAGTCGCCCGGCCCCGCCGATCTGCCATCGCACCCCGAGACCATGACACCGACGAGAGCCAAGAAGAGCGCGACGACGAAGAGCCCGAGCTCGAATTTCGCGCGACCCCTGCCTAGTTCCAAGAAGAGCATCTTTTTCACAGCCGCTGTCCTCCTTCGATTGTGATAAAATTGTACCACTGAGGAAGCAGCAGTCAAAACACATTTTTTCGGAGAGGGTAAGATGCCGAGATCGCGAGCAAAAAAGACGAGACGAGTCGAGCACGACCCCGAGATCTCGGAGGGGATGGCGCGCGGTCCCTTCGCCAACTGGTGGGCGACGGAAAATGGTGAAGACAGGAACCTCTCGGGTCAGGACAACTACGACGCCGCCCCCGAGACCCCCTCCTGGGCGAGGAGGTGGGCGAAAAAGCTGGCCGGCTCGATCGTCGCGCTCAACGGCGCGAGCCTCTCCGACCTCTACGAAGCTGCCGTCCAAGTGGGCTACCCCAGGGACCGCGAGGCCTTCGGGGTCCACCTGGGGATGGAGGCGATCGGGTCAGGACTGCGGTGGGACGACGACGTGAGCGGACGAGATCTCACGATCAAGGTTCCTGACTACGAGCTCTGGGGTCCGGGCTGCGAGCGCTCGGAGCCGGACACCAGGTTCGTCAAGTAAAAAGGAGCTCAGGTGGCCAGAGACATCATACTCGGCAGGACGAGGCGCGACTGGAGCTGCGGCTCGGTCGTCCTACCGCGGAGCCAGGAGAGGCGCCTCCTCGACAAGGTCGACGACGTCCGCTACGACGTACGCCGGGCCGGCAGCCGCGCCCTCGCCGGGCTCGGGCTGCTGTCGACCGCCATAGGTCTCGTGTTCGTCGCACAGATGTACCGAATCTCGAAAACAGGAGAATGAGATGCCAGCCAAGATACCAAGCGAAGCAACGGTCCGAAGAGCGATCGACGAGACTGTCGAGATGCGGAAGCGCCTCGAGGCCATCTACGTCGATCTCGGCGGCGCTGACCTCTGGAGAGAGTGCGGAGCCCTGCTCGATGAGGACAAGAAGACCATGAAACTATCCGAAGACGAGCACCATATCGTGTTCAACATCAAGAGGGCCATGGAGTACCTGTATACCGCCTCCGAAAACGCCGGAGCCGTCAGGATCTTCCTATCGGACTTCATCGTGAAGCCCTACTACCACGACCTCCTATGGGGCGGCCGCCATCCATTCACCCCGAAGGCTCAGCACCGAAGGAAGAGATGATGCGCACCACCCCGCTGCTCAGGTACCGACTGGACCTGCTCACCCGCGACCAGCTCCTCAAGGGCGCCTGGCGCGGGACTCACGCTGACTACCGGTCGACCATCGACGGGAAGAGGTACGTCCTGTATAGGGAGGGAGGCAGCGGCACCTCCCTCGTCCCGATCTCGTCCCTACCTGAAGCCGAGCTCATCGACCGGTACCTTTCCGGAACCCGCCGAGAGCTCCAGCGCAGGGCGAAAGCCTCCGACCTAGATCTGTTCGAGCTCAACCCTGACGACACCGAGCGCTCGATACTGTGGGCTGACGAAGAGGTGCTGTCGCACCCGCGCGGACGTTGGGAGCTCGAGTACGTGCAGCCGTCCCACTTCGACGTCGACGAGCTGCTCCGAGCCCGAAAATTCGCCCAGGTCGTGGCCACGCTCAACCCGGAGGCGTCGAGCCGCGAGCTCCTGTCCCTGCTGCGGGACCCCGGCACCTACCGCGAGTGGGAGGAGCTCGAGCGCTCCGGCTCCGTCGAGCGCGACGAGTCCGGAGACCTCGTCTTCAACTTCGCAGACCCTCCAGACTCCCTAACCGTCCGCGACGACAGCTCCACTGTCGTAGTGACCGACGCTGTCGCCGCCACCCCCGACGACCTCTCCGCTGCTGGACTGGACCCCGACGACTACTACCTGTACTTCAGGGCCGTTCCCCCCGGACGTGGCGGTCATCGCCTATACCTGATGCAGGACATCGTTAACCGTCGCGGCCTCGCTCGGAAGGCTGAGCTCACCGGGAGATCTCACGGGAGGTAAAATGCCAGTCTACTTCAACAACCAAAAGGCCCTCGACTTCAGCAAGAGGCCTCCTCCCCGCAAATCGATAGAGAGCTCGATGTGGCTGCTGCAAGCACCCAAGTTAGCATCCTACGTCGTAGAACTGGTCCGCGAGCAGCTGCTCCAGTATCCAGCAGACGGCCTCACGACCATGACAAGACGCCACCTGAACGAATGCTTGTATGAGCCTCCCACCGACCGACTGGCCTCCTACCTAGTCGGACGACTCGACGAAAAACTCGAGAGCAGCGCGAAGTTCCGCGCGCACTCCACATCAGCGAAGCGCACGATCACCGAGAGGCGAGAATACGTAGCATCCCACATGCACGCGTGGCTCTTGTCCATGGTAGCAGAAGCCACCCGGAACGACCCCACAATCATGCGCCGGCTCCAGGCGTCCAGCTTCACAGGTATCAGGTGATGGCGTTCAACCTCTCGAGCTGGAGCAGGTCCGGCCGCGACTTCGGCCGCGGGTCGCCGCCGCCCCGCGGGTCGATCGAGTGGGTCGCCGTGGGCGACATGTTCTACCCGGAGCCGCCGTCCGCGTCCGGATTCCAGGTCTACGAGATCTCCTACTCCGAGCTCGACGCCGCGAAGAGGTGGGTCGACGGAATCGACCGCAGCGTGCTCACCGCCAGGCGGCTGCACGGCGACAAGATCTTGTCGGCCGCCGACCAGCGCGCCTGGGAAGACTTCATGTCGAGGTGGCGCCCCTTCTACGGAGACATGGTGATGCCAGGACACTTCAACACCATGCTGAAGTTGAACAAGCGGACCTTCGACGACCTCCTCAATGAGTCGAAGCGCCTCTACGACCACTTCGCCAGGCGGGGCATGTCACCCGTTCCCGTGCCCTATGCAGGCGAGCTACTCGAGGTGTTGCGCAGCACCCCCAAGAAGCTCACGGCCTCCGAGATGCAGTCGCGCCTCCTGGCTGGCACCCGCTGCGGCGAGAAGATGCTCGACGCTAACATGACGTGGTCCGACTGGCTGCTCTCCAAGGACCACCGCGCCCTCGAAGCAGCCGTAGAGGACGCCCGCCGGGCGGCCGACATCTACGGACGCTCGCGCCTCTCCTCGAGGACCTACTCGCCGGGCGACCCGGCGTACGACGAGTTCATGCGCCGCCTGTCCAAGATTTTGGTCGAGGCCGCCGGCCTGGCCGGCGTCCGCGAGGTCGCGGCCACCGCCAGAGCCGAGCTCAAGGACGACGCCCGCAACCTGCCCCGGGACGCCGCGGGGCTGTCACTGTGGCTGCTCGCAGCCGCCGGCGCGGCCTACCTCGGCATCGCCTGGCTCGCGAGCCCGAGGGCCCCGAGCGTCGTAATCGCAGTGCCGGACGCCTACCCCAAATGAGGACCACCGACCGATGCCCAGCTGGAAAAAACTTCAAGAGCTAGGATCTCAGATCGGAGAGCACCTGCCCGGTGCATGGACGTTGTCAGGAGATCTTCCCTCCTGGATGATCGTCCTCACGCGAACCGACTCACTGGTTCGAGTTCTCGTAGACGACGCAGTCAACATCCTAGTCGAGATCTCCTCCGACGGCTCGCCGCTGCAGCCGATGGGCACGCCTCCCCTCGAGGCCGTCCCCAAACTAATACGTTTCAATACGCGTCTCCGCGACGGTAAGAAGATAGCCGCTCTGCTCGGGGAGCAAATCGGAAGGATGTGAGGAGATCATGAACTACACCAGGCTCATGTACGACGCCGCCCACGAGGCCTACAGGCAGAACAAAGAAGTGCACGCCTACACGGGCCTCGTGCGCGGGCTCTCCGCCGTCGCTCGCGAGCTCGGCTTCGACCTGCCCTGGCAGTACTTCAGCGACAAGCACCACGACCCGCTCGCCTCGCTCGCCGACATCTTCGACAAGGAGACGATCTCCTTCGAGGAGCTCGTGCGCATGTGGGACAAGATGTGGTTCGGACTCGGGACCGGGTACTTCCATCCCCTCCCCTACCCGTTCGACAACGCCCACAGCGTATACGTCTCTGGCGGCTACCGCGCGGTCGACTTGGGTGGAATCGCACGGGAAGTGCAGCAGGCACTGAAGAGACTCAAGATCAGGCGCGGGAGCAAGAAGTACGACGCATTCGTCGCCGAGAACGCGCCAAAGGTGGTGGACGCTACCGTCAAGGTCGCTGAGAACAGTGCCCAGGCTGCCGCGCGCGACCTCGAGCAAAGCAGGAAAAAGGTGTCCGAGCTCGCCATGAAGGCCGCCAAGAGCCGAGACCAGCTCGAGCTCGAGACGAAACTGCGGCAAACGCTGCTCGGCGCCGCCGGCCTGAGCGGAGAGCCGCTGACCACCAACGAGATCACCCAGCGCCTCGAGGCGTGGTCAAGTGCTGCTGAGATCTTGGACTCCAAGCTCGAGTTCATAGACAAGATGATCGCCGAGCTCGCCGACTCTAACCAGACGGCAATCATCGCAGTCGAGACCATGAGCCACAACGAGACCTTGGCACCGTTCGCTCGGGCCGCGGGCCTCGTCGCTTAGAGGAGGAGATCACATGTTCAGCGAGAGCCAACTTGCATTCGACGACGAGCTGGAGAGACACTACAAGCAGTTCCGCAACTTCAGCTCGGGAGACGAGCTGGACGCCTTCGCGTCTGTGCTGCTCGGCGACTTGTCCTACGCTCGCCGCCTGCACATGCCGAAGTACAACAATCCTGTCACCATCCTGCGGGTGCCGCAGGCCGCAGTCCGCTACGCCCACCAGCTCGGCATCCCGACGTCGAAGTCGGCCCACGCCCAGCGCGCCGACTACTTCGACGAGCTCGCCCGGCGACTCGACGACGCCTGGCAGGACCTCGTCACGCGCTGCCGCTCGCTGTTCGGCGACCACGGGCCGCTCGTTTCCGGGATCTACAGGGACCACTTCCCCGTTCAGGCCCAGAATCGCCTGCGCTTCCTTGCACACGGTAAGACAATGGCAGGAGACGCTGCCCGACTGCACCGGTACCTGAGCAAGACTCGATCACCCCTCTTCTCATAAACGACGATGTCACGCGACCTCATACTCGGCAGGACGTCCCGCGACTGGAGCTGCGGCAACATCGAGAGCCGCCAAGCTCATGATCACACCAAGTAGAAGGAGATCAAATGTTCGTAAAAACTGACAACCTAGGAAGGTCTGAAATACTCGACGACGAGGACATAAACCATCTGGTCACAACTGGAGGTACCTACGGTCCGTGGCCTGACTGGTTCATTGACAGCCTGCTACTAGCATCTCCAACAACTAGCAAAGATACCAAAGAAGGAATCCGTCGCGACCAGATCCAGAAGATGCTCGACGACAGTACCAAAACCGGACATATCTCCAGGAAAAAATTCAAAGAACTGGTCGATCTATACATAAGAGTAAACCCCACTGCCAACCGAAAAACCATTGAAGACAAGCTCTTCAACGAACTGTCAAACGCCCGCGTCACCTTCGAATAGATCATGGCCAAGGACCTCATACTCGGCCGAACGTCCCGCGACTGGAGCTGCGGCAGCATCGAGAGCCGCCAGCAGGCCGCCCAAGATGTCCTCGCCCAGATGGAGGTCGGGCCGCTCGCCGACCTCGTCGAGCGCGAGCTCCAGCAGTGCTTCAGGGAGGTCGCGAGGCTCCACGCCGCCGGGAAGATGCCCGCCGACCGCCGGAAGTCGCTCGGCGCCCTCATGAGGAAGTGGCACTCCTTCAAGGAGTCCCGCCAGGGCAGGTACGAGGGCCGTGACTACGTCGAGCTCACCGACTTCCGCGACGAGGTGAGGCGCCGCCGCGCGGAGATCGCGGCGCTCGAGCGCGGGGTTGCTACGACAAGTGAACATGACCGAGCCACCTGCCGAGACTGCTCGAGGAACACGCCGCTCGGCTTGAAGGTACTCGGCCTCGGCGCCCTGCTGGGAGCGAGCTACCTCGTCTCCCGCCGCGCTGCCAAGCTCCTGATCGTACCAAGGAGGACGACACCATGAAGTTCAAGGCACCCTGGGGCGAAGTGTACGGGGGCAGCGCCCAGTTCCGCGACTCCCGTGGGCACGTCGTGTGGATGTGCCGCCGAGGACAGAAAGTAAGGTTCTACCGCAGCAGCGGACGACAGGTCGGCCCCGAGCAGAACAACGTGGCTCCCGCCGTCGCGTGGGCGCTCAAGCAGGGCTGGCGAGACACCACCGTCGGAGTCACCGACGCCTCCTACCTGGACGACTTAGGAAGAGAGAGCGCCCTCCGCTACGCCCCCGTCATCAAGGCTCAGGCGAACGAGTCCGGCGTGCCACTACCTCTCGGCGGCGACGACCTGTCCGTGCTGCTGGGACAGACGATCGCGGGCCTGCACCAGGAGGGCAAGGTCGACTGGAACCACACCATAGACACCCGAAGGCAGGTGTTCACCGAGGCCTGGGCCGCCGAGATGCGGCGCCAGGGCATCATGTGAAGAGGAGATCCCAATGAGCAAGTGGAAGCAAGTAGACGGCGACCGAGACTTCAGCGGCAGCGGCTGCACGCTGGCCAAAGTCGACAAGAGATCGCGCCAGGTCGAGCTCGTGCGCATCACCCCATGGCTCGAGATGGACTCCTCCGCCCTCCAGAATGGCTACGGCTTCTGGGACGTATCCAGCAAGACCGTCGACTACGAAGACCTCGGCGTCGACCGCGAGGACGTCCAGTCGGCTATGCGCACCAGCGGGCTCGACGAGGACGAGTACAAGAAGCTCGGTCCCGAGTACAAAGCCGTGGTGCTCGCCAACCACGAGGGATACGAGGACTCGACCTCGACTAACGACTTTGCCGAGGCCCTGCCGTGCCCCATCGAGGAGGTCAAATTCTACGCCGGCAAGGTGCCGGCCTCCGAAGTCCCAGAGATCAACAAGAGCATGCGCCGCGAGGTTGTCTCCAAGCTCTACGGCGGCCACTCCGCCCGCAAGGTGCCCGAGCTCGAGGCCTTGGAGCTCGCCCTCGGCGACGAGCCGCTCGATCTCCAGCTCGACGACGACGAGGCCGAAGCCCTCCGCTACGCGCTCGCCGTGGCCAGGGGAGTGCCCGACTTCTCGAAGGTCAAGCTCGAGAACGCCGTGAAGGTCGACGGCGCTCAGACGCTCGCCGACCTCCTCGCGGCCCTCATCAAGGCGCCCGACAGCAAGGGCGCCGTCGCATACCTCCCTCTCCTACGCCGAGGCTACGAGGCCCACTACGAGCTCGACCAGGAGGACAAGGACGAGCAGGTCAGATCCATGGTCGATGACGACGCCCAGGCAGCCCGCGACCTCGCGCGCGACATACTCGGCAACCTCGGGTTCTAATTCTTAGATTTGACACTTAGTTCTTACTAGCTTAAGATTAAGACCTCAGGAGAAAACGTCAACCATGCCGCTAACTGCCGAGATGTTCATAGAGGTCCTGCGCGAGCGACTGTCGCTGCTCGTGCACGAGGATAGATTCGTCGTGGCCGACCTCACTCCAAGACTCGGACCCCCTGGACCAGGTCGCGCCAGCGTCACCGTCACGTTCGTTAACCTCCCCGAGTCGCGGGTCCGGGAGCGCAGGGGAGGAGGCGCCGAGTCCGAGAACAACCGCATGCTGTTCATGGTGCGGGGGTTCAACGACCCCCCGCACGACGCCGATCCGTCAGCTCGCGTGGAAGCCGAGCAGCTGGTCTGCAACGTTGGCCACCCAGGCAGCGGCGCCAAGAAGATGCGCAAGAAGACGGCCGACCCCGACAAGGTAGCCACCTACCTAGCCAACTACATCAACGACGTGGCCGCCACCTTCGCGCCACAATTCACGCACGAGTAAAGGACAAAAATGGCAAAGCTCAAGGCGAGAGGACGAGAGGAGATCTTCAGGGTCTCGGAAACTGTGCCCGGTAGCAGAGAGGGCGTCGCCGAGGTCACGCACTACAGAGCTCTCGCCAGCGACGGCAGCGTGCTCGAGCGCATGGTGATCCGCTACACGCCCGCAGAGAAGGAGAAAAACTACGGCAAGGGGTCGCACGACTACGGCTGGAAGGTCAGGGGCCGAGCCAAGGCGGGCCGCAGCGTCGAGCAGCTGCTCAAGCCGTACCTCGAGGCCGGCTGGCAGCTCGTGGAGGCCTCACCCTCCTACTTCCGAGTGTCAGGCGACTCCATCGAGGGCCTCTCGAGCGATCCCCTCATCGATGAGGCGGCCGCCGCCCGCCGCACCGAGCGCCTCAAGAAGTCCCGCGCGAAGTCGGCCACCGACCGAGCCGAGCGTGCCCGGGTGAGCGACGGCCCCGGCTTCTACGTGACCAACAACTACCTCGGCGGTGGACTACTGATGTCGAGCAACCGCATCGCGGACCACGAGCGTCCGTTCACGTCCCTCGAGGAGGCGGTCGAATTCGCGTCGGACCGGCTGCGGCGGTTCACCGTCGAGCTCAATTTCCGCTACCTCCTCCCGGTCGTCGTCATCGAGGCGGCCTCACGGCAAGCGGCAGTCGCGAACGACGGGCACGTCTGGTGGGTAGACGGCAGGCTCAAGGGACCTCCCGTAGACCCGAGGCAGGCAGGGTTCGGCTTCTGAGAGATCTCATGCACGACAAATATTCAATACCGCCTCCACCAGACATCCCCAAACCTGCCAAGTGGAGCAGATACGTGAGAGAGCTGGCGAGCCACGCTGTCAAGCTAGCCGCCGGACTAGACGGTGATCTCTTCTCCCAAGAGCTGCTGGGCGACGATCACCCGCACCGGTCAGGACCCGTCGATCCTCGCTACACGAGCGTTATGCGTGACAGCCTGAGACGATACCTTCCAGAGGCCGCCGAATTCTACTCTCGAGTGTGCAGTCTCATGTCGTCCCTGGAGCTGGGAACCCCCGTCGAACGATCCGAAGCACAGCTACTAGTGTGGCTCAAGATATTCGGGCACCACTTGGAACGCCGAAACGTTTACGAGCGGAAGTCCTCGAGCTCGACGATCTTGAGAGGCATCACCAGGGGCCCCTGGTCCGTCTGGTGGGCCCGCAACACCCCCGAGGGTCGACGCGCGGGCGAGAACAACTGCTACGATTTCTGCCCTCCACCTCCTAAGTGGGCCGAGTCGTGGGGGAGGCGGATCGCCCACGAGATCGTGTCCTCGAACGACCACCTCGAGCTCAGCACCCTCTTCGAGGTGTGCGTCCAGCACGGCCAGCCAGAGGACGGAGAGTCCTGGGGCTGGCAGCTCGGGATGCAGGCGGCAAGCCTCGACTACATGGGCAGCCCCATCAGCTGGGATGAAAACCTAAACGCTGACCATCCCCTCGCGATCAGCGTGCCCCAGCTGAGGTACGGACCTCATAGGAAAAAATCATCATGATCACTCCGTCGGAGAGGGCAGACACCATAAGACGGGCGCTCGACCGCGGGCGCGCCGGGAGGGCCACGCTCACCGAGCTCGCCCGGGCCTACGACCTGTCGTGCCTGCCGGAGCTAGCCGGCTGCAACAACGAGCTGCGGCTCCTCATGCTCGACAAGCTGCAGCCGGGCTCCACCTCCGTCCACCGAGACGTCGCCGTGGGCGTCGTCTCGGGAGCGCTCACCCACCTGCTCTTAGGAGGACTCTGATGCCGACTCGAAAAATGTTCAGTGGCGTGCGGAAGGTCCACAAGGCAGTGCTCGGCGCCCTCCTGCTGTCGGGCAAGAGCCTACACCCCTACCAGTACGGTAAGAAGATCTTCTGGACCCTCGACTTCATGGCTCCCACCGGACCCGTGTGGGACGTCAATGCCAACCCACTCCTGCTCACCGAAGACAAGGTGCGCGAGATGATCGACCTCGGATACCTCACGATCGTGTCGGACACCGAGGTATCCCTCACAGTGCTCGGAGCTACACTGGCCGAAGACAGCCAAGATGACTGGTACTGGTGGTGGAAAGGCTTCTTCGAGAAAGATACCATGCCCAACGGGCGCCCCCTCGACTGGGTCCACTACTTCGAGACCGGCACCATGAGGAGCACCTGACCCCATGGTGTCGAAGGTTGAGCTGCTCCGCCTGATCTTGGCCGTCGCCGCCCACGCCGGCGTCAGGGTGGGTGTGGGCGGTGGTCTCGCCGTCTGCGCCTGGGGGTACCGGCGCGAGACGGCCGACGTCGACGCCTTCTTCCACGAGGGCGACCGAGCCGCGGTCCTGCGCTCCCTGCACTCCCTCCTGCCTGAGAGCTTCGTCTTAGAGAAGCTCGACCGCTCACACTACGTCGTCGTCCCCGAGGGTAACAGCCCCGACGAGCGGATAGACCTCCTGTTCGCCTCCGGCGACCCAGAGAAGAGCGCCATCGAGATGTCCGTCACTCGAAAGTACAGGGGAGTCGACACCCCGGTATTCCCGGCCGACATGCTGGTCGCGTGCAAGTTCTTGGCTGACCGCGGAGAGATCAAGGACATCCTCGACGTGCACGAGCTCCTAGAGAGGGGCGCCTGCACCGTCAGCGAGGTCCAGCAGAGGCTCCGCCAGATGGGTCTCGTCGAGGACGCCGACGTGCGGTTCCCCGAGCTCATCTCGTACCTCGACCACATCCCCAAGAGAAAGTAACCACACTAGTCCATCTCACGCTCTCCACCCTTCTAAAAGGAACAACGCAATGTACGTAAAAACCGACCGTCTTGGGCATCATGAACTGCTGGACGATGATGAAGTGCAGTCAGGCGAAGATCCTCACATGCCCCTCACTTATCTGACTGTTGGGGAATACAACCACTTCCTCGACCTAGCCCGTTCGTTCGACGTGTCCTACAACGATTCCGTTGCTACCGGAAAACCATTCAAGAACCCACTCACCAACAAAGACATCGCCTGGCTGTACAAGATGGCAGCCAAAGAAAACGCTCCTCAAGAAACAATCACGAGACTCTTCAAAGAACTGCCTGGTCCTGGCGCTGTCCAAAAAGTCGTGACGAGATTCATGAATTACATGGACGACTGTCTGAATACCCTCCGACAGAAAAACATCACGATCTTGGGAACAACCGAATAGGCATAGAAGTAACAATGGCGCTCGACATCTTGCTGGGTCATATCTCCTCGAGCTACGCTCGCGGAGACTCTGGTCATAGCCGATCGTCCGAGGCGATCGGGCTCCTCGCGCTGCTGGCCCTGGCGCTATCCCCCCGCGCCGCCCAGGCGATCGAGAGGAGACTCTACAGGACGACCTACCGACGCGGTTCGCACCCGACCCTCGAGTTGCCGGTAGTGCCGATGCGCGAGATGCTGAGGGCAAGGTCGCAAAAGTCGCCCGACCTCGACTACAGCCCCCGCATGTACCGCGGCGACATGAGAAAGACCCGCGAGCTGCCGGCCGTCGACGTCAGAGAGCAGGTCGAGCGCGTGTACGGCCGGAGGTACGGCTGATGGCAGCCGACTGGCAGACGTCACCCCAAGTCCCGCCCGCCCGGGCCGTCCCGCCGTGGAAGCGCTACCTCGGCGAGGCCTGCCCCCACGGGCTCCACGTCGTGCTGGTCGACGGCACGCACGTGCGGAACGCCTACGACTCCGACTTCTCGCAGGGCGGAAACGGCTTCCGCTACTCCTTCATCCCCAAAGACGAGATCTGGCTCGACGCTGCCATTCCCGAGGACGAATGGCCCTACGTGGCGTTCCACGAGTGCCGAGAGTCCGAGCTCATCAGGCGCGGCTGGGCTTACGGCAGGGCCCACGACCGCGCTAAGCTGCTCGAAGATCGCTTCCGCCGACGTGGAGGTACACCGTGAAAACCAAGAAGACCAAAAAAAATACAAAGAAGCTCACACCGCGCGAGCGCGAGCTCGCCCCCCGCTTCATCAGGGAGGAGCACGGCCGCTTCCCGCACGCCACGGCCGTGGCCGTCGGCATCTCGCGAGCGAGAAGAGAGGCCAAGCGAGAGGGAATCAAGGCTATAATCGCCAAGTACAGGTAGAAAGGAAGGCACCCCATGAGCTTCGAGAACGCAGAGTCTGTAGCACAGGAGCTGAAGCTGTACACCGAGAACGACGGTGACCTATATCGCCAGAAGACCACTCCCATCCTCAAGAACCTCGTCACCAAGCAGGCCCAGGGCAAGTACGACCACGAGCTCGCGGCCCAGGCCTTCATGTACTTAGCCGAGGCGGGAGCCCGCAAGTACGCCCGCGAGTTCGACCGCGACGAGAGCAGGTGGCACGCCATCTTTCCCGTCGAGGTGCGCCGACAGGTCGCCGCCGAGTGGCGAGACGAGTTCGAGGTCGAGGCCAAGCTCGGCAACTACGACCACCTCCTGCCCAAAAAGTACCAGAAACCATCCCCACCGCCCAAGAAGGCACCGAGGAAGAAGGCCAAGACGACGAGCCGATCGCCCCACGACTTCGACCGGCACGCCCGACAGTCGGGCTACCGAGACGGCATCGAGTACAGCAACCACCACGACGTGATCAAGAACGACGTGCCACTGAGCCTCGCCGCCGAGCTGTTTCCCAAGAAGTACGACGTCGAGAACCAGGCATACTACCTGGGAGTGTCCAAACGAGACGTGGTGACACAGAGTGAACACTACCGGCGCAACCTCCAGATCTATGCGTCGGGATTCAACCAGGCCATCATCGCAGTCATCGACGCCGCTGAAGGCAACTGACGAAGAGAGGTACACCTTGGACCTAGGCTTCAGGCTACTCAACAAGCTGCGAGGGCTCCCGGGCGAGAGCCCCGTGCCGCCTCTGACCCCCGTCGTGGAGATGACTCCCGCCCAGAGGGCAGCGGAGAAGCGGAGCCTCGCCCTCCTCGAGCCGTCAACTAAGGAGTTCGCCAAGAGCATCCTCACCTGGGCGCGTGCCAACGGCGTCCCCGCGCTGCTCGGCGAGACCTACCGGAGCAAGGAAGATCAGGCGAGCGTCCCGGCCGGCCGGACCGGCATCACCCCGGGGCAGATCTCGTGGCACCAGGTCGGCCGCGCCTTCCACCTCGTCATCAAAGACTCACGCGGCCAGCTCGACACCGACGCCTACCGGAAGGTAGGCGACGAGGTCGACCGGCGCGGCGGCCTCTGGCTCGGCCGCACCCCCATCGTCACGAACACCGGCAAGAAGGTGCTCGACCTCGCCCACTACGAATACCACCCCGGCCTCGAGCTGTGGCAGTACCGCAAGAGCCCGCTCGCCGCCCGCGAGCTGGCGCAGGCAGAAAAACGAGCAGCCCGCTACAGCTGAGAACCCCAAGAAAGGTCAAACGATGTCTACCATCATCTCCCCCAGCAAGCGAAAAAACCGACGATACGTGCTCGGAAAAGATGTGCATGTGTGCTCCATCGACAGCGGCCAAATCGTGGCGGAAGGTGTTCTGCCCGCTGGATCGCTTATCCGCAACGATCGCCTCACGGATCCTCGCACCAACCCAGAATTCAAGGTCCTCTTCGAGGCCAGCACCGACAACGGCAAGACCTGGTACTCGTGCGGAGCTCACGACCTCTTCACGTCGTACCGACATTGAAGAACAGGAGCCCCACAATGAGCTGGCTCGACATGATACCGGTGTCCACGACAGTCTACGCGTTCCAGGCCGCCCTCCTCTGCGAAGACTGCGGCACGACGATGGTCAACTACCTCAAAGAACACGGCGTCGTGGACGACGGCGACTCGGGCACGTTCCCCCAGGGGCCGTTCCAAGACGGCGGGGGCGAGGCCGACGGACCGCAGTTCTGCGACCGCGGCCGCGAGTGCGTAAACGCCCTCGGCATGACACCTCACGGTCGCAAGATCGGCTGCCCCCTCGACAACCCACTCACCTCCGACGGCGCCCTCACGCTCGTCCAGATGATCAAGTCAGACCTCGTCAGCTCCGACGCACACCAGCGGCTCGTCGGCCGCCTCCTCGCCAAGGTCTGGCAGCCCTACGCCGTGCCCGCCGAGCACCTCGGCCCCTGGGACCCCAGGAAGAAGATGCCGTACTTCGCCGTGCGAAAACTGCTGAACGAGCTCGGGCTCAAGGTGGCCCGCCCGGTCGCTCTCGACACCGAGAGCATCTACCTCGTGGCCGAGAAAGACAATGATGCCTCCTACCTCCTGCGGTCCGCCGTCAACGACGACGGGAGCTTCACCAAAGTCGACAGCATCATTGTCCCCACCTCAGCATCGTACGACCCCTACGAGCTCGTCGCCGAGGCCGTGACCGACTCTGCCTGGGACTAAGAGATAACACCATGCCCTGCTCTCAAGACGAATGCCAAAACGAGCCCGAGTGGCGCCCCGCCCTCGAGCTGCGAACAAGTGCCAGGTCCGAGCCGAGGCGCCTCCGCTTCCTGCGCCTCGGGTACTGCACCGAGCACCAGAGGGCAGCCACCATCGACACCTTCCTGTCGGACGAGGCCTGGCACAAGATCGCCAAGCAGGTGCGCGAGCTCGGCCTCGGCAAGCTCGACTCGAAGCTAACCACCCTCGCGTGGGAGCCCCTCACCCCGAGAGATCTCGCGAGACTGTCCGCGGGTCAGGACCGCACCCTCTCCGACCCTACTCTCCCCTTCTGAGGACTCGAGCAAATGAAAAAAGACAAGTACGGAACCATCGTCTCCCCGAGCCGAAAAGCCCCTCACGGCTACGGCATGTGCTCAGCCTGCAACCACCCGAACGTCTTCCTGAACGCCCGCGGACAGATCGCCGAGCACGGCTCAATTGACCTCCGCGGACGGTGCCCAGGATCACTCTCAGCCCCTGCCAACGTCGGCGGCAAGAGCATCTACCTCCTCATCACTCAAGCGTCAGCTGACCATTCAAAACCAATCTGGCAGGAACGCTTCTGCTTCCTAGCCCCCTCGGTGAAAGCCGCCAACGCCGACGCTGCCAACTGGATGAGGTACCACGGCATGCACTACGACCCTGAGGACGTGCTGGTGAGGACCGTGCCTCCTGGACAGGCTAACGGTGAAGACCTGCACGACGACTGAATCCCTCGCCAATAAAACACTAAGATCACCCCCATACGCCCACCCCAACTAGGAGACGACGAGATGCCCCGACAGTCCAAGCAGACCCTCATCAAGAAGGCGAGGCGCGAGTACGACGAGCTCGACCGCGCCTACCACAAGATCGGCGATAAGGCCATGGGCAAGCCCAAGACCTCCGCGATCCACCGCGACTACGTCGCCGTCAAGCGCGAGCGCAACCGGGTCGGCCGCCACCTCGGCAAGCTGACAGGCCGCAAGCCCCGTCGCTAGCCGCGCCGGGCTCCACACCATGCTCGACAAGCGGCTGGCAGCAGCGCTCTGCTGTCTCACCTGCTCGTGCGCCCGCGCCCCGGTGCTCACGCACGGGATCCCGCACCTCCTGCAGGTGAGGGAGCACCCTAACGCCTACCGCATGGGACAGCCCCCCGACGAGGCCTCGGTGCGGTACCTCGCTGAAGTCCTGCACGTCAAGAAGATCTACAAGCTCGACAGCTGGGACGAGGGAGACGCCGACAGGTGGGCCCCCAAATATGGCATCGAAGTCGCGTACCTACCGATACCACCGTCGACAAGGCCTCACACACTCGACGACTACGTCGACGAGCTCGCGGGTCCCGATGCGGAGCAGTGGCGGTCACTGGCCAAAGCCGCTCAGTTCATCCGCGATCACCTCGACGTCGTGGTGGCCTTCCACTGCAAGAACGGCAACGACCGCACTGGCGCCCTGGCTGGCCTCGTGCTCCTCTCCGACCTCACCGTCGACGAGGCCCACGCGTACATGGTGAAGACCAACTTCCCTGCTTATCCGGTTCACACACTCCACCAATTCGATGAGAAAAGAAAGGTAAGACAAATGCCAGCTAAGACCTACAAGAATACGTATCGAATTTCCAATCCACAGGGCGCATTTCTTGCTGATATCACAGCAAAAAACGCAAAAGCTGCACTCAAAAAAGCCAGGCTGGTTTGGAGCGGCCCTATCTATGCCATGGGATTGGGTAACGCTTCTGACCGAGCCCCAATCTCCGGATACAGCCGTTAGGGGTGTCAACCGGATAGGCATGCCAACTTCCACGACATCCTCCTCGGCCTGCGGGACGGGTGGTTCCGCACCGCTAGTAAGCTGAAAGAAAAAGACAGCTTACGTACCCACTCAGAGTAGCCGTTGACAGTCCTGCATCAATCGCAGTAACGTCCTCCCTCGATGGACGTCAAAGATGACCACGGCCTAATCATCAAGCAGATCGAGCCGTGGGTCCGATCGACCGTCGCCTTCCCCGACGCCCTGCTGCACGGCAAGTGCAACAAGGTGAGGCTCACCCACCTCTCTGTCGACAAGAAGCCCCAGGGGGACGTCCGCACCTTCGCCGTCAAGCTCGAAGAAGGGGCCGAGACCGAGATCGACCCGCTGCTGCTCCAGATCGCTGACGCTGCCCAGAAGGACTGCGACGACCTGTCCGCAGGCCTGCAGCAGTACGCCATCTACGCCTACTTCCCGTCAGACACGAACTACGTGCCGCGGAAGGTGTTCCGCGTGACCCCCTCCGACATCGAGATCGAGCGCGACACCGTCCCCTCCGAGCCGGCCAACGAGAAGGGACTCGTCGCCCAGACGATGCGCCACCTCGAGGCCGTCATGCGCACGACGACCATCACGAACAACATGATAGTCACGACCATGCAGAACGAGAACGCTCGCCTGGCCGCCATGAACGAGAAGTTCTCCGCTCAGCAGGTCGACTTCATGATCTTGCTCCAGGACCTGATGGACCGCTCGCACTCCCGCCGACTGCACGAGCGCTCGGAGGAGGCCAACATAGCTATGAAGGAGTCCGCGCTCTCCAAGGTCGAGACCCTCCTGCCCGTGATCGTGAACCGCATAGCCGGCAAGCCCGTCCTGCCGGAGCCGAACAAGTCCTTCATGCTCATATCCGGACTGCTCGAGGGTCTGTCCCCCGAGCAGCAGGAGCAGCTGAAATCCCTGCTCGACCCCACTCAGCTGATCGTCCTCGCGGAGATCTTGGAGGACTACGAGAAGCAGAAGAGCAAGGTGCTGTCGAGTGAGAACACCCTAGCAGCGAACCTCAGGCGAAAAAATCTGCCCGTCTCTGCCGAGGTAGTCCAGACATCCCCTCCCCGAGAGAGCCCTCCGAGCGAAAAGATCGTCGACGTCGCCAGCACCCCGCTGCCTGGAACCATGAAGCTCACCGAGCGCATGGAGCTCACGCGCGGACCGTCGAGAGATCCTGCCATCCTAAAGCTCGAAGCCGACGCTGCCGCCTTCCATGGACGATTCGCAGACATGCTCCGCCCTTCCAAAGACAAGCCGCCAGGAGAAAAGCAATGAGCCAGTACATCTCCGACCTAGTCAGAATCGCCAACGAGATGCCCGCCCTGCAGTACGAGATCGAGCACGCTTCAAATCCCCTCTCCATGATGTTCGCTGCGGGCAAGCTCTGCCAGCACGTGACCTACATCCTCCACCACGTCATCCACGACTACTACCAGCGCTGCGGCGCAACCGCGCTTCAGCCTCCCCAGAGGGTCGCGGCTCCCGCCGCGCCACCACCCCCTGCGCCACCTGCCCGACCTAAAGACCACGTGTGCGCTCCCGTGCTCGTAGCCCCTCAGCTCGCACCGGCGCGACCAGCTCCGCCGCCGGCAACCACGAGCATGCCGATCGCGCTACCCTACCTCCCGCCCCCCGTGGCCCCACCTGCTCCTCCCACCGTCGCCTCGCCGAGCCCCATGGCCGACGTCCCCATCACGCCTGGTGTGACCAACGTCATCATCACTCCCAATGGCACGATGGTGACCACCCCGGGCGGCACGCAGTCGAGGCTGCCTCCCGGAGCTCCGGTCACCCTCGAGATCGCCTCCGACGTCCCGGCCGTGCCTCCCCCCGCCCCCGAGGGATACGCGCAGGTCGTCCTGCCGAGGGGAGGGTCCATGCCCCCCGACCTGGCGGCAGCGCTCGCCGCGCGGTCGAACGATGAACCGCTGCCACCCCCCGCGACAGACTCTCCGGACGTCCCTGCCGCCTAGGAGATCTATGTGGACCTCCTAAGTGTGCTAAGGACCGCTCAGGGCATCGGAGAAGCCGCAAAGATCTTCACACCCGCAGAGCTACAAGCCACCTGGATAACCGACAAGGAGTCCTTCTTCCGGCACTTCGGCGTCTCGCCCGAGGCTTACGCCCACGTCCTCGAGCTGCTCTCGCCCGAGCAGCTGGACCTCTACGAGAGGACCCTCGCGGTCAACCCCGAGGCGGCAGTGCTGTGGGTCTTGGCCATGGACGAGATCGGACCATGATCTCCCACGACATGGAGATCTTGATCAATGCGGCCAGATCTGGTGGCGTCTCCCGATCTAGTAACGGTGAGCTGTCGGTCATAGTTCCCGCCTCCCTAGAAAAGTGGGCCAAAGACGCGATCTCGAAAGCCACGCCCACGGAGCTCGAGGAGCTCGAAAACGCCCTGAAATCCAACTTCATATTCCCTCACCTAGAGTCGCAACATGACCAATGACAATTACCTATCGTCGCTGACAGCCAACACGACCACAGCTGACGAGACCATCGAGTGCGAGCTGCCGTCCGTGAAGATCTTGGCACATGAGAACACGACCATCACCTCCAGCCGCACGAGCCCAAGGGGCCCGATCTACCCGGTCGGACTGTCCATCGACCCTGAAATCGCAAGACACCTCACCGTCTGGGACATCAAGATCGGTGCCAACAGCCAAATCTACAGCACAGGCAACCTGCCCGGCACGCTGTTCGAGCGCTCGGCCGACCCGATGCTACTCCACCTCGACCCCCTGCTGCCAAATATGCGCATCACCTTGGGCGTGCTGAACACCAGCGACGAAGAGATCACCTTCAGGGGCCAAGTGCTAGTCCGCCGTCAACCCCCTCCCAAGAACGAGTCCCTCAAGGTCGTGCTGCCTTTCGTCAGTACGATCATTACCCCCGAGAGCGTCGCTCTCCTCACATCTTGTCCCCAACTGCCGATGGCGCCCGACTTCTGTCTCTACGTACCTCCCGATATGCTCCAGTGCTTCGAAGTCTCGTCACTCTCGACCGAGAGATACCTCGACGACGTCTCCCCACACGGCGTACCCGCCTCGCAGCTCTCGGCAGAGAGCCTCATCCGAGACGGTCGCGTCGACCTGACGCGAGGCCTGCCGATCTTACAACACACGCAAGTAGAGCTGACCGTCAAGAACCTCACCAAGATCCCGCAGACATTCAGAGCCGCCCTGCTCGGCTCTCCCGTCCTCACCTCAGGAAACGAAAACAAATGAGAGCAATAATCATAAGCGACTCAGATGCTAGGGCACTGCTCGACAAACTAGAGCTCACTGCCTTTAAGCACAAGAACATCATTCGCGCCGACCCCGAACATCCGGCTTCTGTATCGGACATACACCGCGCGTTTCACTATATCGTGACTCAATGGTTACAAGAACAAGGCGCTGACTGTGTTGGTCATTAAAAACTGACCAGAATCGACTCTGCAAACAAGAACTGGAGAAAAAATGAAGACCATACTCGCTCTCATAGTGGCCCTCACCCTCCTCTCAGTGAGCACCCCGCGCACCTGCGTCGCCCAGGACATCATCCCGAACATGGTCGCCCCGCCGATATCCTTCTGCATCGGTCAGACCACCCACTGCGTGATGCCTGACTTCAACGTGAACACCGTCAACTACGACCTCGGCGCCAAGAAGTGGGACGCGGGAATCACCACAATCGGAGTCGGCTACGCGCTCTTGTTCTACTCGACAGAAGCCTGGGCATCCGGACTCGCAGTGCACGCTGCCGGACAGTGGTCGCAGTCGAAGCCCAGCTACTTCGCGATCATACCGACCCTGGTAATCGCCAAGTACTTCGAGGTCGGTGCGAAATTCTCCTTCATGGACGGGTCGATAGGAAAGGCGATAACGCTCGGGCTCGGCGCCAGCCTCGACGTGCTGACCGGCCAGACCATGAGAGCGCGACTCTCAAGCGCGCGAGCTGCTCGAGCCTCTCAACCTGGCGAGGTGTCCCCGTGAAGAAGAAGCAGTTCCGCAACTCGATCGGACACCCGGTATATGGCTTCGGCCTCCTGCCCAACCCTCCCGGGACAACTTTTCGAGCGATCGAAGATCACCCGTCCTACGTCCTGATCTCTTCGGGATCTCCCCTGCCCCCAACGACCAACAACGTCACCCGAGCTCCGGCCGTCTGGAACCAGGGCGGCACCAGCTCCTGCGTCGGCCACGGCTTCGCTTGCCAGATCACCACCACGCTCGCCAACCTGGGAAGACCCCTGCCGAGCCCTGCCGAGCCAAGACCCATCTACACGCTCAGCCGGTCAGTCTCCCGATCTGACCCGTCCACGCCCCTCGTCGACTCGGGCGCCTCGCCCGCGGCCGGAGCATCAGCCCTGAGCAAGTGGGGGATCGTCCTCGAGAGCGAGGACGACGGTGATCGCACGGCAGATTCTCCTGACTACAGCGACTACCTCGCAGCACACATCAACGACGAGCTGACGCTCGACGAGGTCGAGCACGGCCGCGACCAGATAGTCATAAGCTTCAACAGCATTGTGGATGACGACCACAACAAGATAACCTTGTACCAGGCAGCTCTCGCGAGCGGCCACGCCATCAGCGCCGCAGTCGACGCCGGCTGCGACAAGTTCCAGTCCTACCGAGGTGGTGATCCCCTCGACTACTGCGGCGACGACCCTGACCACTTCGTGTGCATTCTCGACTACCAAGTGCAGGACGACAAGAGCGTCCTCTTCCTCCTGCAGAACTCCTGGGGCACTGGGCTCTGGACCCCCAGCGGCCGCGCCTGGGTCACGTCTGAATTCGTCCGGCGCGGGTGCTTCGGATCCCTCGTCGCCAACCTGGAGAACAAGCCATGAGAAAACTGCTCGCCACCTTCATCTTGGTGCTCGCACCGTGCGCCTGCGTCCACACCTCTCCCCCGGGCCCCGCCCCGACGCCCGAGCCCACGGCCTGCGAGAAGGCCTGCACGAACTTGGCCCAGATCGGATGCCCCGAGGGTTTGCACAAGGACTGCAAGACCGACTGCGAAGCTGGCATGGGCGACAAGATCACCGACTTCCACCCCGACTGCCTCGCCAAGGCCACCTCTCAGGAAGAGGCCCGAGCCTGCAAGTCCGTCCACTGCATCACCCAACCGTGACACCCGTCATCTACACAGATCACCCGAGCGGATACGAGATCGTCCTCCTCTCCGCCTCGGGGATCCCTGCCGGGGTCGCCTACGACCCCCGCAGGGCTGCCATGCCGGTCCCGTGGCACAGGGACTGCCACCACTGCCTGTCGGGACGACAAAAAGAGATCACGATACAGATCAAGCGCGCCATCCAACTGCTCCGCACCGCCACGACTTCAGGATCTCGCACGTCGTACACCGTCCCCACGAACTCCCACCCCCACCACGTGACCTACTGGACCGAGAACGGAGTGCGAAAAGCCGTGGTCAGCAGCGAGCCCACTAGAGACCGCGAGGACGTGCCCACACTCGAGATCTCCGCCGAGCAGTACAGCGAGATGTCCTACGACGGCAACCTCAGGGACTTCCAGGCCCCCATCCTGCACCGGTGCCTGAAGTTGATCTTCTCCCAGCGAGCAGCGACCGCGCAGGAGATCTTAGCTGCCACCCGCCCGCTCGTCGAGCAGCAGGAGAAGCACGGCATACCCGCGAAACTCCAGAACAAGTGCAGCAAGATCGACTGGATCGCCCTGACGTCCGACCTGAGGAGATCACCATGAGCAAAACTCCAACCGCGCTGGTGCTCGACGACGACGAAGACAGGCTGAAAAAATTCATGGCCATGCTCGACGACCACTCACTGACCCTCGCCATGACAGCCCGCGGCGCCATAGCATCCCTCGAGCACAACCCCCGCTACGACGTGGCCTACTTAGACCACGACCTGAATCATTCAGGTCCTACGTCAGGCACCGGCATGGACGTGGCCGTTCACATCGCGCGCGACATGTCCGAGCGGCGCAGGCCCCTCAAGGTCTACGTGCACTCCCACAACACCTCCATGAGAGAGAAGATGGTCAAGATGCTCAGGGCTGCCGGAGTGAGGGCGTACTCCAGACCCTTCCGAGGATGACATGGACATTTCACCCGAAAAACACGAGGTAGCCGTGACGAGCGAGAAGACCTGCTACGACCTCTGCGCACCCATTGAACCCAACAGCAGCGCCAACATCAGCTGGCACCTGCCTCATCCTACTCAAGTCCCAATAGTCCCAAACAGGCGCGACAAGAAACCATAAAAACATGTCTGACTCAAAAGCTCCAAGACCGACAGTCTCTCTCGCCGTGACTCTCACGTCGAGGCCGACTGCCGACTTCGTCAACTACCTCATCCGCGACCTGTCACCCCTCGTCGACGAGATCGTCGTGATCACCACGGACAACCTCGTCTCCACCTCCCTGCTCGACACCTGCTTCGAGAAGTGGTGCGAAGAGCACCCCGAGTCCAGACGAGCGAGGTGGCGGAGCACGGGGGTGAGCCCGTCGTCGCACCCCCACCTCTACGCCGACGACATCCCCGAGACATTCTACCAAGGTGGACCTCTCGACGGTGAGGTGTACTGCGGACCCTTCACAGGGATGCCATTCATTCGCGACTGGGCAGCCGTGCGCTCCCTCGGCTGGAGCGCCTGCACGTCCGAGTGGAGGCTCCACCTCACGAACCGCGAGAAGATCGTCAACCCAGAGCTCATAGCTACCGCCTGCGAGCTCTTGGCGTCAACCAACCTCGAGTCGGCGCTCACCACGACCTCGTACTCCGACGGTCGCCGGAAGCTGCTCTGCCGACTCTGTCGCAGCTACCCTCGACTCACTTTTGAGGGGGTCGCTTTCGAGCGCGTGACGAGCCAGTCACCCGCGATCTTGGACTGCCTGCAGATCACCTCGGACGAGAGGCTCGACGACTCCGTCACCGGCCGCGAGCTGTGGAAGGCGCTCTACGCCGACGCTCGCCTCAAGGGCTGGGACATCCCCGCGCGGAACCTCCTCCACATGGCCAAGACCGCCAGGCACGCCAGCATGGAGTCGTTCATCCCCTCGCTGGTGAGCGCCCACATGCGCGTGTCCTCGTGCACTCCCGAGAGGTCGCTGGCCTGCTCGATCATGGCCGATCACCTGGACAGGGTCGGCCAGCTGAGAGAAGCGATGCGGTGGCACGAGAGGGCGGTCATCGAGCACCCGGGGCAGAAGGCCTCCCTCCGCCTGGCCTGCGCGCGCCTGCGAGACCTAGACTTCGCGGGATGCCTGGCATCCTACGAGACCGCGACTCGCTCGGCCCCCACCCTGCTCGACGACGGCCCCGAGACCGCGGAGAAGTCTCTCATACTGATCGTAGCAGCCCTGCACGAGCTCGGGCGCTCGTCCGAGGCCAAGGAGTGCTGCCAGAGGCTGATCGAGCTCTACCCAAACCACGAGAGATTGAGGCGGCTCCAGAGAGTCGTCGAGCACGCCACAGATCTCAAAGAACTGGAAGAGGTGACCCCATGAGCACACGAGACGGACAGCAACCGACTACGGACCAGCCAGCCAGGGGTGGAAACCCCCAACCGATATTAACCAAGACCATCACCGTGAGCTACACCAAGCAGGACATCTGCGACATCGTCGAGTGCATGACGAGCTCGGCCTGCGAGATCGCCTCGTCCGTCGCCTCCCTGCTGCTGCGCCAGGAGGCCGCAGACTCCCTGCGCGACGTGCTCCGCGGCGCACGACCCCCCTCACAAGATGCTGACTAGTCCATGCCCTCGTACCACCTGACAGACGTCGAGGCCCGGCACCGCGAGAGCCCGTCGACGTTCGTCATACCCGACCTCACCTCGCGCCAGTCGCTCCGGCCCGGCGACTGGGCCAAGGTGATAGTCGACGACAGAGAGCGACTGTGGGTGCTCATCACCGAGGCCGCCTGCTATCACTACCGGGCCACTGTCCTGCAGGTGCCCGTCATCGTCGACCTCAAGAAGGACGACATAATCGAGCTCCATCCCGAGCACGTGGCCGACATCGTATGGTCGTCCTCCAAACCATACGCGAACTGAGGATTCATGACGACAAGATCGAATCTCCGAAAGATGCCTTAAAATGGACATGAAGGGACTCGTGTGCCCGGTACCGTGGCAACACTGCGAGGTGGGCCACGACCACTGCGTGTACCTGTGCTGCCACCTGCCGACCTCCGTCGGGAGCTTGGTGGGTCGGGAAGTGATCGACGTCTGGTGGTCGCCCACTGCAGTCCGCATCCGGCAGGACATCCTAGTCGGCGACTACAAGTACTGCCGCCGCTCGACATGCCCCATACTGGAGCAGCCTATCGTCCCCACAGCCGACTGGTGGCGCCACACGATGGCCCTGCGACCCCTGGAGCCCGCGGAGATGATGCCCTACCCCAGAGCCCCCCTGCGACTCTCGCTCTCCAACGAGAGATCGTGCAACCTCGCCTGCACCTCCTGCCGCAAGACTCACTACAGGGGATCTGACCCTCGCCTCGCGACCGTCCTGTCGAGCGTGCGGCGCTCCCTGCCCGCGGCCGACGTGCTCAAGCTCTGCGGCTCGGGCGAGTTCTCGCTGAGCGAGGAGCTCTGCCAGTTCGCCAGCCAGGCACTGCGGGAGCACCCGAGGCTGAGGCTGGAGCTCCTGACCAACCTCACGACCTTCGGTGCCCGCGAGCTGGAGGCCCTCGGGTGGCGCGGCCGCGTGTCGCAGATCTGTGGATCGCTGGACGCCTCCACCCCCGAGACGTACGCCAAGGTGCGAGGCGGCAACTTCAAGGTCGTCAAGTCCAACCTGCTCTCCCTCCAGGAGATCAAGGACTCCGACCATATCGACCTCGTAGCGATATTCGTGGTGTCAGCCGTCAACTTCCGGGAGATGCCCGACGTCGCCTTAGAGATGAGAGATCTCGGCGTCAAGGTCAACTTCCTGCGCGTCCAGGACTGGGGCCACCTGTCTCGGGAAGAATTCGCCGATCTCGACGTCGGCAGCCCATCGCACCCCCTCCACGACGAGCTCTTAGACGTGATGACGTCCCCCCACCTTAGAGCAGAGCACGTGAGACTCGGCGACCTGCTCAAGCTACTACCTGCAAAATGACCTCCAGCACCCTCCACACCAATCTCATCCACAGCGCGACTCCGTCGTGCCCCATGAGAACCATGGACAAGCCCCCCGACAAAGTGCTCGAGGAGATTATCAGCTGGAAGACGAGGTGCTGCTGCGTCCGCCACCCCCTCGACACCCCCGAGTCGATACTCCTCGTCGAGATGCTGTCAAAATACGCACCAGTCGACGTAGTCCACCCCATCGAAGATCCTACTATACCACTGTCACCGTACAAGCTCACCGTCACCTGCGAAGACCCCTCGACATTGGCCTCCCCTCGAGTAGTAGAGGCCATGATGGACCTGAGCATACCGATCTACCGAGGGTCAAGAAACATCGGCGACCGCTTCAACCCGCGATCGTTCGTGTGCGCGAACGAGCCCGCGAAGAGCCCTAAAACCGAGCTGGTCGAATTTTTCCGTTGCGTGGTCAACCGGGTGGCCTGGCTCGACTCCCACCCCTCGGACTACCTCCGCGTCCTCCGAGCCCCCTGGCGGAAGCACCCAAAACCGTGAGCTAGAGATGTTCTGCCCCACGCCCTTTTCGAGACTGCACATCTACACCAACGGTGAGGCGAGCCTGTGCTACGGGTTCACCTGGAACACCCTGCCCGTGGGCAACATACTGACCGACGACGTCTCCGCGATATGGACCGGACCCCTCGCGGCTGAGAAGAGGCAGTCCATCCTAGACCAGAGCTTCCGCTACTGCGCAGACTGCAGGTGCCCAGAGCTCATCGAGAGACGGCCGCCACCCGCGAGCATCGACCTCTCGACCATAGACTGCCTAGCCTTAGCCTACGACTACACCTGCAACATCTCCTGCCCCAGCTGTCGCAGAGATCTGGTCAAGCACAGCCCCAGGTCGCGAGAAGTGCACGAGGCCACCATCAAGTCCGGCATCTACAAGATCGCGAGATCAGTGTCAATATCCGGCAGCGGCGAGCCGCTGGCCTCGAAGCTGTTCTGGGACCTCATGAGGAGGTGGAAAGACATAGACTGCCACCCGCAGCTCGGCATCATACTGTGCTCGAACGGCCTCTGGCTCAGTCCCCAGGTCGTCGACAAGATACGCGGATACGGCAAGCCGATATACGGAGCTGAGATCTCAGTGGACGCCGCCACCGCCGAGACCTACGCCAAGAACCGGAGGGGTGGAGACTTCGAGCGCCTCTGCGCCAACCTGTCGAGGATAGTCGACTGCGGCGTCCCGCTGAGGGTCAACTTCGTCGTCCAGGCCAACAACTTCCGCGAGATGCCGGCGTTCGTCGAGCTCGCCCTGTCGTGGAAGGCGAGCTGCGTGCGATTCGACGCCGTCAACCAGTGGGGAGCGTGGAGCGACGCCGAGTACAGGCAGCGGGCCGTGCAGTTCCCCTCCCACCCACTGCACACAGAGCTCGTGCGGGTATTGAGAGATCCATCTCTACGCGACGAGAGAGTGCGCACGGCCCAACTCTCAGACAGTTTCTTCGCCCACGACTGTCGCCCCCACACGACGATCTTGGCTCTGGCACGAGAGGAGATACCTTGACAGGAGACCGCAGAGTCATCGTTACAACAGGATCGCGCGACCGGCTATGGCCCCTGTGCCGAGCCTTGTCCACCTGGCTGGCTCTCAAGGAAGTAGACATGGTCATCATAGTCGACTGGGGCTCAAAGATCCCCATCCGAGATGCCGTGGACTTCTTGGACGACCCTCGCGTGCGCATCTACCGCGCGGAGGGACAGTCGCACTGGCAGAACTCCAAGTGCCACAACCTGGAGGTGCGCATAGCCTCAGGAGGTGGACTTCTCGGACTCCAATGCAATGACGTCATACTGCTCCGCCTCGACAACGACGTGCTCGTGCGGCCCGACTTCCTGAGGCTACACCCCCTGCGGGGAGACGACTTCTACGCCGGCAACTGGCGCACGGTACCTCCCCTCGTCAGCGACAAGCGCAACCTGAGCGGCACGCTGCTCGTAGACCCTAAAGACGTACTAGCGATCAACGGCTACAACGAGAGACTTGTCCACTACGGCCGAGAGGACGACGATCTCTACTTCCGCATGTCGGTCAACGGGCTCGTGTGGAGAGAGGTCGACGTCGTCGCCCTGGAGCACATCTCACACTCGGACAAGAAGCGCTACGAGAACCTGTCGATAGGGGATGCCATGACGAGCCGCCGAGATCCGAGAGCGGACCTCATCGACATGAGCAAGAAGATCATCGTCGAGCGACCGTGGACGATGGACGACCGCATGACCGAGTGGTCATGCAGAGAAGTAGCAGAGCGCTACTGGAAGTGCAATGAGATAACATGATATCCCACGAGCACAAGTGCATCTTCGTCCAGCAGCTGAAGGTGGCGAGCACGTCGATCTTGAGCGCCTTCGGACTAGAATGGCTGGACAGAGACGCCCTCCACATGTGCTCCGGCACCCAGACCCCAGAGTACCTCACCAGCTACAGGGACTACTTCCGCTTCTCGATAGTTAGGAACCCGTGGGACCGACTCGTGTCCGCCTGGCACCACTGCCAGTACATGGGCTGGATCGACAAGGACATGACCTTCAGAGATCTGCTGCGCAATCTGCCTCAATTCGACAGATCCCGCCCCGAGGGAGAGCAGCACGCCTACTCCCACCTCACGAGGCTCCAGCGAGACACACTGTGCGAGGGCCCCGACTCCCCCCCGGCCGTGGACTTCCTCATGCAGTTCGAGCGCATCCAGGAGGACTGGGACCGCGTATGCGACCTCATCAAGAAGCCGCGCTCCACACTGGCCAAGTGCAACGCCCGCAGGGTGGAGAGACCGGACTACCACGCGTACTACGACGCCGAGACTATGAGACTCTTCTTGAACCACTTCAGTAAAGACGCGGAGACATTCCACTATGAATTTTAACCACCCAGACACCTACTGCAGGAACCCGTTCATACGACTCGAGGTCGGCTACCAGGGAGCCGTATGGCTGTGCTGCCCGGCATGGCTGCCGCTCGAAATCGGAAACATAATGGACAATGACCTGCTCGACCTGTGGCACGGCAAGATAGCCCAGGAGATCAGGATGAGCGTCAGGGACGGCAGCTACCGGCACTGCACGAGCTGCCCCTTCCTGCCCGGACCGCAGGGGACGGTCGTTCCCTGGGGGCCGGCGCCCGACACCGACGTGATCGACCACCTGTACCTCTCCTACGACAAGACGTGCAACCTAGCGTGCCCGTCCTGCCGGAAGGGCCACCTCTCACTCTCAGAAGCCGACCACCGGTCCGTCGCCGCGATACAGTCGAAACTGCTGGCGAGCGGCGTGCTCGAGCGCGTGAACATACTCCACCTGTCAGGCAGCGGCGACCCCCTGGCCTCGCACTACGGGCGAGAGCTGCTGCGACAACTGTCAGCAGAGCGATTTTCCGGACTCAGGGTCGGACTCTGCACGAACGGGCTGCTCTGCACTCCCGAGCTGTGGGGCTCCCTGTCGCTCGACCACCTCAACCTGCACGAGATCCAGATCTCCGTGGACGCCGCCTGCGCGGAGACCTACGCGAAGAACCGAGGAGGCGACTGGAATCGCCTGCTCGCGAACTTAGACTTCATCAACAGCGAGAAGCGATCCCGCCAGCGACCCTTCGAGCTCCACGCCATGTTCGTCGTGCAGGAGAACAACTTCCACGAGATGCCGGCGTTTCTCGACCTCATGACCAGCCACGGCGTCGACTGCGTGGCGTTCATGGAGATACGCGACTGGTTTAACTATCTCAAGAACCAAGAATACGAGGCCGACTACTCCAGCAAGGCCGTCCAGCTCGCGTCGCACCCGCGCCACCCCGAGCTCCTGTCTGTGCTCGAGGAGATAAGACAGCGCGAACCCCACGAGAAGGTCAAGATCTACTGGATGGGCTTCAACCGACCGTAGGAGGAAAGATGGGAGCCTGCACGATACCATTCTCGCGACTCGAGGTGGACTTCAACGGCGACGTGTGGCTGTGCTGCCCCACCTGGCTGCCGGTGCCGATCGGCAACCTCATCGACGACGACCTGCCCACCGTGCTCCACAGCGAGGCGGCCGAGTCCGTGCGGGAGAGCGCCAGAGACGGCAGCTACCGCCACTGCAGGAGGTGCCCATTCCTGCCGAAGCACGGCGGCATCGTCGTGCCTCAACCACCACTCGACCCACGCGAGACACCCGCGTCGACCACGGTCACTGACCTCCACTGGTCGTACGACCGGAGGTGCAACCTAGCCTGCCCCTCCTGCAGGAAGGAGAGATTCCACTTCGGTGTCGGCGGCCTCACCAAGAGGCGGCTAGACCTCATACACTCGCGCGTCCTGTCGAGCAGGGTGCTGGAGACGACGAGGCGCCTCCACATCACCGGCAGCGGCGACCCATTCGCGTCCGACGTATACTTCGACTTCCTCAGGGGCCTGACTCCCTCGAGCTACCCTGGACTGCGGATATCCCTCTACACGAACGGGCTCCTCGCCACCCCCGACAACTGGACCAAGATCGGCAACGGCGCACGCCACGTGGACTCCGTGGAGGTGTCCATCGACGCCTCCTGTCCCGAGACGTACCGCGAGAACCGCCGGGGCAACTGGGACATGCTCTGCGAGAACCTGCGCTTCCTGCGGGGACTGAGGACGAGAGGCCGACTCGATTCCCTGCGACTCAGCTTCGTCGTGCAGGCCAACAACGTGCGCGAGATACCAGCCTTCATGGATCTCGCGCAACACTACGAAGCTGACCTCGTCAAGTTCGTGGAGCTCGCCAACCTAGGCACCTACGAGGACACCGGTAGCCTCATAGACGGAACCTGGAGGCTCGGGACCAAGTACGCCGAGCGGGCCGTCCACCTGCCCTCCCACCCTCTGCGCGACGTGCTCGCGAAGAACATGGCGCAGGTCGAGTCCGAGCACCCGGACCGCGTCCTCTGGGTTGGCTTCCAGCCGACCGACGCTGTGACACCTCCCCTCGACGCTGAACCTACTCCCAGAGTCGAGCTCGTCGAGACAGAGCGCCCGCTCGTCACGTGGCAGGACCTGCCCGGCTACTTCGACTTCGAGCAGATCTACGACGACGCCGTCAATATGGCAAGCGACGGTGCCCGATTCGTCGAGATAGGAGTGCTCTACGGCAGGTCGACGGCCTACATGGCCAGAGCCATCGCCAAGAGCGGCAAGAAGATCGCCTTCGACGCCGTCGACAAGTTCGCCCTGTCATATCCCTCCGACCTCGAGTACCAGTACGAGCTGCTCGAGCCATCGACGAGGCTCTGGTCCGCTCCCAAGCCAGGCGTGCTCGCCATGAGGCGAGCCGTGCGAGAGCTCAAAGATCACGAACAGATCGTGAAGCGCTTCTTGGAGCTGGCCGAGCTCACATCTCACGTCAACCTCGTCAAGTCGATCGGCCAGGAGCGGGCCTCGCACTACGAGGACGGCAGCCTCGACTTCGTGTTCTTCGACACCGCGCACACCTACGAGGACACCGCCTCCATACTGCGACTCTACCTCCCGAAGCTACGACCCGGCGGTGTGATAGCCGGGCACGACTTCTACCCCCCCTACGAGGGCCACATGCTGGCCGTGCGCGATGTGCTGGGCGACTCCTTCGAGGTGCCGCCCCCGTGGAGCTCGTTCGTCTACCGGAAGCCGCTCCCATGACGAGGCCGCCGCCGAAATTCTTGTTCACCACGATCAACACGGAGTGCAACCTCAGGTGCCAGCACTGCTACTACTGGACGACCAAAGAGCCGCCGCCAGAGTCCAAAATGTCGATCGACCGCGTGTGCGACGTGATCGACGAGTTCGCCGATCTATCCCCGAGAGGGTCGGTCGTCATCTGCGGCGGTGAGCCCATGCTCGCGAGAGACTCGTACTTCCGCGCGTGCGCCGCCTGCCGAGCCCTCGGACTTCGCTCTCTGTCCGTTACCAACGGCACGACCATCAACAATATGGATGAGGCTCGCCACGTGCTGTCCGAGGGCCCGGACGAGATCACTGTCTCCCTCGACAGCCACCTCGAGAGCGTGCACGACTCCTCCCGCGGGACGAGGGGCGCCTTCCAGGCCGCCGTGCGAGCCCTCCGGCTGCTGGTGTCTGCCAGGTCGAGCGACCGGTCCCTCGCCTTCCGGCGCATCTTCGCCATGGCCCTCATCTACGACGACAGCAGCCGAGATCTAGACTCCCTCTACCACCTGGTGCTGCGAGACGTAGGCGCCGACAAGCTCAAGATCAACATGCTCCAGCCGTCTTTCGGCCTGGGCACGTTCGACCACTTCTTCGTCAAGCACCACTCCGTCGACGGCGCAGACCTCGCTAGGCAGCTCAGGGAGTGCGACCAGAAGTACTCCCTCCGCCTCTCCCCGGTCTGGATAGAGCAGGTGGAGAGCTACTGCGACTCGCTCATGAGGGGCAGCTTCGAGAACGCCGTGGACTGGTACTACAAGATCGCCACGAGTGAGCACGTCTGCAACAGCGGCGAGCGCAACGTCATGGTGGACCTCCGCGGCACCGCCCGACTGTGCTTCTCAGACCGCTTCCGCGGCGAGAAGCTCGAGCGGAGAGGCGACCTCAGGTCATTCTGGCTGGGAGCTGACGACGTGAGGAGAGAGATGAACAAGTGCTACGCCCTCTGCGGTATAAGCCACAGCGTCCGACGCGAGAGCGCCACACTCAAAGAAATATCATAGGAGAGTCAGATGGACAAGATCACGTGGAGAGACATCCCGGGCTGGTTCGACTTCGAGGACGTCTACACTGAGGCAGTCGAGAGAGCTCCCGCTAGTGGAGCAAGGTTCGTCGAGGTGGGGGTCATGTTCGGCAGGTCAGCCGTCTACATGGCCTCGGAGATCCACCGATCAAAAAAACACATATACTTCGACGCCGTCGACCCGCTCTTCATCCCCCACCACAAGATCGTCGAGTTCTACTCTCCGTCAGTGCACTCCCCGAGCTCGTGGTGCCCTCCAATAGCTGAGGAGGCCGCCCGCGAGGAGGTGATGCGACTGAGCTCCCCGATAGGACAGCGAAACGTCACCGAGAGCTTCATTGCTCGCTCGGGGCTCTCTGACTACATCAACCTGATAGTCAGACGTGGCCAAGATCAGGCCTCGTGCTACGCGGACGAGAGCCTCGACTTCGTCTTCATCGACACGATCCACACGTACGAAGACACTCGGGAACAGCTCCTCGCCTACATGCCAAAAGTAAAAGTAGGAGGCCATCTCGGCATCCACGACTTCGAGATCGGATTCTCCGGAGAAGATCAGGCCATCGCCGAGCTCCTAGAGCCGGGATCGTACGAGGTGCGCAAGTACACATGCCTGTGGAACAAGAGATGACCCACTACAACTGCACCCAGGCCGACCACACCCTCGGGATCTACCGAGGTGGAGACGTCTACGTCTGCTGCCCCCTGTGGACCTGCGGACCCGTGGGCAGCATCTTGACCACCGACCCCTCGGAGCTGTGGCGCGGCGACAAGGTAGCAGAGATGAGGCGCCACGTCGCCGACAAGACGTTCTCGAGCTGCCGGCAGTGCCCCTACCTGCCGGCGCCCTCCGGACCAATCACCGAGGTGCAAGGCGAGTACGCACCCTCCCGAGATCTCCGCGTCCACGCGCTGGCCGTCGCCTACGACCACACCTGCAACCTGGCGTGCCCCACCTGCCGGCAACAGCTGTTCGCTCCCTCGCCAGATGAGACCTACACCATGTCCGAGATCACGGCTCGACTGGCCAGGTCGCCCCTGCTCGAGCTGGTCGACGTCATGTACCTCGCCGGCGGCGGCGAGCCCCTGGCCTCCCGCCACTACCAGGCGCTCGTGGACAGCATCGACCGCTCGAGGTGCCCCAACCTGAGACTGGCGATCTGCACGAACGGTCGCCTCCTCGACCCGGAGAGGTGGGAACGCCTAGTAGGACCCAACCGCTGGACCGACGGGCAGACCACCGTCAGGGAGCTGCAGGTGTCGCTAGACGCCGCCACGGACGCCACCTACGCCCAGCTCCGCCGGGACGGGAGCAGCCGCCCCCTGGCGATGCCGTGGTCGAACTTATACTTCATCAAGTCGCTGCGCGAGCAGGAGCTCGTCGACAGGGTGGTGCTCAACTTCGTGGTCCAGGCGGCCAACTATGCCGAGATGCCGGCGTTCGTGAGGCTCGCCGCCGACCTCCACGCCGACGAGATCCACTTCCAGAAGTTCCTCAACTGGGGGACGTTCGACGACGCCTCGTACCGAGCTCGAGCCGTACACCTCAGAGACCACCCCATGCACCAGAGCTTCGCCGAGGTGCTGAGAGACGAGACCATGCGGAGCGAGACCCCGAAGGTGGTGTGGATCGGAAACCTCGAGTAGGTGCCTCGAGCCTAGATTATTCCCTGCTGACGACGAACGCAGCGGTACAGCCAGCGAGTCACGGGGGTCAGTACCCAGGCCACCAAGAACATCGGCGAGAGATCGCTCAGCACGACGTATTCCCCTAGCCGGTCACGACCGAGTTGAAGAAGACAATCATCTGGCGCGCCTGCTCAAGCAGGATGTGCCGCTGCGCCTCTCCGATCTTCGCCGCCATCTCGTCCCACGTCTTGCTGACCGACATCAGGCGCTGCTCCTCGATGACCCTGCCGAGAACTAAGGCCACCTCCTCGAGCTCTCCCCGCGCCGGCTCCGCACCTCTGACGATTCTCTTAGTCATGAAAGACATCAGGCCCTCACCACCATGGTCACCCGCCGCCCCTCGAGCACCTCGCCGAAGTTCTCGCCGTCCGCCGAGACCGCGAGCAGCTTGCCAGCAACGACCGTCCCGAAGGCGGCGTCGAGCTCAGCGCCGACCTCGGCCTCGACCTGCCAGGTCCACGCGTAGAAGCCGAGCTCGAACTCGCTCATCTTGTCGGGCAACGGCAAGAGCTGCGTCCGCCTCATCGCATTCTTCTGAGCCTCAGTCATCATGTTCTTTGATCTCCTTCCTTGGATAAGATTATCCACCAGAAAGAAGCAAGTGTCAAAAAGAAAATGTAGCTGGAGAAAAAATCTAAGAAATCTCGCGACTCTAGGCTCCTCCGAGACTGAACCCCTCAGGGTCGACTACCACCGAGAGCTCCCTCTCGCCGAGCCACTGGCGGGCCACCCCCAGGACCTCGTCGAACGTGTGCTCCCTCAAGTTGCGCCGCTGCACGGGGGTGACCTCGGGACTGTCGTAGAGCGCAAGCACCGTGGCCGCGTCTTGCCTCACGACGAGGTGGCCGCCGACTATGCGGATCTTCCCATCCACCACGGTCTTGTAGAGCGCCTCCCACTCCGTATTCGTCATCACCGCCACCTCACGCACCGCCGACCGCCCGACCGCGCATCATCGCCTGGTAGGCCCGCCCTATCTCCACGAGGCTCGAGTGGCTCGCGGCCATTCGGCACACCCTCTCGGCTGCCAGACACACCGGACCAGGCGTGCCCTCGCGCTTGACCCACCCGACCCCGTTGGGAGACGGCACCATGCCGCCAGGCCACTCGACCTCCGGCACCTCCCTCGTGTCCGCAGATCCCCGCTGACCCTCGAGATCTTGCCCTCCGCCCGACGGCTGGCCGGGCACCTCCTCTGCAGCGTCGTGCTGACTCCCAGGCGCCTGGTCATGCACCACCGACTCCTCGAGAAAAAGCGCGCATCCCGGCAGCTCCACCGGTCCTGTCTCCCGGACCCTCGCCGATATCACGGCATCGAGCTCGGCCCTCCAGGCGTCCACGCTGTCCCGCAAGCCGAGCAGGTACTCGAAAGAAGATCCTTCCTCCACCGCCCCTATCCTGACTCCGTCTACTAGACCGATCGCTCTCTCCCTGTCGGTGATGCTCATCGTAGTCGCTCCTTCCTCTGTCTGGTTTGTCGCTCGTCAGACCCGACCTTCAAGATAGCCGATAAAGAAGCAAGTGTCAAAATAAAAAACTAATCACCTGTCCTTGTATCGTGATAAGATGATAACTAAAGGAGGCTTCAAGGTCATGATAGATAAAATTCGAAGCACCAAATTCCGACCAGAATCAATGGCGAAGATCACGAAGATAGTGGAGATCGTCGAGGAGTACCAGTCCCAAGGACTGCGACTGACGGCCCGCCAGCTCTACTACCAGTTCGTGGCTCGAGATCTCATCGCGAACACTCCGGCCGCGTACAAGCAGCTCACCGCCCTCCTCACCGACGCGCGGTACGCCGGCCTCGTCGACTGGGACGCGATCGAAGACCGAGGCCGCGTGCCTGAACGTCCCTCTGAGTGGACCTCCATCTCCTCCTTGGTCGAGTCGGCACTCAGGGCCTACCGGCTCCCGCGGTGGAGCAACCAGCCCAAGTACGTCGAGCTGTGGGTTGAGAAGCAGGCCCTCGCTGGCGTCCTAGCCCCGCTCGCTCGAGAGTTCCACGTGACGCTCATGGTGAACAAGGGCTACTCGTCAGCGAGCGCCATGCGAGAGTCCGCCGAGCGCATCCAGACAGCCGTCGGGTGGAGCATCCAGGACTACTTTGCCATCGTCCGCGAGACAAAGAGACAGATGGACACCCACGAGTGGTCCGACAACCAAGTAGACCAGTACTTGGAGTCTAAGATAAGAGACTTCAGGTCAACGACCAAGCCCGCGATCATCTTCTACCTAGGGGACCATGACCCGTCCGGAGAGGACATGGTCAGAGACATCCGAGATCGGATCCTCGAGTTCAGCCGCCACAGCATCGACCTCGAGGTCTCGAAGATCGCTCTCACCACAGAGCAGGTCGAGGAGTACGACCCACCACCGAACCCTGCCAAGATGACCGACCCCCGAGCATCCGACTACGTGAGGAAGCACGGCGAGTCCTCGTGGGAGGTGGACGCCCTGCCGCCCAACGTCTTGAGTCGCCTGATACGCGAGGCCTTCGAGGAGGTGATCGACTCGCGCGCCCTCAAGGAAGTGATAGCCCGGGAAGACGCTGACAAATCCTGGCTCCGGAAGGCAATGAGAAACAAGGCCAAGAAGCCATAATGCCCGCTTGCGCAGTCAATTTACTGTGAAACTGTGAAGCACAAAAACAACATAGCCCAATTCCGCGGTCGACTGGCCCCAGCCGTACTCAACGGTGAAGCCTGGGTGTGGGTGTTCTTGCGCCTCGTGATCTCACTGTCGCCAAACTACGACTATGAAGACGCAGACGAGATCGTCCGAATGATTCAATGCCCAGACGTGCATCGATAATTCCCTCACGACTCGACGACATCGCTCCTCGCAGTGTTCGGGCCCCTGCGCCGCCCTCGCGACGTGTTGCTGCCATTGTGTCCTCGATTGGTTGCCTGCTCGCAGTGTTCAGGCCCCTGCGCTGCCCTCGCGACACACAATGATTTTCAGATGTTGCAAGGCTACTTCCGTGCTCGCAGTGTTCGGGCCCCTGCGCCGCCCTCGCGACGGTCTGTACTGTACGCGAACCTCTTCTTGGCGTCTCCTCGCAGTGTTCGGGCCCCTGCGCCGCCCTCACAACCTGACCAGGTCAGCAACCCACAGACGGTGGGCATCAACTCGCAGTGTTCGGGCCCCTGCACCGCCCTCACGACGTGATACTTCCTCCGCGCTCGAAGGGGCCACGCGACTCGCAGTGTTCGGGCCCCTGCGCCGCCCTCGCGACCTGGCTTGACCTAGTCGCCCTCTCTCGCACTCTGCTCTCACAGTGTTCGGGCCCCTGCGCCGCCCTCGCGACCGAAATCTTGGCCGCCTCCTCTGCACGGCCCCTATGCGCTCGCAGTGTTCGGGCCCCTGCGCCGCCCTCGCGACTCTCCCGATCCGCTGTCCTACCCCGGGCAACCATTCCTCACAGTGTTCAGGCCCCTGCGCCGCCCTCGCGACTTGACGACTGCTCTGATGCTCAATTTCTCGCCTTTCCTCACAGTATTCAGGCCTCTGCGCTGCCCTCGCGACGTCCTTTAGCTCTGCCGAATATCAGCTTTCGTTGTCCTCACAGTGTTCAGGCCCCTGCGCCGCCCTAGCGACTCGTCGATCGACACCTGCACAAGCCGCGCGATTCTCTCGCAGTGTTCGGGCCCCTGCGCCGCCCTCGCGACTTCTTGGTCGTCGTGGCCGGGGAATTCAAGCGGGGCTCGCAGTGTTCAGGCCCCTGCGCCGCCCTCGCGACAAGGCTGGGATGGACATCACCGTCTCCTCCCGAAGACTCGCAGTGTTCGGACCCCTGCGCCGCCCTCGCGACGACTCTTACAGCGCGTTCGTGTCTAGCGAGGTCGCCCTCGCAGTGTTCGGGCCCCTGCGCCGCCCTCGCGACGCGACAAAAAGCGCCATTTTCGCTGTCGGACAGTCGCTCGCAGTGTTCGGGCCCCTGCGCCGCCCTCGCGACCCCTTGGTCGCCTGCCTGGCCGCACGCGCGAGAAAGGCTCGCAGTGTTCAGGCCCCTGCGCCGCCCTCGCGACTTTCCTTCGAGTTTGCGGGAGGCAGGGCCTTTGCGTTCTCGCAGTGTTCAGGCCCCTGCGCCGCCCTCGCGACCCCTTCTTGCGAGCCAGCTTCAGGGCCTCGGGTGAGACCTCGCAGTGTTCAGGCCCCTGCGCCGCCCTCGCGACTCGAGCCTTCTCCCCAAGTCGCGCCAAGGACGATCCCTCGCAGTGTTCAGGCCCCTGCGCCGCCCTCACGACTAGTGCTTCGTCAGAGGCTCAGAGGCTCCTAGAACACTCTCCCGACCTCGCAGTGTTCAGGCCCCTGCGCCGCCCTCACGACCTTCCCGTCTGCGTCCGGCGTGAGTGCTACAAGGTCGTCCTCGCAGTGTTCAGGCCCCTGCGCCGCCCTCACGACCGGCTCGTGACTCGGATACGGTGACAGACTGGTTAGCCCTCGCAGTGTTCAGGCCCCTGCGCCGCCCTCACGACGAGGTGGACTGTCTCTGGAAACCGATGCCGGTGGGGGACGCTCGCAGTGTTCAGGCCCCTGCGCCGCCCTCACGACCAGGAATTTCGTGAAGAGCTCCGGATCGGCGAAATCCTCGCAGTGTTCAGGCCCCTGCGCCGCCCTCACGACCGGTTTCGGAAAAATTGATATTCCGATCTACAAGAACCTCGCAGTGTTCAGGCCCCTGCGCCGCCCTCACGACCGGTTTCGGAAAAATTGATATTCCGATCTACAAGAACCTCGCAGTGTTCAGGCCCCTGCGCCGCCCTCGCGACCGGCACTCCCGCCGCCATCATCGACCGCCCCGAGAAGACCTCGCAGTGTTCAGGCCCCTGCGCCGCCCTCGCGACCGGCGTTTCTTTCGAGAGCAGAGAGTTCCATAGAGAGCTCGCAGTGTTCAGGCCCCTGCGCCGCCCTCGCGACAGCTACACGAAAATCTATAAGGTTTTCAGCTACTTGCCCAGCATCTTGCGAGCGATGCCATAGGGCAACTGCTCACTAGAGATCAAGTCCTCGCCATCCCTGTGCTCAGCCGGCCGAACCAACGGCACCACGTCGCCGCTCGCAACGGCATCGACCAAGTTGTCGGTGTTGTTGACGTCCTGATCCCACTCCGAGCACCCAGAACCATCTTTCCCAGGGCACGCGTGCACGAACTCCCGAGCAGGATCCCACTCGTAGATCTCCCCGCAGACATTGCACCTCCTGGTGCCGTCCACAGTGGGCGCAGCCAGCACTAGGCAATGGTACTTCTTGGCCGCCACCTCTATAGCCCTCCGGAGCTCGCTCGGCGCCGCGACCACCCGGTTCCACCTCGCCCTCTCGCCCCCCTCCTCGACAGCTTCGGCCTCCGGTCGCTCTGCCACGTCGGCGATCTTGAAAGTATCTATCGCCACCTGAGCCGACGTAATCACCAGATCCTTGGCCACCCTCGCATAGAAGTCGCGGCGCCAGCCGAGCAGTCTCCGCCTCGCGTTAGTCATCCAGTCATGGAGGTGCAAGTACCTCCCTCGCCACTCGTCGACCACCGACCAGATGCCGTCGTCCCCCTCCACCCTGTGCTCCTCCCAGTAGCGCACGAGCTCGCAAAGCTTGTGCTGCGACTTCCACATGGTGACGTGCTCGAAGCTCTCGACGAACAGCTCCGGCAGCATCCCCGGCAAATGCCGCTCCCTCGACGAGATCCACCCGGCGATCTCCTTCTTGACGGCCTCGAACTTCTCGTCGAGCAGACCCTGCAGCTTCCTGCACTTCACGTGGCCGTCGACGAAGTACTTCGGGATCTCGACATACTCCACCTTCCCTCCGTCACGGTTTACCGTCGCGACCCTGATGTTACCGCTGTCGAGCTGCCGCCAACCAAAATTGACCGTTGTCGTCCCCTCCTGGGTCACGTGGGGCAGCGTGCGCTCGAAGCTCGCCGCCTCAACCGACACGCACAGGTAGTACTGCCATGGATTGCGCTCCCGCAGCGGACGCCTCGTAACATAGGCAAACTTGATGCGACCGTCAACCGGCAGCGGCCGATCGTAGGCGAGCGGAAGCTCCGCCCAGAGGGGCTCCTTCTTCTTGCCGACCGACCCAACCCGGAACCTCAGCATGCAGTAGATGATGTTGCCCTGCTCGTCCCTCTTGTACCTGGGCCTGTAGATCCCACTCTTCGTCTGCCGGAATTCCGGCGGATCTACTATCTGCATGAGCGTATCGTTCGAGAGCACCTCCTCCACAGACGTCCCTCCAACCCAATGAACACCGATGCGGCTCTTGAGCAGATGCGAAGGCGTATCATCGTACGCAACGTCATACTTCGACTTCGCGGAGGCCTGCTCGAACGCCTTCTCGACAAGCAGGTAAGTGCCCCAGTAGAGACTAGACCGCAGCGCCTTGACGGCCTCGAGCGCCTCCTCGTCGTGGACCTCCACATCCTCGCGCATCCTCGCGACAGCCTCGCGCACCCGCTCGACAACCGCGGTCTCGTTCAAGATCTTCGCGAGCCTCTCGCGCAACTTAGCGAGCTTCTTGACCAGCTTCACTAGCTTCTCGACAACTTCTCGAGCCCCGTCCTCGTCGCCTGCTCCAGCAAGCTCCGCTCGCTCGGTTTCGAGCTTCACCACACGCAGCTCGTGCTCCACTATCCGTATCGGCAGCCCGAGCTCGACGACCCGCTTCCGCGCCAGCTTGAGCTCCGCCAGGATCTGATCAACGCTCCCCCGGTCAGCGTCACTCACCTGCCTCGTCCTACCCTCGGACTTCTTGCTCAAGATGGAAGTGCGCTCCTCCTCGAGCCTCAGCTCGAGCGCGCTGACGTCCTCCTCCGCGCGAGCATACTCCGGGAAGTACTTGGCTCGGCAGAGACGGTAGAAGTGTCGCCGGCGATTCTCGATCGTGACGAGCTTGTTGTAATATCGCCTCGACTCACAGTGCGACTCGTCGACGAGCTCGGCATTGAGCGTCGGGGGTCGCAGGGCATACTTGTATACCCGAGATGGGAGCTTCGACTTCTTCCGCTTCATGAGCCTTCCTCCAGTCCAGAGGAAATGTATCTAACCACCTGCAGAATTAGATGTCAACAATCAAGTTAACACCTGACTCTCACAAGCACCGATTCCAGATCTCGCGGTATTCGGGCCGCCGCGCCGCCCTCACTACTTCGAGAGATCAGACAAGAACCCGATGAAGTACTCGCAGTGTTCGGGCCCCTGCGCCGCCCTCGCGACCTGCTCCTACTGGGTGGGTTCCGGGAGGGGATTCTGACCCTCGCAGTGTTCGGGCCCCTGCGCCGCCCTCGCGACAAGGCTGGGATGGACATCACCGTCTCCTCCCGAAGACTCGCAGTGTTCGGGCCCCTGCGCCGCCCTCGCGACGACTCTTACAGCGCGTTCGTGTCTAGCGAGGTCGCCCTCGCAGTGTTCGGGCCCCTGCGCCGCCCTCGCGACAGTGCGGAATCTCGCGCCCCCGCGCCGCCCTCGCGACTAGTCCACGATATCCTCAGGTACTGAAGCTGCGCTCTCTCGCAGTGTTCGGGCCCCCGCGACGCCCTCGCATCAACAGGAAGAGGTCAACTCGCGGTGTTCGGGCCCCCGCGACACCCTCGCATCAATAGGAAGAGATCAGCTCACGGTGTTCTGGCCCCCGCACCATACTCACAACCTCGATCACTTCTAATCTCCGACGCGAACCGAGTACCTCACGGTGTTCGGGCCCCCGCGCCGCCCTCGCAACTTCGTCAGGACCCAAGCTCACAGTATTCGGGCCCCCGCGCTGTCCTCGCGACATGATATCGACGAAAAAAAACGAAAAAAACTTGATCATCTCGATGATCGCAGTGTTCGGGCTCCTGCGCCGCCCTCGCAACATCAATTCCCATGGTTCCTCCCTCACGGTATTCGGGCCGCCGCGCCGCCCTCGCAACTCCTTGATACAAATCCCGTCACATAGAGACTCAATGGAAACACATGGCCACCTCGCGGTGTTCGGGCCGCCGCGCCGCCCTCGCGACGTTTGCTCCACGGCTGACTTGCCCAGCGCATTTCTCCTCGCGGTGTTCTGGCCCCCGCGCCGCCCTCGCAACAACATCCTCTACTACAACTCGCAGTGTTCGGGCCTCTGAGCTGCCCTCGAAACATCAATTCCCATGGTTCCTCCCTCGCGCCGCCCTCTCAACTCTTTGAGAGAAGAACTGATCTCCTCTACTCAGTGTCTCGCGGTGCTCTGGCCCCCGAGCCGCCCTCGCGACGATTGAACAAAGTTACCTTCGAACCAACAACCGGTCCTCGCGACTCGACGACATCGCCCCTCGCGGTGCTCTGGCCCCCGCGCCGCCCTCGCGACCAAGCAACCTTCGACCGTCGTTTGTTCGCAGTGTTCAGGCCCCTGCGCAGCCCTCGCGACCTGAGCGGACGTTGAAGTGTGCTCACACGGACCCACTCGCAGTGTTCGGGCCGCCGCGCCGCCCTCGCAACGTTTGCTCCACAGCTGACTTGGCCAGCGCATTTCTCCTCGCAGTGTTCAGGCCCCTGCGCAGCCCTCGCGACCCTCGCATCGAAAATCTCTGTCCTAGTCTGGGCCCATGCTCGCAGTGTTCGGGCCCCCGCGCCGCCCTCGCGACAATGACATTGTGACCAGCTATCCCGGTGACGTGATCCCCTCGCAGTGTTCGGGCCCCTGCGCTGCCCTCGCGACGAACTCCCGCATCTCGAC